>Ga0115008_10004064_pt1 | contig 12132 bp, 13 predicted proteins | sample FraStrMetagenome_FD_87164 | JGI IMG/M metagenome (GOLD analysis project Ga0115008, IMG submission 87164) | Marine eukaryotic phytoplankton communities from Arctic Ocean - Fram Strait ARC3M Metagenome | ecosystem: Environmental > Aquatic > Marine > Oceanic | place: Fram Strait | collected...
GCTTTCGCAAACAGCGTGTGGTCTTTGCCCACTCCGACGTTGACGCCGGCATGGAACTTGGTGCCTCGCTGACGAATAATGATGCCACCGGCGTGAATAGTCTGACCGCCGTATACCTTAACTCCGAGCCGCTTACTCTGTGAATCGCGACCGTTTCGAGTACTACCGCCTGCTTTCTTGTGCGCCATTCTCTATCTCCTAATAATCAACCGGCACTGATGCCAGTAATTTTAACCTCGGTGTACCACTGGCGATGACCCTGTTGGGTTGCCGAGTGCTTACGCCGACGAAACTTGATAATTTTGACCTTCTCACCGCGACCGTGGGCGATAATTTCAGCAGATACTTTGCCGCCTTCGACGTGGGGGGTACCTATTTTGACGTCGGTGCCCTCGCCAACCATCAGCACTTGATCAAAATCAATGCTGTCACCGGTGGCCAGCTCTAATTTTTCCAATCGCAGGGTTTCCCCTTCGATTACTCTGTGTTGCTTACCACCACTTTTTATTACCGCGTACATATCGCACTCCAAGCTCGGTCATCGATCAGGCTAGGATTGACTGCGTCAGTCCTGATTTTGGAGCCTATCGAGAGGGCGGCAAGTCTAATGGAACAGGCCACGCGAATCAAGCCTTTTCAGGCCTACCAGTAAGGTCGCACGAGGTCGCTCAGCTCAACCAGATCAGCGAGGCATTGCGACCGGTGCATAAATCTCTACGGTGAGAATAAAAGCGCGACGCATCGGACGATGTACAGTACCAACCACCGTAAATATGCTCGACCCCCAACCGCTGCAATTCGATCCGCGCCAGCGCATACAGATCCGCCAAGTAGCGGTCGCCTTGGCTATGAAAACAGCGCTCCACCAACGCTGGGTTGGCAGCTCGCAATAGAAACGCCTGCCGAACGTCTTCACCGACCTGAAATTTTTCCGCTCCTATGGCAGGGCCCAAAAACACCAAAATCTGTTCCGCTGGGCTGTCGAAACTGGCTATCGCGGTCGATAAAATCCCGCTAGCCAACCCTCGCCACCCCGCGTGGACAGCCGCCACTTGATCGCCCGCTAGATTGCACAGCAACACCGGCAGGCAGTCTGCGGTGAGGACCGCGCATACAATCGCCGACTGCTGGCTGTAACTGCCGTCGGCGCGACTGCCGGCGAGCCCATCACCGGCACGAATAACATCCGTACCGTGTACCTGATCGAGCCAGCAGGGATCGGCGGGAAGCTGCAATTGTTCGCGCAATCTTTGGCGATTGCGCGCAACGCTAGCGCCGTCATCTCCGACGTAAGTAGCAAGATTATTACTCGCGTAAGGCCCGCAGCTAAATCCACCACTGCGCAGCGTAATCGCACTTCGCACGTTCCCCGGCGCCGGCCACTGGGGTTGCAAATAATCGCCCTGCCAGTCTGCCATCATCGATTGTCAGCCGCGTCTAGCGCGCGCAGTAATTCGCCAAAGTCAGCCGGCAAAGGCGCGCACCAACGCTGCGCTTTGCCGGTCTGAGGATGATCTAATCCCAACGCTGCGGCATGCAGTGCTTGACGCGGAAAGCCCTGCACGATGTCATCGCTGGCAGCCCCGCTAGCAAGTCGCGATACGGCGCGCCCACCGTACACCGCATCGCCGACCAAGGGATGTCGAATGTGCGCCATATGCACACGGATTTGATGGGTGCGGCCGGTCTCTAGTTGCACCCGTAGATGGCTGCAATGCCCATAGCGCTGGATAACAGCATAGTGGGTCACTGCCTGTTTACCGCTCTCGATCACCGCCATCTTAGTGCGCGCCTTTGGGTGCCGACCGATCGGTCGATCAACCATGCCAGAGCTGGTAACGCGGCCATAAACCAACGCTTCATACTCCCGTTTAACGGTGCGCGCCTGCAGCTGCGCAACTAGCGCGGCGTGTGCCTGCAAAGTTTTGGCAACCACCATCAACCCGCTAGTGTCCTTATCGAGCCGATGGACAATACCGGCACGCGGCACTTCTCGCAGTTGCGGAAATTGATAGAGCAACCCATTGAGTAAAGTGCCATCCCAATTGCCGGGTGCCGGGTGCACCACTAGGCCGATCGGTTTGTTGAGGACAATAATATCTGCGTCCTGATGAATTATGTCGAGTATAATCGGTTGCGCCACCCACTCACCTTCGCGGGTCTGCGCAGCACAAATCACCAGCTCTTCGCCGCCTTTTAGGCGATGATCAACGCTCTTGGGCGCACCGTCGACCAGCAGTTCGCCGGTTTTAATCCACTGCTGTAAGCGCGAACGCGAAAACTCAGCGAACAATTTTGCGGCAACTTGGTCTAACCGATGGCCAGCGCTTAGATCATCGACCACCGCGCAGTGCTGATGGGATTGGGTTGGGTCGTTTTGGTCGATTGAATCCAGAGTCACGGCTATGCTCTATACTGCTATTTTCGCTGACTGATCGTCCCCTCGGTATTCAGTCGCATAGAGGACCGTATGCCGGTGCGGATAGATTGGTTTAAATAGTGCTCTGTGGTTAAATACGCGCTGTCGGCGTTTTGTCCACTCGGCCCACCTTTAGGAATGTTACATGAAAAAAGCGTTGTTTATTTTACTGATTGCAAGTTTTTCACTTATGTCGGGTTGCTCGTGGCTAGGTTGGGGTGATGACGAGACGAGCGAGGACGAGACCTCTGGCTACACCGAGAAAGACTTCTACGAAAAAATTCAAAACAGCCTCAATTCTGGCAATTGGTCCGTTGCAGTGACCAATTTACAACTGCTTGAATCGCAATTTCCGTTTGGTAAATACGCCGAACAGGGGCAGTTGGAACTGATCTACGCGCAATACAAAACCGCCGACTACGAAGCCAGCATTTCCTCGGCAGAACGTTTTTTACGCCTGCACCCGCAACACCCCAACGTCGATTATGCGTTTTACGTCAAAGGGCTTTCTGAAATTTCCCAAACCTCGGGCTTTTTTGACAGCTTTCTGCCGACCGACAACACCCTGCGTGATATCGGCACGGCGCGCAGTGCCTTTACTACCCTCACCGAATTGATTGCGCGCTTTCCGAAGAGCCCGTATGCACCAGATGCGCGGGCTCGATTGGTCAATCTACGCAATGGCCTAGCGCGCGCCGAAATCCACGCCGCCAACTACTATTTTTCTCGTGGCGCCTATTTAGCCGCCGCCAATCGCGGCCGCTACGTGGTCGAGCAGTTCCAGCGCACGCCCGCAGTTCCCGACGGTTTGGCGGTTACCGCTCAAGCCTATCATATGCTCGGCATGCAAGAATTGTCGGATAACGCGGTGCGCGTGATGCTCGCCAACTATCCCAACTACCCACAACTCGATGCAAATGGCGCATTCGATTTCGAGGCGCGCATGTTATCTAAGGGCGATTCAATGTTGAGCAAAATCACCCTAGGTATGATATCTCGCGCTGAACCGCCGGCTTTTGACACACGTAACATCTATAACCGGACGTACAATGCCGAGGAAATTAGCAAAGTGTGTCCACCGAAACCGACGACGCTTGTCGCCGGCGCCATTGACTCTATTAAGAGCATCGCGGCCAGATTAACCATGCAAGAGCCCTGTGAGCAAAGCCAACAGAGCACGGGGAACGGTTAGCAGGCTATTTAAATGAACGTCATTTAAATAAGGTACGTTATGGACAGAGAGACAATCTTAGCTGAGATGCGGGTCCTCCCGGAAATAGACAGCCAACACGAAATCGATCGGCGCGTTCAATTCATAGCCGACACACTCATCAAGGCCCACAGCACTGCGTTGATACTCGGTATCAGTGGTGGCGTCGACTCCTCAACCTGCGGTCGCCTAGCGCAGTTGGCGATTGAGAAACTCAATCGAGAAAACGCCAGTCAACGGTTTCAATTCGTCGCCGTGAGACTGCCCTATGGCGTCCAGAAAGACGAGCAGGACGCGCAGTTAGCGCTTGACTTTATTGCGCCCAGCCAGCGTGTTACGGTCGACATTAAGCCTGCCGCAGACGCCTTACATGCGCAGGTTTCCAATGGCCTAAAGGCAGCGGGCCTTGCCGTACAGAGCGACGCCAAACTCGACTTCGCCAAGGGCAATGTCAAGGCTCGCGCACGCATGACCGCGCAATACGAAATTGCCGGATTGCTCGGCGGCTTGGTGCTTGGCACCGACCACTCGGCAGAAAACATCACTGGTTTTTATACCAAATTCGGTGACGGCGCCTGCGATTTAGCCCCGCTATTTGGCCTCAGCAAGCGCCAAGTTCGGGCCCTTGCCGCCGCATTAGGGGCACCTCCGTCTATCGTCGACAAGATCCCGACGGCCGATCTTGAGTGCTTGGCACCGCAGAAAGCCGACGAACAGGTTTTAGGCGTCAGTTATGACATGATCGATGATTTCTTACAGGGAAAACCGGTCGCTGAAGACGCCCATCAACGCCTCATAGATATCTATAAACGCACGCAACACAAGCGACAGCCGATTGCTACGCTCTACGATTGATTGCTAGTTTGTGCGATTGATTGCTAGTATCTACGATTGATTGCTAGTTGTTACATTTGGTTGTAAAGCTTTATGATCAATAATTGAGCATCGACCAACCGACAAGCTCAATCACTGAAGTTTAAAGAGGGCGGTTTAGAAAAAGCACTGCCAGTTTAAAGAGAGCGGTTTAGAAAAAGCACCGCTAGTTTAAAGAAGTCGGTTTAGAAAAAGCACCGCTAGTTTAAAGAAGGCACTGCCAGTTTAGAGAAAGTACCGCCAGCGCAGTACTGGGCGAGTGCGCGAATGGTGGTGGTGGCGTTGCTGATCGAGCGACAGCTCACTGTAAGGTGTACATTCTGCTGTGAGGCCTGTGGATGGCCCATCTATTGATGACTGCTTGACACTACCGCATTGCCCAGCCAGCGCATCCAACTCAAATCCCCCAAGTAATCGAACGACGGTCGCGTTGGGTAGAGTATCGATCTCGACGGTCACCCCCATCTGCCACAGATAGGTCGCATGGCAGACCTTAAAGGTGTCGGTTCCGCAGGCGCTGTCTGCGCTTTCGAACAGGCACTCGATCGAGTCTATGCGCACGCTGGCACCTTGGCTGAACGACGTCGGCAGTCGTGAAGTAAACCGATCGACGCCTTGGCGATAGGCGAATAAATCCACCGCAAGCGAGCCGTCATCCAGCGTGTGAGCGAAGCTGTTTAGCGCGATGTTTTCGGCATTAAGTATCGCCTGACGATTAATCACGAGCAACGTATCGACCCGCCCAGCACCCACGCCCACCGCGACCGCCAGGGCTAAGATTGTCAGCAGATAAACCATCAGTTGCAGTAACATACCGCTGGCTAGCGCGCGCCGGCCGAGTTGGCTCATTGCGCCGCCTGAATCGCTACGTTGGGCACATTGACCTGCAATCGCATCAACCGCTGTCGCTGACCTTGAGCGTTCAGCGCTTGCCGATCGAGCGGCGCGCTCGAACTGGCGCTTATAGAACCATCGGCCGACGCGCTCAACCAGAATGACAATTGCACCGAACGCACCCTCGACCACTGCCAATCGCCGCGCGGTAAAGACACATATTGCAATCGCACTGCAGCCCCCGCTAGCGGTGCCTCATCGCTTGCCAGCGCGTAGACAACTTGAAAGTTATCAACCCCTTCGGCAAGCGGTTCGCTGGCGCTGAAACCACCGCGGCGCCAACGTTTACGGCGAAAAACACGGTCCTCGGTAACAAAAAACAACTGTTGGTGATAAGCCCTAAAATCCTGACAACAGTCGGTCAGTCCATCCGCTCGGATATCGTTGTGGCGTATTAACGCAAGCGTTTTAGGGGTTGCCTGCACGTAGTCTCTGCGCGCCTCGATGGCGGTCGCATCTCGCGTGTCGGCGTAACGTATCAGCAGCACATCAGAACCCGGCAAGAGTTGTTTGCCGCCGCATCCCCGGCTACCGGCCGGAGCATTGTCGAGCCCATCGATGGGGGCATTAAACACTGTGTTTGCATCCCCAGAAGAAAATCGAAAACACAGCTCAGGTCTCTCCGAAAGCGCTGGCTTACGCGCCCCAACACGACCAAAAAACCCGGCTAAACGCACCTCACTACGCAATATGTCGAGCAACAAACGTCCGCTTTCATAGACTTGCTGATTACGCTGTATATTCTTCATGCCGCGCAACGCACCTGCATTAATGTCTAACATAGCCCAGCAAATGAGCACCCCGAGAGCTGCCGCCAGCAGCAACTCGAGCAGCGAAAAACCGGCCTGACGCGCCATTGATCGAACGCCTAAAAACGCCACTAAGTACCGACCATGGGGCGATAAACCACCCGACCCATGGACTGCCATAAACCGGCGGAAAGACCCAACTTAGAGGCCACTGAACAGCCTATAAAACCGGTTTCGCCCACTACGGAGCCACGCCATTCGAGGGTCAAGCGACAGGTGCCCTGCGGTGCAATCGGATTTAGGCAAACCTGTGGTTCGGTCAAGTCACTCAACGACAATCGATTAAGCGGCATGTCTAACAATGCTGAGCGCGCAACTTGGCAGGACGACGACGTCCGATCAAGCAGCAATTGCGCGGTCATATTATCGACCAGATTTTGCGCATGGGTGCGTTGCATCATGTCCGCCGCGTGCAATTGAAGTTGGCGGTAGAGCGTCACATAACCCATCGCCACCGCAGCAAATATCATGAGGCTCAAGACCACTTCGAGCATGGCATAACCAAGATACCCATTGCCGGTGGTCATTCGGCGGTAGTTGCAACCGACCGCAGATTTCTGGTCGTTCGGCACTCGACCGCGCCCAAAGGGCTTTGAGCACCGCGTGACAGCTAAATTAAGCCGGTTCAATGCCGCCGCCACTTGGGGCTAACCACCCCCAGGTGATCGATACTCAAAGTGTCGCTACTCGCCTGCATACCATCCGTGAGTGGTGCGGCTATGGCGCGAAAACCGGTGCCTGGTAAAAAATTGTCTGCGTCCTCAAAATACACGCGATAATAATCGCTGACGGCCGGATTGGCGGGCACGCCCAATTGCTTTAAGGTCAGGGCGTACTGCCCCGCATCGATGCGGTAATGATGTTGTAAACTGGCTAGTGAGAGTAAATGGCGCTGAGCATCCGCACGGTGGAGCGTAATCAGGTGCTGGCGGTAGTACGGGTATGCCACAGTCGACAGAATCGCCACCAGTGCAACCGCGAACAGCGCGTCCAAAAGCGTCATACCTCTGCCGTTGGACATCGAGGGAATGAACCGCAGGCCAACCCCATGATCACTTGGCCGCAATCGATCCGCGCCTTTAGATTCAACGAGCATGGGCGATAAATTCGATCTTAGCTTTCTCAGCTTTGCGCCAGTAAAGCTATCATCGCCCGCAGCTACAATTGCCAAGCTAATAGCGGCATTGCCAGCAACGTGGTCATGGCAGGCTAAGCGTTCACCCAAGATACTAGCTAAGCTGTCAACTAAGATACCTGCTAACATGACAGAGCACCCCCGAATACTCGAGATTATCGCCGCGCGCCGACCGCAGCGAAGTAACTTGTCGCCAATGGATAATACGCTGAACGGAATGGCCCAGACGCGCCAATGACCCCGGTACTTGGCTAGTGTGATGCAAAATTCAGAGAGCGTCCGGAACTAACCTACATCGCCAGCAGGCAGGTCTCGACGGTGTCGCCAATTTGTGACGCAAGGCACATTGGATTGCTGCGCCGGCTGCATTGCGAGGCGCGCCGAATGACTGCGCACGATGGGCTCCAGCGCACTTTTCATTGCGCAATTGCCAAATCATCACGCAATAGCCAAATCATTGCGCAATAGCCAAATCGAGTGGTGTCCAATCATCCTATCGGCTAACGTCTTCATCCCGCGTTCGAGATCCCTCTAGGCGGCCGCAGCTGCATGACAATTTACCCCGGCCCCGGCCCGCATCCGACATCCGACATCCGACATCCCGCATGCCGCATGCCGCATGCCGCGGCAACGCTGTATTGCGCCTGCCGCGATCGTCCATAAAGCCTAGGTTGGCATCTCAGTAACCACCATTGCCGCCGATTCGGGACAATCATCTCTAGCGATTTTGGCCTGTTCAGCGCTATTGGAAAAGCGAATACGCCCACTGCGAAAGAAAATCACCTTCCGCGGGTAGTAATCTAATCCGCTCCGCCAGCAGACCAAGAAATTACCCGACTCTAAAGCCTCACCCGAGCGTTTAAAACGCACGTAGCGACGTCCAGACGCCGATAGTTTGATCCACAGATCAAGTCCATCGAGCACCACTTGACTGACTGCCCTCTCGTCAATGTCCAACCTACGATTCTGATTATCGTCTCGCCATACCTGCCAGCGCACGCCTTGACTGCGCACGCAACGATCGTCGTCATCGCTAAAACAAGCGGTCCAAATTTGTCCTTGGGATCGCGCCATGCTGCGCGTTAATTCTAGCCCACGGCGGATTTCCCAAAGTTGCGTGTTGACCCGTCGATGTCCGTCTAAGCGCTCAAAATGGGTGGTGACCCCGGACATTAAAACCAAAGATAGGCCGGCAACTAAAAGGCATTCGAGAAGTGAAAAGCCATCCTCTAAGCGCGACAAGCGAGTGCATCTCCCAGTGACCGGCGTACTCTTTATTAGCGCTGTATTTTTTACTGACTATTTTTAGGCGGAAAGTGCGGTGGCATATGAGCCCGATAAAAGCGTCATTCTAAGTCAACTAGACGCTAAAAAACGGCACCAGCCCGCAATCTTTGCCGCGCAACTCGATCAACTCGCATGGCGAATGTTTATCGGCGATATCTAATCTGTCGACGCAATATTCGGTGGAAAGGCAGACTTATGGCTTTAAAAATCGTTTCATTGCCGCCAATGTTTTTGGACCGACATGGTGTTCAATGCCCTCACTGTCAATCTGGGCGCTGGATTTGTCTACCCCGAGCGCCACTAAAAAAGCCAGAACGACCGCATGACGCTCCCTAACGCGCTTGGCAAATTTAGCACCTTCAGGGGTCAGTTCGACCGGACGATAGGGCTGGGAATATAACAGTTGTTGACCTTGTAGTCGTTTGACTATTCGCGAAACAGTCACGTGGCTGACGTTAAAATGCCGCGCCAAATCCAGCACTCTGCATTCGCCTGACTCCTCGATAATTTCTGCGACCGCCTCGACATAATCTTCAGCCGTTTCATTGGCATGGCGATTGCGGGTCTTCGCAAAGGGAACCGAGCGAGCTTTGACTTTTTCTTTCAAACAACCCCCCTATGAAAAAAGTATATTGCAGTCGAAGTATACTACCGGCATACTCCGTAGCCACTGCTACATTGCCCGTAGCTGATGCTACATTTTCCGAAAATCATAGCGGTACTTATGCTCCATTAACTACAGACATTAACTAAATCCATTAACTAAAGCCATTGACTAAAGCCATTTAAGGCAGCCATGTATGAACAAAACTAGATTGCTAACAGCGCTGGGTGCTGCGACATTCACCGCTTGGTTTTTTTCGAGTGTAGCACTCACTCAAGAGCTGGCGCCAAAAACCGCCGATAGATTGATCGAATCTATTATCGTAGACGGCGTCAGGCAGCGCCTGTACAAAGCTGGGGAGCTCAAGGACAGCATCGCGAAAACAGAATTATTGAGTGCTGAGCAAGTCAAAGATCGTCAGGCGGCCAACCTAACCGAGGCTATTCAGTCAGCTCTGGGGGTCAGGGTATCCAATGAATGCTCTATGTGTGGCGCTAAACGGGTCATGATCAATGGCCTAAAGGGCGAACACACTAACGTGTTAATCGATGGTATTCCCCTGCATACCATGTTGTCGGGGTTTTACGGTTTGGATGCTGTCGCCATGGCAGGCATCGGCAGTGTCGACATCGCCCGCGGTGCTGGTGCGTCCTTGATCGCACCCGAAGCCATCGGCGGCACCATCAATATGGTCACCCAGATTCCGACGACGAATCAGATCGAGCTAGACGTCGCCGGCGGTGAACTCGGCTATCAGAAAGCGTCCTTATTTGTTGCCGGCCTTAACCAAGGCGGCGACGTGCAAGCCAATTTAGTGATACAGGTCGACTCGCGCGATCAATACGACGGCGATAATAACGGTGTTAGCGAATCTCCATATCTAGATAACCAATCGATCACCGGGGCTGTTTCCTACGATATAAACTATCGCACTAACTTGCGCCTACGAGTTAATCACACGCGTTCCGAGGTGTTTGGTGGACCCGTTTTAGGCGATACCGCACAGTCTATTGAACGGGCAATCGAGTCACAAAGTGCCGGCGATTCAGCGCAATTGTTCGCCGCTAATAACGTTAAGGGTCGCTATATTGGCAAGCCCTGGGAAACCACCGAATGGGTCTATAGCACCCGCGACGAAGTGATTATCAATCTCTTGCACGACTTTCCCTCGGCGCTCAACGTTACTTGGAGTATGGCCTATATCGCGCATGTTCAAGATTCATATTACGAGGGGATAGACTATTATGCCGACGATCTTATGCGCTATACCGATATGCGCTTTAACTATGAATTATCCGACCAGCATTTTTTGACCTTTGGAATCGACAACCGCAGCGAATCGATGCGCTCGCGATCGCAGGCATTAATCGACAACCCAAACTATATGGCCGACAGCTTTGACTACGATGTAACCGGCCTCTATGTGCAAGATAGTTGGACACCCACCGATTATTTTGGCCTCGAATTAGCCCTGCGCCTCGATCGCGTGCGCGCAGATTTTATCGACAGTCGCGTCAGCGGCGATGAAATTGGTGAAACCCTTCTGTCTCCGCGCCTGGACATGCGTTTTAGACATAATGACGACTGGCAATCACGTCTTTCGATCGGCCGCGGTTACCGTGCTCCGCTGTCATTTTTTGAAAGCGATCACGGTCTTTTAGATAGCGAAAAAGGCTATCAGGTGGCCGTCGACCAACTAGAGCGATCGATCGGCTACAACTACTCGTTGAATTATACCGTAGAGCGAGTCGTCTCGACCTTATCTGTTGCCCGCACTGAGGTCGATCATCTAGCAACGCTTGGTATAACCGCCGAGGGGGTTCCTGTGCTCGATCAACTCGACGCGACTGCGCGAGTGGATGCTGTCGACTGGACCCTCAACTACCAAATGAGTGAAAGCCTCAATATCGGCATCAGCGCTGAACAATACCGTTACAACCGCACCTTTAAAGACAGCTTTGGGATCGCACCCATAGAGCGCAGAGCGACCCTCAGTGGCCTTTGGAACAGCGCGAACTGGCGCATCACCGCCAGCGCCTCGACAATCGCCAGCCGAGATCTTCGCGACTACAACTATAGCGGTTACGACAACGAAGCTGCCGATCGTGCTAAACCGCAACGCGCGCCGAGCTACATAAATGTCGATCTAAAACTTGGTTATCGACTGACACCAAAGGTCGAGGTATATCTGGGGGCGACAAACCTTCTCGACTACAGTCAGGCAAAAGATGAAAGTTCTCCACTGCTGTACGACGCCGAAGGTGGCTATGATGTGACCTATATCTACGCACCACTGCGCGGCAGAACAGCCTATGTCGGCTTCGATTTAGATCTATGATCGATACCCAAATAGCCCATCATCGCCGTTCTCACTGGGCCTTTAACCTAGCGGCCAAAAGCCTCGTTCTATTGTCCATGCTGGTGCCGATGACACACGCTAATACTGATCAAGACGCAACTGTCATTGCGATTACGGCTGCGGCGCCGACCGCTGCCATCTACTTAGAAAGGTTCGAATCTCTAAGCAGCTCCGAACGCAGCGATCTCAGTGCGCTCCAAGGCAGCGTTATAGCAATGGCCCTATTTACAAAAAACTGCCATTGGTGCCATGCCCAACACCGCCTTTTAAAGAAAATCGTCACCACTTGCCCGGCGTTGAGACCGGTTATGGTCGGTATTGGCGAACGCAAACAGCCACTGCTACGAGCCCTCAGACAAAGTCAGAATAAATTTCCTGCCTTTTTGGTCAACCGTAATTTAAGCAACGCGCTAGATAATCTTAATGTGCCTAAATTACTGATTTTTAACGCCCACGGTGACGCGATCTTGCAACTCGATGGGCATGTCCCTGAAGCCGAGCTAACCACCCTACTCAACCGCAGTGCAGAGCTCAAATGCTAA
>Ga0115008_10004073_pt1 | contig 12117 bp, 5 predicted proteins | sample FraStrMetagenome_FD_87164 | JGI IMG/M metagenome (GOLD analysis project Ga0115008, IMG submission 87164) | Marine eukaryotic phytoplankton communities from Arctic Ocean - Fram Strait ARC3M Metagenome | ecosystem: Environmental > Aquatic > Marine > Oceanic | place: Fram Strait | collected 2012-06-18
AAAGGGGCGGGTGGCGCGGCCGGAGAGCGCTAGCGTGGGAGGCTCGCGGCCAGGCTCGAGGTTGTCGCACGCACACACGAGCCGCCGCGTGTAGCTGTCCACCTCCTCGGGCGAGAACGAGACATGGATCTGCTGCGTGCCGCCCGGGGGAATGGTGCCTGCCTCCGGCGCAATGCTGAAAGGCGCATTCGACACACCGACGTGGCCCTGGCCGGGCCCCGCAGCCGCGACAGACCACGCAAAGTCCATCGCGACGGGGCCCGTGTTGGCGAGCGGGAAGGAGAAGGTGCGAGTCTGAAACATCATCGTTGGCTTGAAGTTGACAGAGCTCGTCTCGCTCTCCAGCCATCCGTGCGCGCACCGCGCCGTCGCAAACACCTTGGGCCGCGCCGTCATGTCATCGCCCTCGCCATCCGTGAGCGCCTCATACGCTGGCTCCGGGTCCACCTTGACGACCCGGTGTCGCTTCGCGGGACTTGCAGCCTCCTCGCTGCGCTGCGCCGCCTCGCCGTCCGCGCCTTCAGGTGGCTCCACCTCCGCCTCGTCTCCGTCCTCGTCCGCCGCGGGTGGCGGCGGCACCGGCTTGCCCTGGTTCTTCGGGTCGGCGTTCCACGCTCGAATACGCTCGTTCTCTGCCCTTACCGCAGCCGCAGCCTTTGCCGCCACGGCCTCATCGCGCTGCCAGAGACGGTACTCTGCGTCCGTGAGCCACTGCGCCGTCGTCATCGAGTCGTCCCAGTCGGCGGGCGTCTCAGCCTGTGTGTAGCGGACCTTGGTCAGCTGGAGGGCAACTTCGGCCGCATCGTGCTCGAGCGGCTCCGCGGAGAGGAAGGTCGCCACTACCTGCTTGGCCGCGCCGGGGAGGAGATGGCCCACGCCCGGTGCGAAGGTCAGCCCCGGCAGGCTCTCCCACTCGAATCGGTACGGCGTCGACGAGTAGTTGTGGAGCGTGAAGTTTATGGACTTGGCGAGGCCAACCCCGACGTCCGAATAGTTGAGCGCATCTCCCTCGGCGTCGCCGTTCATCAAGCCTTCGACCGCCACGTCCTGGACGAACGCCTCGCCGCTGAGCTGGACCTGCGTCGCATCAAACGCGTTGTCGACCACCGAGAGGGAGAGTGCGCCCTTAAAGTCGCCCGCCTCGGAGGGTTGAAAGGTGACCTCCACCATCCGGATCTCATTGGGCGGAAGCGACATTGGCTCCTCGACCGCTTCGCACAGAAACTGGCCGTCCGACTGCATGGCCAGCGAAAAGCTAGCGGGCAGGATGCCTGCGTTGTGCAGCCGCACTTGCCGCCGAATAGCGCGCCCAACCATCACACGAGCAAACTGGAGCTGCGGCTGTCCCTCTCCTGGCGTGGACGATGGGACGCTCGCGACGACGTGCGGCAGGGTCCCCTCGCCAAGGAGGTCCACTGCGAGGAGCCGTGTGGCGGGGTCTGTGCCGTGCTCGACCTCCGCCTCAAACACTCCGGTGTGCGTCGCCATCGCGTGCGGATTGAAGAAGAGCGTGACGTACCGGTGCTCGTGCGGTGGGATGACGCACCGCTTGGGCTCCACCTCAAATGCGAGAGGCGCCCCCTGCGCGGCCTCCGGCCCCCGGGTCCGCAGGTCGACGGTGCACGACACGCGAAAGGGGTTGACGATCTTGAGCCGCTCCGACAGCTCGTGCCCAACCTGCGGGCCGTGAGTGGTGGCGGTAGAGACGCGAACTCGAGGGAGCATGCGACCCTCGAGACGGCCTGTGTCGACTCTTGACATGTGTGGAGGCAGGGTCCGAGCTGCTAAAGCCCAGCGCATCCACTGCACGCCGTGGGCTCGCTGCGGAGTGTGACGGTACCAAGGTAAGCATCTACAGCGCCTCGCCATGTGCGAGCCGAAGCAAAAGATGCGCTCCTCCTCGCCAAACACGTTTTGCGGGAGGCCGGACGCGCCAAAATCGCCGCGACGCTGCACGGCCTGCTCCTCAAAGATGCTGGCGTAGTCGTCCGTTGCGATGCCGGGGACACACGACTCGCCGAGCAGCTCGTACTGCAGCCCCTCCGGGTCCTCCTCGGGGCTTCGGTCCGTCACGTCGACGACAAACGCGGAGGCGCAAGACTCCGCCTCCGTGCCGGCCACAAACTTGGCTGTGATTACCGCCACGCCTCCCGCCGCGACCACTCCGCTTGCGGGGGAGACGGTGAAGCTACCAAGGGTGAGCTCAGCCCGTGACGTGTCGTCCTCTGACGGCTCCTCGCCGCTAGCACGCAAGCAGTATGCAAACTCGAACTCGCCCGTGTTGGAGAGCTCGAGTGTGCGCTCCTTCTCCGCGCCATACATCAGCGGCCCAAAGTTGATCCCTCGCGGCACCACCGCGTACCGCGAGAAGCGCGCCCGCGCGCTGACCTTGACTGGCGCGCCGAGCCACTTGAGCGTCTCGCCTAATCTCGGGTAATCTCGGGTAATCTCGGGTAATCTCTGGCGCCGCGGTCCGCAAGAGCATCTCGCCCGTCGAGAGCTCGGTGAATTGGATGCGCATGTCGGAGTTGCGCAGCAAGGTGAGCTCCTCCGTCGCCTGGAGCGTAAACTCGACCCGCTGCCGCTCGCCGCCCGGTGCGAGCACTCCCTCCGAGGGCGAAATGGCGAGGATGTCCCTGAGTGGCTGCTTGCGGCAGAGCACCTTGTAGCCGACGTCGTACTTCCCGCCGTTGACCAGCTCGAGGGCGCTCTCCTGCTTGTCCGCCACCTTGAAGGCTCCGAAGTCGAGCCCTTCAAACTGGTCGTCCGGCCAGGCAATGTCGACGTCGATGGCATACGCCTCGGCCGACACGTGAACGGAGTGCCTCTGCACGGCGCCGAGCTCCGCCGCCGCATCCATCACCTCAATGGCAAGGGTCTGCTCGACCTCCTTGGCCTCGCGGGCGTGGAAGGTCACCTGGACGTCGCAAGAGGCGCCGGGGGCGATGGTGCCTGACGTCGGCTCGATGGTGAAGTCCTCGCAGCCCGCCTCGTTCCCGTCGCCGGTGAGGGCGGCCAGGCTCTCAGCAGAGACCTCCCACCGCACAGGAAGAGCCGACTCGGACGAGAGCCGCACGCATTTGGTGTCGGTGCGCTTGAGGAGTAGCCGCTCAAACTCGACGGACGTGGTGTCCACCGTGACGGCGGCCGCAGACCCGATGGCGGAGAGGCGAAACACGACGGGCTGCGGGTTGTCGGTGACGGTGCACACCAGCTGCTCCTCAAAGAGGCCATTCGCGTCGGGGTAGGCAGAGATCACGAGCTCCTGCGTCTCCTCCGGCTGGAGATCAAAGCTCTCGGCCGAGAGGAAGAAGACGGGATCGCCCGACCGCTCCGCGGGCTTGGCCTCCGGAGTCGCCTCCGGGGTCGCCTCCGGGCCCGCCGCCTCTTCCTCACCCCCGCCCTGGCCCGGCTTCTCCTCACCGGACTTTTCGTCTCCCACCTCCCGAGGGGACATCTTTGGCGCCGTCTCGACGAGGTTGATGTCGGAGTGGGCCGCGGCGCCGTCGGCCAAGAAGGAAAAGGACACCGAGAGCGGGAACGGCCCGTTGTTTGTGATCTGAAGCCTCTCCGCGTTCTCCTTGTGGGGCTCGCCCTCAGGCCTGCTCAGCGTGCTTCCACGGACGCGTCAGTGGAGGCGCGTGCGAACGGAGTGGGGGCAGTCTCGCGCACCTCGTGCGGCCGACTAGCAGCGGCCCAAACTCAAAGGTGCCGCGGGAGATGACAAAGGTGCGCGACGTTTTGAGTGGGTGGCGCGAGCGGACCTTGCGGTGGAACACGTTGCGGTAGTCCTTTGAGATGGACGGCTCCGCCGCACGGGCGGAGCACTTGATCTCAGCCGGGCGCTCGCTCCCGACGCCGACCATCTCAAAAGTGAACTTTTGCTGCACCGTGCCCACGGCTTGCGCTCGGTAGCGCAGGAGGAGCGGCACCGACGACTGTGGGGGGATGACCCACCGTGTCTGCACTGTCGGCTCCTCCGCCTCTGCCCCCTCCGCGCCTGCGCCGTCGTCAACGCCCGCGCTGCCGTCGCCGCCCGCATCGCCTGCCTCCCCTCCGTCGGCAGCGTCGCCGTCGGCCGGAGGACGCGGCAGGGTGAGCAGCTCAAAGCCCGGCGCGAGGGGGGCGGTAGCGCGCGGCCGTGGCCGGCGGACGATCTCGCGCGTCGTCGGCGGCGGTACATCGTCGCTCGGGTCGACCTCTAGCTCGACCCGCGCCTGGGGGAGGGCCTTGCAAATGGCCTCAAATAAGGCGCCAGTGTCGCCAGAACCGTCAAAGGAGTTGGCTCGCGGCGCGCGGGGGTCCGCCGCCTCCGGGTCCGCCTCTGATTCAGGCGTGGCTGCGTCAGCCGGCTGCTGCGACGCCGCGTCGTACGACGGGTCGAGTGAGCCGAGCAGCTCCGCCTTTTGTGCCTCCCACGCCTCGAGTTCAGCTTGCGCCTGGAGGCCGAAAGGGCGAGGGCGTTAGGGGGTGCTTGGAGAGCTGCTGCACTGTGAGAGGGCAGTCGGTCGAGGCAGGTGAGTGGTCATGGCCACGGGCCTTGTCGGGTACGGGGTGATTGGAAAGTCGCGGTGGCTGAAGGGCTGGCCCTGGGCGCCTGCTGCAGCCGCCGGCCGTGCTCCTCCTCGAGCATCTGTCGGCGAGACTGCCACGCTCGGAGGCCCTGACGGTACCGCGCCCGGCACTCCTCGAACGTCGCGCGCGCCTCGCTCGAAAGCGCCTCGTACTCAGGCTCAGGCAGGTCGTCCGGCTCCTCGGGCTTGGCATCGGCCGCGAGGCGCAGCTGGTGCTGCTGCTCCGCGCGTTGCTCCATGACGCCGGCCTCAACATCCGTAGAGATGACCCAGAGGCCGGTCCCAAGCACGGCCGTGACGACGCCGAGCATCTCCTTGCGCCACGTGTCGGGCTCGCCGAAGAGCGGCTGCATCTCGGGGAGAGCGAGGACGAGCCTGCGAGAGGGCACGGAAGAAGGCGACGCGGTGAAAACACGAGCTCCACCCACATCCCATCCTCGGCGTGGCCACCACGCCATGCGTCCGTGTATGCAGGTTTGAGGCATCCTCCGTTTCAGTTCGGGTACGCAGCGTGCTTACTGCGTGTGCGCGCCGTTTGCTGCAGGGGCTATGTCTGCCGCATCTAGGGACGCGCCCGCTCGGGTGGCTGCTCCGCTCCTCCTCGAGGAGAGCGGTGAGCGCCTCCTCATCTACGGGCTCGAGGGGAGCCGCTGGCGCCTCTGCCTCGGCTAACGGAGCTCCAAGTCCTTCCTTGCTCGACCCCGCATCGCCCGCAGAGGCTTCCACGCCAGGCTCCGCCTCCAGCCGATCTGCTTCCTCCTCTCCCTCACCGCCTTCTTCCGCCGCTGCCGCGGCCGCGGCTGACGCCGCCGCCGCCGCTGCATCGCGGGCCCGCTCAGCCGCTTCTCGCACCAAGTGCTCCAGGTCCACAACGGGCAGCCCCAGAGACTCGCCAACCATCTTAGCCTGCGAAGTGAAGCCGGACAAGGGTGCTCCCAGGAGCAAGACACACCTGCGCAGCTCCTCGGCCCCCTCGGCGACCTCCGTCACCTCGCCCACGCCCTCATCAGCCTCGGACTTGGCCGACTGCGCGTCGTTCTCATCGTCCTCACCTTCGGCTGTGGCGGCCTCCTCGGCTCGTTGCTGCGCCAGCCTCGTCCTGTGCTCTTCCAAGAGTTCCTGCCAGATTGGCTCGCCCGGCTCGCGCGGCGGCAGCCGCAAGGCGCCCCCCTCGAAGAGGGACGTTTCGCGGAGCATTGCCTCCTCCTCCAGGTGTGCGCGGTCGAGCTGCGTGACGTACACTTCGATCGGGTGGTCGGTCGGGTTGATGAGCGAGAAAGCCTCCTCCACCGCGTCGCCGTGCGGCAGCACCGGAGACAGGCTCAGCGCTCCAGTGCTCAGCTCCAGCCGCTTCTCGTAGCCTGCTCCGTGCAAAGCGATCGCGGAGGACTTTGGGTTCCCCGTGGTCTTGACCAGCATCTTCAGCGCGTACGTGCGCTCTTGCAATGGCGTGAACGTGAGCTGGAGACGCGCCCTCTCCTTGGGCGCGAGGGTGCCCGACGCCGGAGCGCACGAAAAGGCAAGAGCGTCCTTTGCCTGGTCGGCGAAGCTGGCCCGCCACTCGGCCGCGACTGCGGTGGGGTTCTCAACGACGAGCGTAATCGTCTTGGCGTGGCCTACCTGCACCTCGCCCCACTCGAGGCTCTCGTGTGCGAGGCTCACCTCTGGCAGCACGACATTGGCTCGGACTAGGAGCAGCACCGGAGGGCCAGGCTTCAGGTCGAGCTTGAGATCGTGCTGCAGCAAGCCCAGCCTCGGCGGTTCACCCTTCTTAGCCGACGGCGCTTGGAACGAGATGAGAAAGTCGGTCGTCTCTGCTGAAGGCAGGCCTGGCAGCTTGACCACCTTGTCGGGCTCCATCTTGATTCCGACGGCTGCGAGAACCTTCTTGTCGGCTTCAAACGAGACCGGGCTCCACCCCATGTTGCGTATCCGGACAGTCCTGCGACTCGATTTTCCAAAGGTCACGTTGCCAAAGTCCAGCACGTAGCTCCCCAGAATGAAGTCAGCCGGAGGCGGGAGGGGGTGCAAGCTTGCTGTGCGAAGCCGAGTCTGCTGCCGCTCAAGCGACCCAGCCGCCGAGGGTGGCCGCGACTCCCGCTGGGCTTGCAGCTCAGCGAGCTGCTTGGCGGCGACGGCAAGCAGTTGAAGCCGCTCCGCCTCGGTCTCGACCTCCAGCACCTCCTTTGGCTTCTCGCAGATAGACCTGGCCGATCGGGTCGATTTGGCCGAAGCGCGCGACCGCGGCGGCGCCGAGCCGCCGTGCGGCGCCGAGCCGCTCCTTGCGCGCTGTAGATAGGTGGAGAGATCGGCCAACGAAGCTCTGGCCTGCCCCACAGCGATGGTTGCGAACACAGTGTCCATGCTCTCTCGGCTGGCGTGTAGGCCGAGCGCTGCCACCGTCTTCCTAAAGTCGCCCTGTGAGATGTGGCTGTCGCTGCCGCGCTCCTCTGTCGAGGGCGCTGCCTCGTCGCCTTGTCCAAGCGGACCCTCGAGGCTGGACGCAGCGGGAGGAGCAACGAGCTCCTTTGCCAGCTCCAGAGTTCGACCAGGGGCCTTGCAAAGCTCTGCGACCAGCGCCGTCGCGTCGAGCTCAGAGGTGGGCGCGGGCGCCTCGCGCTCGGCTCGCTTGCGGGCGCATGCGGTGTTGGCCTGCCTGAGCAGCGCCAGGTACTCTGGCGTCTCGAGCCGAGGGAGGCTCACTGTGACTCGCGGGTAGGTGCCCTCCGCCATGATCACCACTGCCTCCGGCTCAAAGTGTCCCACCTGAAGCAGCAGAACCTCGTGCACCCTTTGGGGCAGACCCGGCAGCATGCGCACCACGATCTTTTGCTTCGAGCTCGCAGCGATCTGGCCCGTCGCGGGCACGACCTCAACGATATTGGGGCGGGATATCTCATCCAGCTTGACCTCAAACGAGACCGGCACCCGCCCCGCGTTGGTGAGCCAGAGCTCCTTCTCTTGCACCTGGTCGTAGCTCTGAAGCCCAAAGTCGAGGTTCGAATGGGACAGCTCATACGAGACTGCGGCAGACTCGGCGCAGACCGGCATCTCGTACTCCGGGCCACCGCGGACCTTGCAGAGCATCGTGGCCGCGGCCTGAATGTCTATTCCGCCCCTGTATAGCAGCTCCACGGTCTCGCTCTCGCTTGGTTGCAGGCAACCGCGAAGGGGAAGCACGTCAAACAGACCGGCGGCTGCCTCGGACTCGACTGAGTCCGCCGCGATGGCCCACTCATACGTGGCAGCGACGCGAGACGAGTTCGTGATGGAGAGGCTCAGAGTCCGCGTCGCGCCATTCGGCAGGCACCCAAAGTCCGCCTCCGCAAGGTCGAATGCAAGGTTCGGGAAGGCGGTGTCGCCCACCAGAGCGACTTCATCCGTGCGCGGGTGCTCGCGATAGCTGATGGACAGCTTCGCCTCGTGCCGGCGCGAAACACGGTCGGCGTCGAATGTAGGGTCGAACGTTACCGTGGCGACCTTTCCCTCGCTCGCTCCAAGCGTCACCTCAGCCAGGTCTACGCTGAAGGGGGGTGAGCAGCGAGCGGCGAGTGTGAGCGGCAGTGGTGACACATTTGTCAGGCGCACAGTCTGCGTGAGCGGACCAAGGGGCGCATCGTCTTCATACACGAAGGCAAACGCCAGCTCCGACTGGGAAGGCTCCACCAGTGGTTGCAGAAAGGTGCCGCGAACGACCGTCTCGAGGAAGGGCTTGCCTGGCTTGCCACCCGCAGGGACGAGCGAGCAGTGCAGAGTCTCCTCCGCCTCGCCGAGGGCCGCAGTCAACCCTCGCACCACAAAGGTGCACTCCGAGTCGGGCTCCATCAGAACCTTCTCGGGGACGATTGTGAAGGTGGATGGCACTGCGATCCCCGCCTTTGCGGGCGGAGCCGACGCATTCGACCACGCAATCGTCTGCGACCGGCGGCCTCGATTCTCGAGGGTGAACTCCATGGAGCACATGCGGGACGCGAAGCGCTCTCCAAAGTCGAGGGTGTCGAGCGCGCGCTCGCTCCAGATGGTGGAGCCGGTCCCCGTGGCGGCAAGCGAGAGGACCTGCTCCGGTGCGTCCTTAATCTGCAGGATCAGGTCGTCGGCCACCTTCGTCGTCTCCTCGAGGTGCACTGAAAGAGAGAGCTCGCGAGTCTCGCCCGGCTCGAGCGTCCCGAGCGGCGTCGAGAGGGCAAAGGGCGAAGCCGCCTTGCGCATCTGGCCGCTGAACTCGGCGGGGATGAGCGAGTGATTAGTAAGCACCAGCGGACGGTGCACGTGCTGCAGCACAGGCGTCTTGCCCCAGTCGATAGCTGCGGCCGATACCACCACGGTCGGGCCGACGGAGTGTGCGACGATGTCGATGTGGAACGAAGGCGACGTCGTGCCTTGGATGCGAACGTAGACCGGAAGGGACAGGGGCCCCTTGCGCGCCGCAGTGAAGCTAAGGACGACGCTCACGCTCCCATCCTCGTCGACGATGCCCTCGTTTGGCTCAAGGCTGTAGTAGCCGATGGCGCGCGACGGCTCGTCCTGTGACACGAGCTCGAACGCCGCCTTCAACCCGGCCGACATGTTCCGAATGCGGATCGCCTTGGTGTAGGTGTGCTTGAGGAAGCACTCGCCAAAGTCGACGGTGCTCTCTACTGGTACGATCTCCGGCAGGCGGTTGTGCGCCTTGACCGGCAGCGATAGCATCTCCTCGCCCACCTATAGGACACGACATGGACATGTCAGCAGGTGCCCTTGAGGGGAAGAGGGGTCGCCGTGCAGCAAGTCGCGCCCCCTCCACGTCGACGATCAGGGCATGGTGGTAGCGCCAGGCGCGGAAGGAGCGGAAGTCGACCTGCAGCTGCAGCTTGCGATGGGGCAGCAGCACACCGTTCGACGGGCTGACCCGGAAGGGCGGCGGTTCCTCCCCCAGCTCCTGTGCCATGGCCGTTTTGCGGATGCGTCAGACGCACGCGCGGTGCGAAGGGCCTCGGCAGAGCGGCGTGCGTGGTGGGGGAGGGAGGTGGGAAGCGTCTAGGGAGCCGTCTCTCGCTCCTGGTCATCGAATCGGAGGACAAACTTGACGGGAATGTCGGACGTGTTGTGGATGGAGCACGCGCGCCCCTCCTGCAAGCCGAGCGAGACCGTCGCAAGGTCGAGCTCGCGCACCTAGCACCCGAGCGAGGCACCGGTCAGGCGCGGCTGGGCGTAGGCTGGGTGGGGCAGCGGGGCGTGAAGCTGCCGAAAAGTGCAGTGATGGCCCGATGACATTCCCCTTGAGGACGAGCGGGAGGGGACTGGGGGAGCCGTCGAGGGTCCACACGAAAGTTTCGCTGAAATCGCCGAGGAAGCCGCATTTGAACCACACCTCCACCGTCGCCTGCTCGTTCGGCACGAGCTGCCCCGACGAGGGCGAGAAGCGGAAGCAAGAGCCGAGGCGGGTCTCGCTCGGCTCAAGCGAGAACGCTGCGCTCACCTCGCCGTGGTTGTCCAAGACGACCTCGTAGCGGTGCTGCGCGTTGACATACACGTCGCCAATATCGAGCGTGTCGTAGAGCCACATGGCGCGCGGGCCGAGGCCGGACCCCTGCAGCATCAGCGGAAGGCGGCTCTCCCGGCCCGCCACCTCACAGTACGCTGTAGCAGAGAGGTTTCCGACTGACTGCGGCGAGAATACCACAGTGAGCTCGCAGTAGCCGCCCGGGTAGATCTCGCCGCGAGCGGGCTCGATGGCGAAGCTCCCGCTCACGAAAAGCATCGGGTCCAGCTCGATATCCCGCCGCCGCCGCCGCATTGCGGGTCCCGTCGCGTCACTGGCGGCACTCGACAACTCCATGATCCTCTCCGCTCGCGCGCGCGACTCGTCGGCTGCCGATGCGAGCGCCTTCCACTCAAAGTCTATCCGGATCTGAGAGCGGTTGTACAGCTTGACCGTGCGCTGCGAACTCAGCGAGATGTAGCAAGCTGGCGCAGCAACGATTGAGCGCTCCAGCGCGACCTCGATATCCGAGGCGCTTCCAGAGAGGTGCGTGAGGCACTGCTCACCAGAGTCATACGAGACGAGCACATTTTGCGCGTACGCCCCATTGGCCTCGGCGCGAAAGCCAAAGACAATCTGCGCCGCCTGCCCCGCCGCAATCAGTCCGTCGCTCGGGCTGACAGAGAACGGCGCTGCCACGGACAGCGAGAAGCGGCCATCCCGGAGCCCCGTGTTTCGTAGCAGAAAAACCTCCTGCGCCGCCACGCGCACTGGCTGCAGCCCAAAATCCACCGCGTCGGGGAACTCAAAGCACGGCCGCGGTCCGCGCGCGCGCACCGAGACGAGGAACTTCTCCCGCTCCGTGACACACTCGAGCTCGCACTGGTAGTCTTGCGCTGCGCGGGGCGTGAAGACCACGCGGAACTGCACCTCGACGCCGGGCGCCACTTTCCCGCCGGCCGCGCGGAGGTGGGCCGGCGGATCAACCGAGAAGACCGACGAGTCTGGCGGCAGCACCTTGATCCGTCGCGCGACGGAGTCGTTGTTCCGGAAGCAGAGCGGCATCGAGTAGCGCTCGAGCGGCTCAAAGTCATCGATCACCACCTCCGGAGGGGAGGGCTGGAAGATGGGCTCCTCGAGTGGCACGGCCGAGTCCGTGGCGTGCGTGAATTGGGCCATGTTGTACAGCTCCACCACGCGGGGCAGCGACGGGGCCGCATGCAGCTGTGTGATGCCCTTGAGGGCAGCCGCAAGCTCGCTCGGTGTTGGGAGCACGTCGGGAGCGCGCTTGGGCTTGGCTTTGGCATAGCGTAGGTGAGCTGGCAACGGGCGTGCCGCCGTCGCGCCCCTGCGGCTGCCAGCCGGGTCGTCGCGCAGCCGCATGTGGTGCAGGGCGGGCAGTCTCCCGTAACGACCCGACGCGTTCAGAACGATGAGTCGGCGGAGACCTCGCTGGGACGCCCATCGGACCTTCAAGACATGCGCTTTTGGCCGGTGGCCTCTTCGGATAGAGTGACAAAAGAGAGATTTTTAATACCAAAATCACGTCGGATCGCTCCTCATCGCAAACCCTGTCAGCAGTTCACCCTCGGGTATGTATGTTCGTAAGAGCCACATACACTGAAAATGCCTCGCTGTGGCGCGTGCAGGAAAAGTCTGTTGAATGTGTGTGATAACAACTCACACTCACTCACTCAGTCAGCCGTAGGTATGTTGCTGGCAAAGCAAGACACAGTCACAGAGATCTCAGTCACAGAGAGCTCAAAGAAAGAAAGAAAGAAAACACACAACCCGAGAGGTATGGCTTCTTTTTTGTGTGTGTGCCAGTCCGCGCCAGTCTGCGCCCTTGTCGTGCCAGTGTGCTGTGAGAGAGGCTCATTGTTAAGATTCTTTTCTGCGAGGGAGTTTGAGTAAAATCGTTTAGCAATTCTTTTCTGGGTGTACCTGTGTTGGAGCACTTGGAGTGCAGTCATTAACCTCACATCCAGGGCCGGGGAGCTAAGAAGCGCACCCAGCGGGCCGGATGATTGGCATCGGGTTGCGGGCAAGAGAGCCCTAGCCCTGGGGGTGCGCGTTCGCAGG
>Ga0115008_10004075_pt1 | contig 12116 bp, 4 predicted proteins | sample FraStrMetagenome_FD_87164 | JGI IMG/M metagenome (GOLD analysis project Ga0115008, IMG submission 87164) | Marine eukaryotic phytoplankton communities from Arctic Ocean - Fram Strait ARC3M Metagenome | ecosystem: Environmental > Aquatic > Marine > Oceanic | place: Fram Strait | collected 2012-06-18
AAATGGACGTGTTTGCTTTTTTCCGTAAATATGTGGTGTTACTCCATCTAATCCCATAATGTCCTCGATATTGTCATAAATAACATCACCAGTATAGCCTTCGGCACCTACCAAATTAACCATAATACCGCCTACCGTGCTTTCTGTGTTGCCCAGTGGAAGATCTAAAATAGCTCTAATGTGTTGTTCAAATTGAGAGGTGTAATTGGCTTCTATTGTTTGGTGACCAGAGTTGTGAGGTCTAGGAGCGACTTCATTAACTAAAATATCATCAGTTTCGGTTTGAAACATCTCTACAGCTAATAGTCCAACATGCTTAAATTCTTCTGAAACTTTAAGGGCTATATTAATTGCTTTTTGAGCAATAACTTTATCTATTCTTGCCGGACAAATGACATATTCCACTTGATTAGCTTCAGGATGAAATTCCATTTCAACAACGGGATAGGTTTTAACCTCACCACTAGGATTTCTAGCAACAATAACCGCTAATTCATTTTTAAACGGTACGAGCTCTTCAGCAATGCATTCCCCTTTTGCCAATCCTTTTAAATCTGACAATTGTCTCACCATTTTAACGCCGTTACCATCATATCCAAATTGAGCGGCCTTCCAAACAAATGGTAATTTGAGTGTTCCATTTGTAACAGCGTCTTCAATTTCAGATAAGTAAGCAAATCTTGTGAAATTTGAAGTAGGGATGTCATGATCTCTATAAAATAACTTCTGCGTCGCTTTATTTTGTATAATGCGCAGGTTTTTTGAAGATGGATATACAATGACACCTTCCTTCTCTAAACGTTCTAACGCATCTACATTAACGTTTTCAATCTCAAATGTAAGCAAGTCAACTTGTTTTCCAAAGTTGTAAACAGCATCAAAATCCATTAAATCGCCTAGTATAAATTGATTACACGCGATTTTACATGGAGCATCATCACTAGAATCCATAACATATGCTGTAATATCAAATTTCCTAGTACTGTACAACATCATTTTTCCGAGTTGACCACCACCGAGAATACCAAGTTTGAAATTTGAAGAGAAATAGTTCATCACGTCGTATTATGTCTTTAAAAACCTATGATTTTAAAATTGAAATCAATTTTCGTGACACAAAAATACACTAATTATAAAACAATATTCTAAAATCATAAATTGAAAATCGGCAATCGTAAATCAAATACGTATCTTTGGCGCTTTCACATCACATATTGTTTAAAATAAGCTGCCAATATATGGCCATAAAATTGTTTTAAAATCAAATGCTATAACTAAAATAAGGTGATCAAATTACACGATTTATATTTTAAACCATTTATTTCTGAACAAGAATTACAAGCTACTGTGCAACGTATGGTTGACGCTATCGTGGAAGATTTCCAGGATGATATACCCGTATTTGTTGGTGTTTTGAATGGTTCGTTTATGTTTGTGAGTGATTTTGTAAAAAAATATCCTAAACCTTGTGAGGTCACGTTCATTAAGTTAGCGTCTTATGAAGGTCTAAAATCAACCGAAGACATCCATAGGTTAATTGGGCTTACACAAGATTTGTCGGGTAGAAAAGTGGTGATCCTGGAAGATATCATTGATTCTGGTCGTACGCTAGGAGAAATCCATCGTATTTTTGAAAATGAAAATGTGGATGAATTAAAGATTGCCACTTTATTTTACAAACCAGAATCTTATAAAAAAGATTTCAAATTACACTATGTAGGTATTGAAATCCCCAATAAATTCATTGTAGGTTACGGCTTAGATTATAATAATTTGGGAAGAGATCTACCTGCTATATATCAATTAAAAACAACACAACACATGACCAATTTAGTCCTGTTCGGACCACCAGGTGCGGGGAAAGGAACCCAAGCTAATTTTTTAAAGGAAACCTATAATCTAGTGCATATTTCAACAGGAGATGTGTTTAGATTTAATATTAAAAATAAAACGGCGCTTGGTATGTTAGCGAAGTCTTACATGGATAAAGGAGAATTGGTTCCTGATCAAGTAACGATTGATATGCTGAATGCTGAGGTTGAAAAAAATGCAGCTGCTAACGGGTTTATTTTTGATGGATTTCCAAGAACGAACGCGCAAGCAGAAGCTTTGGACAATTTAATGTCAAAAAAGGATTCTCAAATTAATGCTATGGTCGCATTAGAAGTCGATGACGAAGTTCTCGTTGAACGTTTGTTAGGTCGCGGTAAGACTAGTGGTCGAAAAGATGATGCCGATGAATCCATAATTCGAAATAGAATTGCAGAATATTATAAGAAGACCGCAATTTTAAAAGACTATTATGCAAACCAAAATAAATTTTTTGGAGTTGATGGTTTTGGTAGTATTGAAAATATTACAGATCGTCTAAAAACCGTAATTGATACATTATAGCCAATGAGGATGCTTTTAATTATGATGTTACTGTTCGTAGTCTTGTTTGTAAGTGCTATAGTAAGTATTGTAAACAAAAAAGGCCCATCGAATGAATATCTTATTTGGTTGATTTTAATTTTGTTTATGCCAATATTGGGAAGCTTTATTTATTTTATGTTTGGCAGGTCTCGACTTGTAATGCAACAAATTAGACATTCTAAAACACATTTTTTTAAGTATTAAATTGCCTTAATAGCGAGTGGATTTTAAAGACTATTCAACGCTTAAATATAAAGTTATGACTGAGGGAAACTTTGTTGATTACGTAAAAATTCATGTATCTTCTGGAAAAGGAGGACAAGGCTCTGCTCATTTGCATCGAGAAAAATTTATTGAAAAAGGAGGTCCAGATGGCGGTGATGGTGGCCGTGGAGGTCATATTATTATTCGAGGTAGTTCTAACTTATGGACACTTTTGCATTTAAAATTCAAAAGACACGCGCGTGCAGGTCATGGTGGCTCAGGAAGTAAGAGTAGAAGTACAGGAGCCGATGGTGAGGATATCTATATTGATGAACCCTTGGGAACTGTTGTTAAAGATTCTGAAACTGATGAGACCCTTTTTGAAATAACAGCAGATGGAGAAACACAAATTATTGCTCAAGGAGGGCGCGGAGGTTTAGGTAATTGGCATTTTAAAAATTCCCGTAACCAAACACCACGTTACGCACAGCCAGGAGAAGATTTAGAAGAAAAACGAGTTACCTTAGAACTTAAAGTTCTAGCAGATGTTGGGTTAGTTGGTTTTCCAAATGCAGGGAAATCTACACTATTATCTGTTGTTAGTGCAGCAAAACCAAAAATTGCAGATTATGAGTTTACGACACTAAAGCCCAATTTGGGTATTGTAGAATACCGCGATTATCAAACCTTTGTAATGGCAGATATTCCTGGTATTATTGAAGGGGCGGCTGAAGGTAAAGGGCTTGGTCATTACTTTTTACGCCATATAGAGCGTAACTCTATTTTATTGTTTTTAATACCTGCAGATGCTAAAGATATTAAAGTACAATATGATATTTTATTGGATGAGCTCAAGCGTTATAATCCAGAAATGTTGGATAAAGAACGTATGATTGCAATTTCTAAAAGTGATATGCTTGATGATGAGCTGCAAGCAGAAATGAAAGTGGAATTAGACGAAATCCTACCAATTCAATACATGTTTATTTCCTCGGTAGCCCAAAAAGGGATTACGGAGCTTAAAGACAAACTCTGGAAAATGCTTAATGATTAATTAGTATTGTGCAAACATTTTTATTTACACAAACAAATTTTCACTCAAGATAGCGGAAAGTGCCTGTTAGTGCAAATTAGGGGGGCATTATTTGAAATCATTGGTAATTATACAAGAGTTTATTTAACGTGATAAATCGTTGATCTATAAATATGGGTATTAAATTAGAAGCAAGTTTTCGCAAGCTATTTTTAAAGCAAACCGATAACAAATCATAAACATTAATCATGTTAAGAAAGTCGTGTCATGGTTTAATAGGAAATTGAAAATAGAAATGACATCTGGAGAAGAAATTAAAATCTCCAGACGACAATCCTAATTGTTTAAAGCGCAATTAAGCTTTTAGTCGACACTAATTCTTAAGCCTTCGCTGTGACTACTAAATTCTGGCGCGTACATACTTTGTATCGTTGTTATGCCATTACTCATCTCCCCAGCGTTATTTACTCTTAAATCATATTCAAAAACATAAATACCCTTTGGTAAATTATCGAAAAAGAAATTAGTAGAGGCGTCTTTAGTGCTTTCGTAGTACCCTAAATTATCTTGATATTTATATTGAGATAATACATTAATCGGCTCTAAACCTGCAGCTCGCATATCTTTCATATGAATAAAATCCATATCGCGATCACTTCGCAATTCTATGCGAACTCTCACCAAGTCACCAACTTTTAAAGCGTTATCTCCCGTGATTTCTTGGAGTTGTTCACCCGTATCCGTATTCGTTTTTTTGAAAAGCTTTTTACTTAATTTCAAAGGTGTTTTAGCAGATGTAATTTTATCCAAATCCTCAAAATATTGCCAGCTAAGATTACCCCAAGCGATGCCATTGCCTTTTTTGGTGAGTGTCACACTTGCCATTTTCGGATTAATTTCGGAAGAAGACCAGCTTGTTTTGAAATATCCAGTGCCCGCTTCAACAGCAACAGCCTCTAATTTGGAAGGCTCAATATCTTGTCCACCTATAACGATATCCACCATATCTGTGACGCTTAACCAATCACTCCCTTGCAATAATAACGCGTAAACAGCTTCTGTTGTGGCTTTGGTTGTTTTCCATTGATTAGTTTGCTTATGTTTAAGTAGCCATATTTTGAGATGGTCTATGGTTTCTATATCCTGATTGATTTCAGAAAACACTTCAATCATCAAGGCTTGTGTCTCTATTGGTGCTTGATACCAGTGCCATGAGTTGGTGTTAGCTTTCCAATACATCCCTAATTCATCTGATGTAATACTGGTTTCTTCCAATGATTTTAGAATCTTAGTAGCGTACGAGGTGTCTTTCATCCGATGCAGTATTAAAGCCATTAAACCTTTAGCATAAAGTGGTCTTTTTAACCAGTATTTTTGAATTTGTGTCTGGTAATAATTGGTGATTGTCTGAACCTCTTTTGTTTTCTGTATTTCTGGAAAAAAACTTCGCATATATAAATAGTGCAGTTGCGTGTAGCTTAGATGATCCTTATTTAAATCTGCATCTTTATTGTATTTTTTAATGTCGTTGTACTCTTTTACAAATTCAGTGTCTAAATAATACATCGCCTTTTTTACGATGTCGTCTTGAGCATTTTGCATTTTTGAGCTAACAGCTAACTTATTTAAATGTCCAAATCCAGTGATAATATGCTGGGTAATATAGCGATTTGGGCGGCCCCCTTTAAACCAAGGCCAGGCACCATTACTCATTTGTCCATCTTTAAGTTTGCGCATTGCCGATTCTAACTCATAATGCATAGTGTTTAAATCAAATAGTAAGGCGATACGTTTTTTCTGTTCAGTTTCATTTTGTGCATCGCGTAACCATGGTGTCTCTTGAATTAGAATAGATTTCAATTCTGGATTCTTTTCTAAATTGGAGTGTAAAGCATCTGTGTTTTTCCATTGATCAAAAACCGCTTTAATTCTTGGATTACTAGTTGCGATATGACTTGCTAATGCATTTGCATAATAACGACTAAATGTTTGCTCGTTGCAATCGTAAGGGTATTCCATCAAATATGGCAGCGCTTTTACGGCATACCAAGCAGGATTTGATGTCATCTCCAGAGATAGTTTATGATGTGTTAAGCTCGAAGAGTTGTTTGTTGCCAGTTTATCTAAAGTAAATGTTCGCGTCTCATTTGTCTTAATCCACATAGGAAGCGTTTCAGTTACCAATAGCCTATTACTTAATACAGGTAAAGCATTTTGTTCACCATCACTATAATCTCCTGCTTTTGCAATTATTTTATATTGTATGGCGCCAATATCATACGGGATATCGAGCTTCCAGGTTACATTTGTATTTCCTTGAGCAGCCACGGTAAAATCCAATTCATTATCAGTATTTGATAATTTTGTATCAATAGGTACGCTAGTAAGGGCATCAAATAATTGGAGTACGGCAATACCATTAAGTGCGTTATCAGTTAGATTAGCAATCTTACTACTGATACTAATTTGGTCTCCTTCTCTTAAAAAACGAGGTGCATTAGGAATAACCATCAACTCTTTTTGAGTAACCGTTTCTAAAGTGGTTATTTTACTGTCTAAAGTTTTTGTGTGTGCTAATAATTGTAATTTCCATTGCGTTAAAGTTTCTGGCGTTGTAAAGCTAAAACTGACGTTCCCTTCGTCGTCTGTTTGTAACTGCGGAAAGAAAAAAGCGGTCTCTTGAAAATTTTTGCGAATAGATACAGTATCGAAATTTAGCTTTTCATCTGTAGTTTCAGGTTTTTCACTACTTTGTTCATTATTTACGTTTATGCCAGCAGCTTGACCTTGTAATACGCTCCCAGATTCCATGTCTTCGGCTATAACTTCTTCTTCAATAGTCATTTCGTCTGACCGAACCGACATCGCCATACTTCTGTTAAGATAGCTCTTAGTCTCATAGCGTCTTCCTAAATACAACCCAAACCAATTTAATTGATCATAAATTTGTGCTTGGTAGGAGGTAAGATTGTTTTTAGTACTGTTGTAAACATTAAATTGGCTTGTGCCAAAGCATCTGTTGTTAATTACGCTCTTGTAAGCGTGATAAGGTCTAAAACGACTGGGATTGAACTCCCAGAGATGCGGCTTAAATTGATCCAGTGAAGCATCATACATACTTGCCAGTAACTCCGCAGATACTTTATCGCCTTCTGTTCCTTTGATTTTGAATTGCCATGTTTCATCCGCTCCCGGTTTTAATTTATCTCTAAACGTGATTGTTTCAATCTCTAAATCACTTTTTGGATAGGGCACGGCGATGGACAGTGTACCACCTTCAAAACTATTAAAAGCGGCATAACTATAATGTACAGCAAAACCACCAATATCGTTTTGATCTACTGGGATTTTGAGTGTTTGTTTAGAATTGCTTAGCGGTACTATTATGGTTTTTGTGATGTTGGAAGCTTTTTCTATACTAATAGTTACTGTGACATTTTTTGCTGCAGAGGCTAGGGTTAATTCTATATGGTCTCCAACCTGATAATTATTTTTATTGGTTTTAATGCTAAACAATGCATTATCTGGAACACTAGACTCAGACTCATTAAACACCATTGTTTTTCCTTCTACTTGTACAGTTTGGCCAAAACGGTCTTTACTTTCTAATACAATTTTGTACAATCCAGAATCCCATTTTTTGATATTATTTAATGTGATGTCTTTGGACGCTTTTGTATCAAATGAGGTTTCAAAAACGAGTTTGTCTTTGCTCCAATGCATAGGGTCTTCTTCGCTTTCAAAAGCATCATGAGGAAATGTATTTATAAATTCCTTTTGAGATAGTTCTTGGTAATCTGGAGATGGCCATGGTCTTGGACGTAATACGCGATTAGGTGCTTTAAGCTTATATATTTTGAGAGTACCTTCGGCATCAACAAAAGCTCCATTAAGATTTTTGGTCTCTATGGTTATACTGTGATTTTTATTGGTTTTGTCTAATTTCGGACTTACAGTAATACCAGCTATTAACGCATGATATCCAACATTTATGGTTGTTGTTTCGCTGCGTGTTTCACCATTAATATCTGTGACGTCTGCAGTAATTTCATAGTGAAAAATAGGTAGCGTGCTTTTGTCAATGCTTTCATCTGGTTGTGCGATAAAGTCTATCTTAAATTCACCTTGAGTATTGGTGTAAGTTTCTCCATTAGTGATTTCTTGAGACTCACTTTTAAAATTAGGCCTGTACCAATAATACCAACTTGGATATTTTACTTTTCTAACCACACGATATACGACTTTAGCATTTGTAATTGAGCTTCCTGCAAAAGCTAAAGCTTTGCCATTTATTGTGACCGAATCCTTAACTTTTAACGTACGCGTTACCGGTTTAAAAGTGGTTTCAAATGTTGGTCGTTTGTATTCCTCCACAGAGATATTTGTGCGGCTGTAGGCGCCACAATTGATATCAATGGTATAGTTTCCGGTAAGGCCCGATCTAGGAATTATAAATTCTCCATGTACAGAACCATAATCATTGGTCTTTAACGACACTTCTTTAATGACTTCACCATTAGCATTTATACATCTTATAGTTGCTATTTGATTAGAATACAATTCGGTTTTGTCATGTTGTGTTTTGGTTGCAATACCCTTAAAGAATACCGTTTGTCCAGGTCTGTAAATACTTCTGTCTGTAAATAAAAAAGGGTTGTAAGCGATGTGGTCGTTGGTGTCATTATCAGTATTCGCATACACATAGTAGCCACCAAAATAACCGGTTTTTTGATCTTTTGACAAGGCTAAACTCAAGTCGACGTAACGTGTCTTTGACTTGTTTAAACTTATAAAACCTTTAGAATCGGTGACCAATTGTTTCGTGGTGTAATCACCGTTATAATTGGTTTTGTATTGAATATATACCGCAACATCTGCCTGCGGCTTACCATTAGTTCTATTAATTATTTGATAACTATTTTGGTTTGAAAATGATTTGTCTACAACAGCAAAATCAGTAACCTGTAAGGTTTGTATTGCCACTGCTTTTCTTCCACTCTTAGCTTTAGCAAGAATGATATAATGTCCATTTTCTAATTTGGGAACCACAACTTCTGTAGTGTGTCTTTGGTAATCTTTTTCGTCTTTTAATGGCCTTGACCATTGTGTGTACACTGTTTTATTTTTTAAGAAATTAAGCTTTTGTTCTTCCCTGTATAATTTATTGAAGATCTTAATGTCAGTGATTCCCACATTATAGACTGTGAAATCTAGTGCTTTTAAGTTTTTATAGCTTACTAATACTTTTGATACTGCATCATTTGGGATAACGGTTTCTGATGTGATATTCAAGGTGCTATTAAGTATCGCTTCTTTCAAGGTATCACATTTCTCAGCCCCAATACTCTCCGGAAACCTTTTAATTACGGTATTGCACAGGGCAAGTGCTTCTTTTGTTTTCCAGCGTAAATCAGGATGGGATGTGTTAGGGTATCTCATCCCTTGCTCATTATAAATTTTTGCGATTTCAAAATCATAAAGTGACGAGGCTTCATTGGAGTTCCAGCGTTCACTAGAGGCTTGCAATGTTTCTAAAAGTAAGGTTTCTTTATTTTCAAAAATCCCATTTTTTGACACAAAATGTAGTCTAGCAATGTCGACATCAATTAAAGCTAGCGGTGTTTTATCTTTTAAATGGAATTGTATTAAATTCTGATATATTTTTAGTGCATTTAATTGTAAAGACTGGCTGTCTTTTGATTCTAGTTTTACCTGTGAAAATTGGGAAGCATTTTTAATATAATTAGCATCGTCAATTTCAAATTTATATGCGGGTTTATTAATGCTGCTCTCTGTGGAGGAGTAAAAGGATAAGGCGTTATGATTTAATAAATCGAAAATGGTAGGTCTATATTTTTTGGAATCATTTTGTACATTTAAAATCAAATTAAAATCATCCAGGCGGGTTTGCTGAAGTATGAGTTCGTTTTGTAAAGAGTTTTGATAGTGTAAATTTATTTCATCAAAAAGGGTTTGTAAATCCCAAGTCCTAAAATCGTTAGTATTTACTTTTTGTGAGGTATTGGTGCGATTATAAAATTGGTAACGATGTTCTTGGAAATATCTCCAATAGAGTGTGGCGAGCATGTTTTCTAAAACATTCTTTACAGGAGAGTTGCTTTGAGATATTTTTGCTTTAAACGCATTGATTATGCTAAGTTGAGCATCTTCTTCTAAGGTTTGTGAATATTTACTTTTGTAAAGTAATACTTTTATTTGCTGAGGTGCATTATTTTCTTTTTCTGCTTTTTGAGAAATCTGTGTTACAATTTCAAGTGCAGATTTTGGTAAGCCTTCAGTCTCCTTTGAGATAACCTTCTCCCAAAGTTGTTTGTAAGTTGGTGTTTGGGCAGATGAGAAATGGGCAAAGCATAAGATCATAAATAGCGTTATATAAGGTTTCATAGGGTCATTTGTTTTTGGGAATTTAATCCATTATTCTTACTTCAAGAATAGATATTTAGTATCTGTTCCTTATGGCTGAGTGAAGTTAACCATTTTAACAGTAAACTTTTTAACTTTGAATCTAGAAAGTCAAAAACAATACCACGTTTTTAATAGATTCATTTTCTTGGTTTATATTGTGAAAAATAGAGCATGATGTTGTGACGGTAATGTTTTATAATTACTCGTGATATGTTTAATTTTAGAATGTTTAATCAAAGCAGATGAAGTATTTTATTTTAGTATTCTTAATCCCTTTTAGTATGTACAGTCAGTCGTCATTACTTGATATTAAAAAACTTGTAGATGAAAAACAGTTTCATAAAGCAGAGCAGTTGCTCTCTATATTCATAAAATCTAATGCGAGTGATATTGAAGCTATTGAATTATTTGGAGATACGTATAGCCATCAAGAAAAGTGGGATGAGGCCATCGTTGAGTATCGCAAATTAATAACAACTCAACCTAATAATGCTAATTTTCATTATAAATATGGCGGTGCATTAGGGATGAAGGCGTTGCGCGTTAGTAAGATGAAAGCGCTTGGACTTATTGGAGATGTCAAATCTGCTTTTTTAAAGTCTGCAGAATTAGATCCAAAACATATTGATACACGTTGGGCCTTGGTAGAATTGTATATGCAGTTACCGGGGATTATTGGCGGTAGCAAAAGTAAATCCTTAAAGTATGCTGATGAATTATCAGTATTATCAAAAGTAGATGGTTATTTAGCAAAAGGTTATATTTATGAGTATGATGATGCTCCAGAATTAGCAGAGAAATATTATAAATTAGCAATTACAGAGGGCGGTTCGCTTACCTGTTATGATAAGCTTACCAATTTGTATGAGAAAGAGGCCCAACCAGGTAAGGCTATTAAAAATATAGAGGCCTCAGGAGAACAACACAAGCGTAATGCCATGCACTACCAAATTGGAAAAGTATGCGCAACATACGATATTCAGTTAGATAAGGGAGAAAATTGTTTATTGGTATATATTGATAACTATTCTGCAAAGGATGGTGTCCCAAAAGCTTGGGCCTATTATAGATTAGCTCAAATTTACAGGTATAAAAATAATAAAGCTGAGGCAGTATTATGGATTGATAAAGCGATTTATGACTTGCCAGAAATTATTGTTTTTAAAGAAGAAAAAGTGATCATAGAAAAGATGTAGTGGTTATCTAAAAAGTTATTGCAATAGGTCTTATTCTTAAAACGGCAATACTTATATTTGAACGACGACAAAAATTAAGATATGAATGTACATTTTATAGCTATAGGAGGTAGTGCTATGCACAATTTGGCCTTAGCACTTCACAATAAGGGCTATCAAGTTACAGGCAGCGATGACACTATTTTTGAGCCTTCAAAATCTAGATTGAAAGCTAAAGGGTTATTGCCAGAGGTATTTGGTTGGTATCCTGATAAAATTTCAACAAATTTAGATGCTATTGTTTTGGGTATGCATGCGAAAGCAGATAATCCGGAGTTGCTAAAAGCTCAAGAGTTAAATCTTAAAATCTATAGTTACCCTGAGTTTTTATACGAGCAGTCCAAACATAAAACACGTGTTGTTATTGGCGGGAGTCACGGCAAGACAACAATTACATCAATGATTTTACATGTAATGCATTATCATGATCGTGATGTGGACTATATGGTAGGTGCTCAATTGGAAGGCTTTGATGTGATGGTGAAGCTCACAGATGATAATGATTTTATTGTTTTAGAAGGGGATGAGTATTTGAGTTCTCCAATTGATAGACGACCAAAATTTCACTTGTATAAGCCTAATATTGCCTTATTAAGCGGTATTGCTTGGGATCATATTAATGTGTTTCCTACGTATGAAAACTATGTATCGCAATTTTCAATTTTTGTAGATAGCATTGTTCAAGGTGGGAGTATTAATTATAACGAAGAAGATTTAGAGGTAAAACGGGTTGTAGAAGCCAGTGAAAATCCGATTAGAAAGTTGGCGTATGATACTCCAGAGTATCGTGTAGAAGGCGGTGA
>Ga0115008_10004076_pt1 | contig 12115 bp, 11 predicted proteins | sample FraStrMetagenome_FD_87164 | JGI IMG/M metagenome (GOLD analysis project Ga0115008, IMG submission 87164) | Marine eukaryotic phytoplankton communities from Arctic Ocean - Fram Strait ARC3M Metagenome | ecosystem: Environmental > Aquatic > Marine > Oceanic | place: Fram Strait | collected...
AAAAAAAAAAAAAAAAAAAAAAAAAAAAAAAAAAAAAAAAAAAAAAAAAAAAAAGAAAACAAATGATACGACTACTCACATTTTTTTGCTTGGTAACACTTTTATCGTCCTGTAAACCGGATGTAAAAGTAGAAAACGAAATGAAAGAGACGATTTCCGAAGAAAAAAAGGAAGCAACCATTGCCGAAAAAATAGCGAAGGCTAATGGCTTTGATCATTGGCAAAATGCAAATATTGTAGACTATACGTTTAATGTCGATAGAGGCGATAATCATTTTGAACGGTCTTGGTCTTGGCGCCCAAAAAGTGATCAAGTACAATTAATCACAGGTAAGGATACTGTAAATTATAATAGAAAATCTATTGATAGCCTATCAATAGCAGCAGATCAAAGCTTTATCAATGATAAATTTTGGCTATTTGTCCCTTTTCAACTTGTTTGGGATGGTGGAACAACAATCTCTGAACCTTCAAAAGAGGCTGCTCCCATTTCTAAAACAGAAATGAATAAAATTACATTAACTTATGGTAATGAAGGTGGCTATACTCCAGGTGATGCCTATGACTTATATTATGGCGAAGATTTTATAATTAATGAATGGGTTTTTAGAAAAGGTAATAGTGAAGCCCCTACAATGGCCACCACTTTTGAAGATTACGACGTATTTAAAGGTGTCAAAATTGCTAAATCTCATAAAACAGCAGAAGGAAATTTTCATTTGTATTTTTCTAACATTAGCATTAAATAACCAAGAAGTCCCATTCCTTAAAAAAATATTAAAGTTGACGATTTAAGGTTACAAGAACATCTAATTATCGAATAACAGACGTATATATAATAAATGAATATTCCGCACTATGCGTCTATATATATTCAAAGCGCTTCATCTACTTAGTTGAAGCGCTTTATTTTTTTAATGAAACTATTTTTTGAAGTGGTTCAAACACAAAAAAAAGATAGTTGAATTTATCCCGTTGCATAACGGGATCTTATTTTTTAAAACCACCAACAGACATCTATTTACTCTAAAGGAATTTAGGCTATCATCACTTTATTTCCTCGTTAATAATCCTTATTTTTATACATATTTTAACCAATCAATTAAAAAATAAGACATTGTCCAATTATAAATTAGGTCGTGAATTCGGAGCACAATTAGACCAAAACGATGAGCTTTTAGTTTTTAGGCAACAATTTCACATGCCTAAAGATGCCAACGGAAAAGAACTCATCTACATGACAGGAAATTCTTTAGGACTACAACCTAAAATTACAAAAGACTATATCAATCAAGAATTAGAGGATTGGGCAAATCTGGGTGTCGATGGTCATACCCATGGTAAGAACCCTTGGTTGCATTACCATGAATTTCTTACCGAAAATATGGCAAATATTGTAGGGGCAAAACCACTAGAAGTCGTTGTGATGAATTCACTCACAGCGAATCTTCATTTTATGATGGTGAGCTTTTATAAGCCAACACCAAAACGATATAAAATTTTAATAGAAGCAGATGCCTTCCCAAGTGATAAGTATGCAGTAGAATCTCAGTTGCGTCATCATGGTTATGATGATAAAGAAGGGTTAATCTTATGGAAAGCTCGCGAAGGAGAGGAGTTAGCTAATTATGACGATTTAGAACACATCTTGACAGCACATCGCGATGAGATTGCATTAGTCATGATAGGTGGTGTTAATTATTACACAGGTCAGTTTTTTGATTTAAAACGTATTGCTACCATTGGTCATAAACATGGTTGCGTCGTCGGTTTTGACTGTGCACATGGTGCAGGAAATGTCAAATTAAACCTCCATGACAGCGGAGCTGACTTCGCAGTGTGGTGCAGTTATAAATATTTAAACTCAGGACCAGGAAGTTTATCTGGCGTATTTGTTCACGAACGTCATGCACATAACAAAGACCTCAACCGTTTTACAGGTTGGTGGTCACATAACAAACAAACACGTTTTAGAATGCGTGATGAATTTGATCAATTACCAGGAGCAGAAGGTTGGCAACTTAGTAACCCTCCAATATTATCAATGGCAGCAATACGAGCATCCTTAGATGTTATTGAAAAAGCAGGCTTTGACAACCTTTGTGAAAAATCAAAACAGTTAACAGGCTACTTTGAATTCTTATTAAACGAACTCAATAATTCAGACATTAAAATCATAACACCAAGCGATCCAAACCAACGTGGTTGCCAACTCTCAATACAAGTTAAAAACGCAGACAAAAGTGTACACGACAAACTCACCAATGCAGGTATCATAACGGACTGGAGAGAACCAGATGTGATTAGATGTGCTCCTGTCCCACTCTATAATTCATTTATGGATGTATATAGGTTTGTTGAACGATTGAAGACAATTTTGAGTGAATAGCAAGCAAAAATAAAAAACAACATTGGGATACAAATTAAACGCAGTAAAAGTTAATGTCCCCTATCAATTCAAAAAATTGAAAATGTCAATCTGCAGAAATAATGAGTGAAAGAATGAAGATGCAAAGCGAAGCTTTAAGCACTTAATTCTGAAAGCGAATGTTCCGCAGGAATTTCCTTAGATTGACTTGATCTTTTAGTTCGTTTTGCATCAAGGCAAAATGAACATGAATTTTAAAGAGAGAATAAAACAACAAACAGATTGCCACGATTTTTTAAAATAAAAATCTCGTAATGATAGATGAAATTATAAAATGAGCAACAAACAACAAAACATACTACTAATTGGCGCAGGACTCTGCGGAAGCCTCCTCGCATTGCGTTTAGGACAAAGAGGCTACAATGTCACAGTTTATGAAATGCGTCCCGATTTACGAAAAACAGATATTTCTGCAGGAAGATCCATCAATTTAGCATTTTCAGATCGTGGCAATAAAGCCATCAAACTGGTTGGTTTAGAAGACCAAGTTAAAGAACTTTGCATCCCTATGAACGGTAGAATGTTGCACGATAGAGACAGCAACACCTTTCTCTCCAACTATAGCGGTCGCGACTATGAATATATCAACTCAATTTCTAGAGAACAGCTTAATAGTTTACTCTTAACCGAAGCTGAAAAACACGACAATGTCACCATTCACTTTAATAAAAAATGTAATTCGGTAGATTTTGAAAAAACAACCGCTAGTTTTCAAGATTACATGACTAAAGAAGAATTCATAGAAGATGCCGATTGCATAATTGCTACTGATGGTGCTGGATCTGCCTTGCGTAAAAGCTACTATTTAGAACGTAAATTCTTATTCAGTTTCTCACAAAACTATCTCACACACGGTTATAAGGAACTTTCAATTCTTCCTACGGAAACTGGAGACTACAAAACCTATAAAAATGCGTTACACATTTGGCCTCGAGGGGACTTTATGGTGATTGCACTTCCAAATCTAGATGGAAGTTTTACCGTTACTTTATTTTTAAGTTACGCTGAAGGTGAATACAATTTCAATAACTTAACAACACCAGAAATTGTAACAGAATTTTTCCAAAAAGAATTCCCAGATGCGCTAGAATTAATGCCAAATCTAGTAGACGATTTCTTTGAAAATCCAACAGCACCTTTAGGCACTGTAAAATGTTCGCCTTGGCATTATAAAGGTAATACGTTGTTAATGGGAGATTCTGCTCATGCGATTGTACCATTCTACGGACAAGGGATGAACGCATCCTTTGAAGATGTTGTAGAATTTGACCAGGTTTTAGAAGCAAATAAAGACGCAGATTGGGAAACCATTTTCACAGCTTACGAGAAAACAAGAAAGAAAGACACAGATGCCATTGCAGATTTAGCAGTAGACAATTTTCACGAAATGAAAAGTCATGTTGGTCAAGCCATATTTCAAGAAAAACGTAAAATAGAAATGGCATTAGAAAAAGAATTCCCTGAAGACTATTCTTCAAAATACAGTTTAGTAACCTTTAACGAAGATATAGGCTACAGAGAAGCAATGCTAAGAGGACGAGCGCAAGACAAAGCCATTCTAAACATGTTGTCAGATGGTGTTATTTCAACGTCAGATGATATTACAGATGTTTTAGATAAAGTAAAAACGGAAACAGAAGCGATTTTAGAAGATGATAAAATTGCTGGATTACATTAGCAGTTATAAAAGTAAGTCGCAACAGTGAAGCTCTGCCCTTTTAAAAAGGGTAGACAGATTGAGCAAAGCGAAATCAGAAGGGTTTAAAGTCCAAAGAATAAAATACCACCACGTTTTCATTCTCTTTTGGGAGAATGAATCCATTAATTCTTGAAAAAAGCAGGAGAATTAAAAAATAAATTTAAACAGATTGCCACGATTTTTTGAAATAAAAAATTCTTGCAATGACAGATAAAATTAAAAAATGAGCAACAAAAATAAAGAGATTCCTGCCTCCGCAGGAATTGTGACACCGAGAGGAGCATATCCACACGTAAAACAAGTAGGCGATTTTATATTCGTATCAGGCACAAGTTCTAGACGTCCAGATAATACAATCGCTGGCGTTGACATCATTGATGAAATGGGCACGAAAAAGCTAAACGCTTATACCCAAACTCAAGAAGTTCTAAAAAACATAGAAGGCAATTTAGCTAAAGTTGGTGCTTCATTAAAAGATGTTGTAGATGTCACTTCTTTTCTTGTAAACATGAACGACTTCGCAGACTACAACAAAGCCTATGGAGAATTTTTTGATAAAGCAACTGGGCCAACACGCACAACAGTAGCTGTACATCAATTACCACATCCAAATTTAGTTATTGAAATTAAAGTGATGGCTTACAAGAAACAATAGCTGTCATTCCTGCGAAAGCAGGAATCTTATAAATTTTCGCAGCTACTTTGTAACATATCACTATATTTAAAATCAAATAGTTAACCAGCCTCAACTGCACCATCAACCTGATTTGCTTTCAACTTAAAGAAAGTAAATGATTAAATTCTTCCGAAAAATTCGTCAAAATCTACTCAAGGAAAACAAAACATCCAAATATTTCAAATATGCTATTGGCGAAGTTATCCTAGTAATGATTGGTATTCTGCTTGCTTTACAAGTGAGTAATTGGAATAATCTCAACGCTGAACGAAAACTTGAAAAACGCTATGTATCAGAGCTCATTTTAGATTTACAAACCGATTCAGCTGTTATAGCTAAGACCAAAGCCAAATCTGACCGGCAAGCACTGACAAAAAACAAATTATTAAGATATTATCAAGATGAACAAATCCCTGTAGATTCTCTAATCTATTATTTTAGAAAACAATGGAGAAATGTCGCTAAGTTTACACCTATAAGTACCACTTTAGACGAAATGAAGAGCACAGGTAATATTGGTGTTATTCAAAACACATCCCTGAGACGTAAAATTTTAGAAACGTATAATTATTATGCAACTTATATTAATAATAGTCAAGATTGATACCTAATACAGCAATACGCCTTGGGGAATTTAGTTCAAGAAACTGCACCAAATATATTTAATGACATATTTAAGACATCTGAAACTTTAGATATTATAACATTACTTAATAATTTTGAAGTTAAAAATCGATTTTTAGGAAATGCAGTAATTGGATTTAACGGAAATATAACTGAACTACAATCTAAAAATAATGCGTTACTAGGTGATTTAAGAATTGAATTAAAAAAATTAGACTAATGATAAAACTCTTCCGTCATATAGGTCAAAACTTACTTATGGAAAATAAAACATCCAAGTACTTCAAATACGCCATTGGCGAAATCATCCTAGTCGTTATTGGTATTCTAATAGCATTGCAAATTAACAATTGGAATGAAGCTAAAAAGTCAAGAGAAAAAGAACGACAAGTATTAACCTCAATCATTTCAGATTTAGACTATACACTCATAGATTTAGACAGAGTTATTGATACAAGCACTAATAATATAAAAAGAACTATTAGTTCAATTTATACAATAATTGATGTTCTAGAAACAAATCAATCCTATCACGATTCTTTAGCCTATAATTTCAGAGCTGTTAATGCTTACGATAATATTGATTTTAAAACTAGTGGTTATCAATCTTTAGTCTCAATAGGAACTGACCTTGTTCAAGATCCTAAATTGCGACCAGCAATTGGAAAATTCCACACCTCGTCTATTAATGATATTAAAGGAGGTTTTGAAGAAGTACATTTAGATTTTTATAGCTATATGATAGATTATTATAGGAAAAAATTCAATACGGTTTTTGTTGACGGCACAAAAGACAAATTAGTGCCTATTGATTTTGAAGCCTTAAAAAAAGACAAAGAGTATATACAGTCATTAAAAGCCTTTTTATGTGTTAATATTACTTACTTTAAAACTTTAAGTACCGTAAATAATGAAGCAGAACAATTAAAAAAAGATATAGAAAATTATTTAGAATAATAGTAACTTGACATACCTAAGTAGGAATGATAAAAATGAACATACAAAACTACATCAACGGAAATTTTCATAATCCAATACAAGACAACTGGATAGACAACTACAACCCTTCAAATGGGAAAATTTACGGGCAAATACCAGACTCCACCAAAGAAGACGTTGAAAACGCATATATCGCAGCAAAATCTGCACTTCCGAGCTGGTCACAAACCAGTTTAGACGAACGCAGTAGGATTCTTATTAAAATTTCCCAATTACTAGAAGCCAATCTGCAACGTTTTGCAGAAGCCGAAAGCAAAGACAATGGCAAACCCGTATCTCTCGCTAAAGCTATCGACATCCCAAGAGCAGCGAGTAATTTTCGTTTCTTCGGAAATGCGATTACTCAATTTGCTAGTGAAAGTCATGAAAGCATTGGCCAACAAGCCATAAACTACACCTTACGTCAACCCATTGGTGTCGTAGGTTGTATTTCACCTTGGAACCTCCCACTCTATTTATTTACATGGAAAATTGCTCCAGCACTCGCTGCAGGAAATTGCGTCCTCGCAAAACCAAGTGAAGTCACACCAATGACTGCATATCTTCTTGGTGAAATTTGTAACGAAGCAGGTCTCCCTAAAGGGGTTTTAAACATTGTCCATGGTCTTGGAGGCTCAACAGGTCAAGCCATTATTGAACATCCAGATATTAAAGCCATTTCATTTACAGGAGGCACTGCAACAGGAGCGCATATCGCCAAAGTTGCTGCTCCAATGTTTAAAAAATTATCTTTGGAGTTAGGCGGAAAAAACCCAAACATCATTTTTGCAGATTGTGATTATGACGATATGTTAGACACAACGGTAAGATCTTCATTTGCGAATCAAGGTCAGATTTGTCTCTGCGGAAGTCGAATTTTTGTAGAACAGTCTATCTATGAACAATTTAAATCTGATTTTGTCAAAAAAGTAAAAGTACTTAAAGTTGGTCATCCATCGGAAAAAGATACCAATATTGGTGCCTTAGTCTCCAAACCACATTTAGAAAAAGTAAAAGAATACATCCAAATCGCAAAAGACGAAAATGGAACTGTGTTGTGTGGCGGAAATGAAGTTGTCATAAAAGATTACGAAAACGGATACTATTTAGAACCCACAGTTATAGAAGTACAAACTGATGAATGCAGAGTGAACCAAGAAGAAATTTTTGGACCAGTAGTTACCATAATGCCGTTTCATAGAGAAGATGACGTATTACAAATGGCAAACAAAGTAAAATACGGACTCTCAGCAACACTATGGACCAACGATTTAAAACGTACCATGCGCATGAGCAACCAATTACAAGTAGGCATTGTATGGGTAAACACTTGGATGCTTCGTGATTTACGAACGCCTTTTGGTGGTGTAAAAGCAAGTGGAGTTGGCAGAGAAGGTGGCTTTGAAGCATTACGCTTTTTTACTGAGGCTAAGAATGTTTGTATTAAATACTAAATTCCTGCTAAGGCAGTCCCGAAAATTCGCGATCATAATAAAAATACAGGAACATTATTTTTAACTCATAGTTTACAAAAAAAATCCACGAGTGCGAATTTTGAAATTCAAACCAGCGTCATAAAACTAATAGAAACAATTCAACAACTAATGACATTTAAAACAACACTTTCGTTAATACTAATAATGGGATTATTTACGTCATGTTTTGGTCAAAAGGAAGAAAAGCATATCTATCTCGCTGGATGGGAAGTTGAATTAAATGGCGATGATGCGTGTCAGAAATTTATAAATACTCAAGTCATTGATGAAAAGACAGCAAATACAATTTGGTCATCAATAGAAATTGTTTTCGTTGATGGTAAACTTATAAAAGCTAATGATATTGATGAAGGTATTAAAAGTGAAAGAACACTAAATGAAAATGAATTAAACTTTAGTTTCATTAACATAGAACCAATACAGCTATATGAGTTTCAAAAAACTTCTAATTCAGAAAGCTATTTAGGAGGAGAAATCCCAAAAGATTTCACACTACCAAAATTTAAATTTAATGCGCCTTTTCAGTATTTGGGTAAATTTTCAAAATCTGACAAAGCATTTAGCTGGCTTCCTTTTGATATACATTTGGTCGCACCAATATATCTAAATTTTGATAAATTATTTATTGACTATTCAGACCCAATGAATCCGAAAGTTTTGGATATTGAAAAACTGCGAGAAACAGATAACTACTATGACGACCTTAAACCAAATTCAGAAATAGTTTACGAAAAAACATATATTTCAACCAGGAAATCTAATGATTTTGGCACTGGAATTGGGCATTCAGGAGTTCCAAGTTGGATTCAGTATCCAGAAATTCCAACCTGTCCAAATTCAGAAAAAACTATGCGATTTTTAGGTCAGTTAAAAAGTGTTGATGCTGTCAAAACAAAACGAACAGATGTGCATCCCGAAGACGATTGGTATGTACAATATTTTGAGTATATGAATTTTTGGGGAGATGGAGATCTTTTTATATTTTTTGATCCTGAAAGTAAAATTGCCTGTTTTATAATTCAAAACACCTAGAGTATAGCCTTTAATTAATTTTAATAAAAAGACGAATTAAATTAGAAGAACAATAGTAATCAAACATTATTCTGAACTTATTTCAGAATCCTATAAAAAAACACATTAGCAAAAAATAATTATGAATTTAGAATTGAATAATAAATACGCGTTAGTTTGCGGTAGCACAGCAGGAATTGGAAAAGCAACTGCAATGGCTTTAGCTGAAGAAGGTACAATAATCACCTTAATCGCAAGAAACGAAGACAAACTAAAAGCAACTTTAAAAGAGTTACCTCAACAAAGAAATCACGATTATATCGTTGCAGATTTTTCGAATCCAACGGAATTAAAAGCTAAAGTTGAGGCTTACATTAAAGCACATCATGGGTTTCACATTTTAGTAAATAACACAGGTGGACCAAAAGGTGGACCAGTTTTTTCTGCAGAAATCGACGAATTTGAAAGTGCCTTTACACAGCATTTAAAATGTAATCATGTGCTGGCGCAAGCAGTTGTTCCGTTTATGAAAAGCGAATGTTATGGTCGTATTATCAGTGTAATTTCAACATCTGTCAAGCAACCGTTAGATGGTTTAGGTGTGAGTAACACCATTCGAGGCGCTGTAGCAAACTGGAGTAAAACATTAGCAAATGAGCTTGGTCAATTTGGGATTACTGTGAACAACGTGCTTCCTGGAGCGACAGGAACTGATCGTTTAACTGAGATCATTAAAAACAAATCGGCAAAATCTGGAAACACCGAAGAAGAATCTGCTAATGCCATGAAAAATGCAGTCCCTGCAAAACGTTTTGCAAAACCAGAAGAATTGGCTGATGCTATTACGTTTTTAGCGAGTGAACGCGCTGGATACATTAACGGGATAAATCTTCCTGTTGATGGTGGAAGAACAAAGTCTTTATAAACCAAAATATCCATTTTTTATTACTAATTTTATTGAATTGATGAATCTGCGTTAAGGATTGAAAGGTTTGTTTGAGCTCATCTCTGATAGCGAGCCTTGAAAGCCTGACCTTTTGCTCATACTTACAAGGTTTTAAAAACCTTGTAAGTATGAGCAAAAGGTAACGCCGAAATAATGAGATCCTGAAACAAGTTCAGGATGACAAAAATTAAATAATTTTTATCATGAGTAAATTATATTCTCCAATAAATTTTCAAGCTTGGATTGAAGAAAATCGTCATTTATTAAAACCACCTGTAGGTAATAAAGTGGTTTGGAAAGATGGGGATTTCATTGTCATGGTTGTTGGTGGACCAAATAATAGAAAGGATTATCATTATAACGAAACTCCAGAATTTTTCTATCAAGTGGAAGGTGATATTATTTTAAAGGTTATTGAAGATGGTAAGCCAAAAGACATCCACATAAAAGAAGGTGAGATATTTTTATTACCACCGAAAGTCCCGCACTCTCCACAAAGAGGTGCAAATACGGTTGGATTAGTCATAGAATATCCAAGAGAAAAAGGCGTACAAGATGCTTTGTTGTGGTATTGCGAAAGTTGCACAACAAAATTGTATGAAGAGGATTTTACGGTTGAAAATATTGAAACTGATATGCCCGTAATCTTTGATAATTATTACAACGATAAAGAAAAACGCAGCTGTCCAAATTGCGGTGAAGTTATGCAACCTCCGCAAAAGGTCAAGTTAGAAGAATAGTTTGCGTAAAGGCAAAATGAATAAAAAATAAATTTAATTAAAAGATTCCCACTTTCGTGGGAAGTGAACATGGAAAAACGCAAACTAAGAATCAACGGTCACTCTCACCTGCTCCCTTATCCTGAGGAAATTCCTCAATTCATGCAAGACAAAGGCATCTTTTGGGTGGATAAAGACCGAAAATTCATGCTTCAAAAAGATTGGAATCGTCCAATTACAGATTCTAGCTTCTTCTTGGATGAAAAACTAGCTTGGATGGAGAATTTTAAAATTGACCATGCAGTTGTGCTCAATTTATCACAACTCTATGGTAACGGTTTACGCGTCGAGGAAATGAAGCAAGCTTTACGTTTTCAAAACGATTTTAATGCCAAAGTACAACATGAAAACCCAAGTAAATTTACTTGCGGATTCGTCGTACATCCAGGATCTGTTAGAGGTGCTTGTTGGGAAATAGAGCGATGTGTTGAAGAGTTAGGCATGCAGCTACTTTGTTTACCAACACATTACATGGATACGATTGGGACATGGCGTTGTATTTTTGACGAGGAAAACGAACCTATTTTCGAATTAGCCAACAAGTATAATCTAGCGGTTGAGATTCATCCTTATGATGGTGAAAAATTTATAAAACTTGAAAATACGTCTTGGCGTTTTCATTTAATTTGGATGTTGGCACAATGTGCAGATGCATACCACTTTCTAACCTTAAATGGTTACCAAGATAAGTTTCCTAACATGCGAACATGTTTTGCTCATGGCGGACAATTAGCACAAATAAATCTAGGACGTCGCATACAAGGGTTCGATGGTAGACCAGATTTATTTGAAGGTAAGAGCCATCCAAGAAAAGCTGTAGGTCACAAAAATATCTTTTTTGACACATTAGTACATGATACTGGTGGTTTGGAATTACTGATAAGAAATCAAGGTTCTGATCAGGTATTAATGGGACTTGATGATCCTTATCCATTAGGTGAAATGGAAAGTGAGAAACAATCCTCTTATCCTGGTAAGATTTTAGATTTAGCAGTAGATCGCGATATCATTACCGAAGTTCAACGCGATGATATTTGGGAAGATAATGTCATACAATGGCTTTGTGGTGATGATCAAGCTGCTAAAGACAAATTAGTGAAACGTATTTTAGGATAATGTATTTCTTACCTGAAAAATTAGACGACTATGTCGTTGCACACTCTGAAGAAGAGCCAGAATTACTGCAACAGCTCACACGAGAAACGTACCAAAAAATATTACAACCTATTATGCTTAGTGGACCATATCAAGGCCGCGTATTAAGTATGATTTCAAAATTAATACGTCCAAAAAGTATTTTAGAATTAGGAACATTTACAGGATATGCAACGTTATGTTTAGCTGAAGGGTTACAAACCAATGGTAAAATTGATACTATTGATGTGAATGAAGAATTAGTAGATTTTCAACGTAAGTATTTTGATATGTCAAATTATGGTAACCAAATATACCAACATTTGGGTAGCGCTCTAGATATA
>Ga0115008_10004079_pt1 | contig 12112 bp, 4 predicted proteins | sample FraStrMetagenome_FD_87164 | JGI IMG/M metagenome (GOLD analysis project Ga0115008, IMG submission 87164) | Marine eukaryotic phytoplankton communities from Arctic Ocean - Fram Strait ARC3M Metagenome | ecosystem: Environmental > Aquatic > Marine > Oceanic | place: Fram Strait | collected 2012-06-18
GCACCCGGGCCATTGCAAACGCCACAGGCATCCAGTTGGCCCAAGCACTCGTCGTCGGTGTCACAGATCCCGTCATTGTCGCTGTCGGCGGGACAATCCCCGCCACACACACCCACCGCATCCAATTGGCTGCCCTCGCAGTCGCAGTCTCCTTCGAGAATGTCGTTGCACCCGCATTCCAACACAGCGCCGGGTCCGCCGCATACACCACAGGCATCGAGTTGGAGGCAAGCGGTGGCCGACGGGTCAGAGTAATTGCAAGCGGTCAAGTCGGTGCAATTGTCCAGGCCGTCGCACAGGCCGTCGCTGTCGGCGTCCGTGCAATTGGGAACACCAATGAGGCGCACGTCATCGAAATAAATGAGCTCTCCATTGGCATTGGTTCTCGACACAATCCGCAGCTGCACTTCGCTGGCGTCATTCATGCTCACGGGGTCGATGCTGATGGAGCCAAAGTCATCTTGAATGGACGCCAATACCACGATTTCGCCATCGAGAATGGCCTCGAAGCGCACGTAGTCGGTGCCTTCCCACCGTCCGCGTTCGGTGAAGTTGACCGAAGCTTGGAGGTCGGTGAATCCCGAGGCGTTGATCACCCGTGAGGTCCATGTGCAATCGAAATCCAGGTCCTTTCCAGCAAATGCTGTGTCGCCATTGAGCGTGAGCGTGTAGAAATGGTCTGTGGCACCGCCGTATGTGATGCTCCACTCGGTCTCGGCGGCAGCGGTGTTCGTGTTGCCGTTGTATCCATAAGACAGAGAGGCATAGTCACCGAATGTCTCTTCCCAGAGGGTCTGAGGCCCTTGACCTTGGCAGCCGAAATTGGGGGCTGAACAGTCGGTGTAGACATCGCCCAAGGTCAATGCGTCACCGTCGTTGCATGTCCCGCCCAGGAAGATGCAAGAGCCATCATCGGTTGTGGCCGAAACGGTGTAGTTGCATGCGCTCGAATTCGTACAGCCAGGAACGGCAACAGTTTCAAACCAGGCTCGGAAGACGAGGATTGGGTCGTCTACGTATGGATTTCGGTTGCCTTGTGCGGCTTCAATTCGGTCATTTCGCTGTTGCTCGAAAGCACTCACAGGATCGCCAATGTGCCATTCGTAAAGGGTTTGTGGGTTGCCAATTCCGGAGAGGTCTCCGGCTTGGCTGGGGTAGACAGTGTAGAAATAGAACACGGCCCGAGCGATGTCTCCTTTTTGAGAATCACGGGGCTCCCAAAGGTCACCGGATCGTTCACTGAAATCTTGGAGGTTCGCAGGTGGTGTGCCCGTGCTGATGTAGTTGCCTTGCCCGTCAACACCATACCATTGAGCAGCGCTGTCTTCGACTTCGCCAAAGGGTGAGTTTGACCGGGCGGAATTCGCAGACCCATGGGCCGGACGCAAGCTCCAGATGTCGGACCGCATGGGGCTAATCGAGCCATAGAAAGATTGGGGGACCAAATGCTCAGCATTGATGGGGTCAGGAAAAGTCACAAACTCAGCGGCTTGCTGGAATCCCGTGTAGACGGCTTCAATTTGACCGTCCACTTCGTCCACAGAACCGTAGAGCTGTTCCCGAGCACCATTGTAACCCAAGTCATTGTGGTACTCATCGTACCAGTTGATCTTGAGCCAAGACCGCAGGGGCTCTAAGGACAAGTCTGAGGGAGGGGACGGTGGGCCTGAATTCAGGTTTGCACGCAGAATGAACAACCCCTCTTCGATGTGGCTCACAATGAGATTGCCAGAATCAAAGAAGGGGTAGACGCTCCATGCACCATTGAATTGCGCCGAATTGGAAGCGGGGTAAACATCGAAGTGCGCAACCTCTGTGAGTTGTCCTGCATCCACGTCGGCCAAATCCATGATGCGGAGTCCAGCGCGGTAGTTGGCCTGGTAGCAATGGCCTTGGTGGTTGTATAAGTTGTGGTCGATTGCCGGCGTCGAACCAACATGCGTTCCAATCAATACGGGGTTGTCCAAGTCGAGGACGTCCCAGATGTAAGTGCGCGTGTTGACACTGCCTTCGTCTTGTTCGTCATTGACCAACAAATAGCGCGCATCCTCTGTTAGCCATCCTTGGTGGGTGTAGCTCGCAGAAGCATATCCGGAATTGCTGATCAATTGGGCATCCGCAGGATCGGTGACATCCACAATGGCCACTGTGTTCTCATTGAACGCGAAGCAAATTTCTTGACCTGCGTGGTCCGCATCTGGTCCGTCGTAGTTCACAATTTGGGCATCGTGCGTGTATCCATCTTCCGCAAAACTTCCAATGAGGGTTGGGGAGGTTGGGTTGGACAAGTCCAAAATGTGAAGGCCGCCGCTAAATGTGGAGGTGCCGACGGCATAGGCTCGGCCGCTGCCTTCATTAATGGCGATGTTGTGGGCGTTCCCAAACCCACCGTAATGGCCATCTTCGGTAAAGGTGATGGGGGGATTTGGGACGTTGCGCAGCCTTGTAAGGTCAAACACTTGGAGCCCATGGCCCGAGGCTTCGGAGACAATGTAGGCGTGGTTGTTGTAGACCTTGACATCGCGCCACAGCGAGCTTCCGGTGTGTGAAGGGAGTGTTCCCATCACCACAGGTGATGTTGGATCGGTAACATCCACAAAGGCTGTGGTGGCGGCCATGCCAACAATGGCATATTCGCGACCATCCAAGGGGTCTGTCCAACCCCAAAGGTCCTCTGCGTCACCGCCTCCCAAGTTGGAAGAGGCAACAAATCCCATCAAGTCGACTTGATCACAAGGGTAGCCCGCTGCAAAGCCATTTTCACAGGGAGTTTGAGCCCCCAGGGTCAATGCTCCGAAAATCAGAGCTGTGGAGAGAGTAAAAAGCCGCATTGGTCAGAAGCAAGAAGTGCTGAAGGCACTCAGGACGGTCAGGATGTCGTTGACACCAACCACATCGTCGCCATCCAAGTCGCCGACACAGTTTGAACCTGTGCATCCAAAGCTGGAGAGGAGGGTCAAGATGTCATCCACTGCCACCAAGCCATCTCCATTGATGTCCTCGGGACAGTTGTTGGGGAAGACCAGGGTCAGTCCGATGGCCTGCGGGTTGGTTCCATCCGCAGCCCGGTATTGAATGTTGCAATTCAAGGTCACCGTGCCATCTGTGGTAAACTGACCAATGAGAACCCGTCCAGCGGCACTTGGAAAAGCTTGGGGCTCTTGATCTGGAAACACAAACCAGCTTCCACCTGCAGTGGCATTGGAGGTCAAGGCTTCTCCTGCCTCAAAGGAGGAGAAGTCGAGTCCAGCCGTCTGAAATCCACTGATGTTGTTGTCATCGGAACCGATGGTCACAAAGCTGTCCCACTCGAGGTTGGGGAACCCGGGAAACAGCAGGGGATTGCTGCCTCCTGATGTGGGTCCGCCATTCGCATCTTGGTAGAATGAGGTGGAGGATGCCACAGAAAGTGGGTTCGCTGCAGTGCCAAAAACGGAAATCAGTTGGTCATTGGGATTGCTGAATTGCGCATAGACCCTGAAAGTGTGGGTGCCCTGCTCCACACTGTTCAGCTGGTAAGCCTCTGCAACCAAGCCATCGAATGAAGCGGGCATGTACACGCACGTCCCATCGTTGTCTGTGGCGCTGGAGTCATAGTTGTCTGCCAAGGGGTCATCGCATCCGGGGATTTCATCGGTGTCACAAATGCCATCGCCATCCAAATCTGAGGCGCAGTCACCTCCGCACACGCCGGCGGCATCTTCTTGGTTGCCGTTGCAGTCACAGTCGCCTGCAGGGATGTTGGTGCACCCGCACTCGTAGATGTCGCCTGGGCCGTTGCACACGCCGCAAGCATCAGGTGTTCCCACACAATCGTCTACATCGTCGCAAATGCCATCGCTGTCTGCATCTGCCGTGCAATCTCCACCACAGATGCCGAGGGCGTCTTCTTGGTTTCCATTGCAGTCGCAGTCTCCTGCAGGGATGTCGGCGCATCCACATTCGTAAATCGCGCCGGGACCATTGCAGATGCCGCAAGCATCAAGGGTGCCAATGCAATCGTCCACGTTGTCACAGATTCCGTCGTTGTCGGCGTCGGCTGTGCAATCGCCACCGCAAATGCCGAGGGCGTCTTCTTGATTTCCATTGCAGTCGCAGTCTCCAGTGGGGATGTCGTTACAACCGCATTCGTAAACCGCACCGGGACCGTTACAGACGCCGCATGCGTCGATGCTTCCGACGCAGTCGTCCACGTTGTCACAAATGCCATCGTTGTCGGCATCGGCTGGGCAATCTCCGCCACAGATGCCGAGGGCGTCTTCTTGGTTTCCATTGCAGTCACAGTCACCCACTGGGGTGTCGTTACAGCCACATTCGTAAACCTCACCGGGTCCACCGCAGACACCACAAGCGTCGTTGTTCAAACAAGATCCATCGTCGTCTGTCGCAGCTGGGTTGTAGTTGCATGCGCTGTCGTCCATGCAACCGGGCACTTCGTTGTTGTCGCAAACGCCGTCGTTGTCGATGTCCACTGTGCAGGTGCCACCACATTCGCCAATGGCGTCTTCTTGGTTTCCATTGCAGTCGCAGTCTCCAGTGGGGATGTCGGCGCATCCACATTCGTAGATCGCGCCGGGACCATTGCAAATGCCGCATGCATCGAGGGTGCCGATACAGTCGTCTACATCGTCACAGATTCCGTCGTTGTCTGCATCTGCTGTGCAATCGCCACCGCAAATGCCGAGGGCGTCTTCTTGGTTTCCATTGCAGTCGCAGTCTCCAGTGGGGATGTCGTTACAACCGCATTCGTAAACCGCGCCAGGACCGTTACAGACGCCGCATGCATCGAGGCTTCCGACGCAGTCGTCCACGTTGTCACAGATGCCATCGTTGTCGGCGTCGGCTGGGCAATCTCCACCACAGATGCCGAGGGCGTCTTCTTGGTTTCCATTGCAGTCACAGTCACCCACAGGGGTGTCGTTACAGCCACATTCGTAGACCTCACCGGGCCCGTTGCAGACGCCGCAAGCGTCCGCAGTTCCCACACAATCATCGATGTCGTCACAGATGCCATCGTTGTCGTCATCTGCCGTGCAGTTGCCTCCACAAATGCCAAGGATGTCTTCTTGGTTTCCATTGCAGTCGCAGTCTCCAGTGGGGATGTCGGCGCATCCACATTCGTAGATCGCGCCGGGACCATTGCAAATGCCGCATGCATCGAAGGTGCCGATACAGTCGTCTACATCGTCACAGATGCCGTCGTTGTCTGCATCTGCTGTGCAGTCTCCGCCACATTCTCCAACAGCATCGTCAAACAAGCATGATGTTGCTGTGGGATCTGTATAGTTGCAGGCATTGACGTCCGAGCAGTTGTCGTCTTCGTCGCAGAGGCCATCGCTGTCTGAGTCACTGCAATTGGGCGTGCCAAAGAGGTAGATGTCGTCAAAAGAGATGTACTCCCCGTTTCTGTCGGTTCTGACGACGATTCTAAATTGAAGAACATTGCCGTCGGGCAAGTCGGCCAAATCAATGAGCACTGTGCCAAAGTCATTGATGAGGTTGATGACTTGGTTGGTCTGACCATCAATGATCGCTTCGACGGTAATGAAGTCTGCGTTTTCGAGACCGCCAATTTCGCTGAGTTCAGCACTCACTTTCAATTCAGTGAACGTGCTAATGTCAATCTCTCGGGAAATCCAAGTGCAGTCGGTATCGGTGTCTCTTCCTCGAAAAAGGGTGTCGCCATCGTTGGCGAGTAGGGTATAGAAATAGTCGGTGGTGGCGCCATATGTGATGCTCCATTCCAGTTCATTGGCTGCAGTGTTTGTGCTTCCGTTCCAACCATAATTGAGGGAGGGCTCGTCCCCAAAGGTTTCTTTCCAAATCACAGTTGGGCCAACGCCCTGACAGCCAAAGTTGGGCAGGGCGCAATTGGTGTAGACGTCTCCGAGAGTCTGAGCGTTGCCGTCGTTGCAGGCATCCCCAACAAAAACACAAGACCCGTCATCGTCGGTGGCCTCAGCGTTGTAATTGCATGCAGTCTCGTTTTCGCAGCCTGCCACTTCGTCGGTGTCGCAAATGCCGTCTTGGTCAACGTCAGCTGTGCAATCACCATTGCAAACGCCGAGGGCGTCCAGTTCTCCAACACAGTCATCCACGTCATCACAAATGCCGTCGCCGTCTGCATCGGCAGTGCAGTCCCCATTGCAGACGCCAAGGGCGTCCGGTGTGCCCACACAGTCGTCTGCATCATCACATATGCCATCGTTGTCTGCGTCGGTGTCACAATCGCCGCCACAAACGTCAATGGCGTCGAGTTGATTGCCATTGCAATCGCAGTCTCCAGTGGGAATGCCAGGACCATTGCAAACGCCGCATTCATCAAGGGTTCCTACACAATTGTCTACATCGTCGCAAATGCCATCGTTGTCTGCATCGCCTGCACAGGTTCCGCCGCAAACGCCAAGGGCGTCGAGTTGATTCCCATTGCAATCACAATCCCCAGAAGGGATGCCACCGCCACCGCAAGTGCCGCATTCATCGAGTTGATTGCCATTGCAATCGCAGTCGCCAGCGGGGGTGTCGGAACAGCCGCATTCATAAATTTCGCCAGGACCACCGCACACACCGCACGCATCGAGTTGCTGGCAAGAGCCGTCATCAATGGTTGCACTCGCGTTGTAGTTGCATGCCCCCTCTGTTGTGCAGCCGGGAATGTCTGTTGGTTCTGCGCAAAAGTTGGAGACGTCCGAATTGGTGAAAGTGGCTCCAGAAGCCACCACTTCACCGTTGACGCTGAAGCTGTAACTGCCATTTCCGAATTGACAGCACATGCCATCTCCGTAGCTGTCATTGACTGAGAGCGTGTAGCAACCGAAGCAGAGTTGTTCGTTCACCGTAATCGGTGTGTTGTCGTTGTTTGTATAGGGTCCACCTGACATGACGGTCGTGCCCGTCGCATCGGTCAAAGTCCACGCTGTTTCACTCCCGTAGTTGTCGGGCGTCAAGTTCATGGTGAAGGTCTGAGTTCCCCCGGCAATGCAGTTGCCATCATCAATGGTGGCAGCTGGATCGTAGTTGCAGGCTGAAGATTCGGTGCATCCGTAGCAATCGAAGTCGCAACTGCCATCGTCATTCAGCGCTGAAGCATCGAAGTTGCAAGCGGCATCATCGGTGCAGCCACAGCTCACATCACACGGAGGCGCGCAGCCATCGGAGGTCAGCAAGCTCTCCCGGAACCCTCCGGATGCGAACAAGGCCAACATCCGGTCTGTCTGTCCTTGGGTAAACAGGTTCATGCAGGCATCGTCGGAGTAGTCCATGTAGTTCTGGACCATGTCGGTGGAGCTACAGTCTACTGAACCCAGATCGCAGCCATAATTTGCACCTCCGGAAGCAGGAGTGTCGCCTACAAAGTCGTCTTGAGAGCATCCGCCATCGCCCCAGATGTGTCGGAGGTTGAGCCAGTGCCCCACCTCGTGTGTGGCGGTGCGCCCGAGGTCAAACGGAGACGTAGCGGTCCCCGTTGTTCCCGTGTATTGGTAGCCACACACTACGCCGTCCGTAGCGCCCGACCCCGTGCCCGGAAATTGGGCATAGCCAAGAATTCCACCCCCAATATTGCACACCCAGAAGTTGAGGTATTCCGTGTAGGGCCAGGCGTCTGACCCTCCGGAAGAGGCTGATTTCACAGCGTCATTGGTTCCGAATCCATTCACCGAAGTGGGCACCCTCAAGATGCCATCTGTGGGGTTGCCTTCAGGGTCAAAGCTGGCCAAGCAGAATTCAATTTCTGTGTCGGCGGCCTGAGGCCAAACGCCGTCTGCATCGGCATTCAACCTTCGGAAATCGGCGTTCAAAACGTCGAGTTGACTTTGAACCTGTTCTGCAGAGATGTTTTCAGTGGCTGTGCGGTACACCACGTGAAAGACCACAGGTATGGTCACCACCGCGTTTTGGTTCGCTGCACGTTGTGCAGCGACGATGGGGGCCCATTGGGCCGTGTGCTCTTCGATTCGTTCGTTGGCCTCTGCATACTTTGAGAACCCCATCATTTCGACGTGTTTCTCGTGGGCGAAACAGGTTCTTTGAATGGAGGGGTTGCTTTCACTGGAGGTCCATGTGTTGGACTGGGCCAACAGAGGGGCAGAAAAAAAGCTGAGGCATGCGAGCCCCAAAAGAGTGAACAATTTCATTCGATTCAATTCGGTTCTGAAGTCAATATACAGTCCGCGGTCAAGTGACCGGACGGCAGTTCGTGATATGTGAAAATCCAGTTTGTAATGGACGATGAAATGCCTGTTTTCAGGGTTTATCGCGGAATGAACCTGTCCAGTTGACTCCTAAAAAACAGGGTTCAAGCCTGCATTTATGACAGAGAGGCCCCTGAATCGTCCAATCAGATCAATTTGTCTCTTGCCCACGTTGGCGAATCGAATGAGTGAGGCTGCTTTTAAGATCTTGGGAAAGGCTAGCTTTGCACCAATCTCGATCCGTTTCCGATGTTGTCGAATCTATTGGTATTCAAGGTTGTATTGTCATGTTTGTCGGTCTTTCCATCCCAGTCCGACAGCACCTTTGTGCGGGTAGAGATTAAAATGGCAGAGGAGGGGTTTATGTGCCCTTTTCTCACGCCCATGTTTTTGGAGATATTAGAGGACAAAGGGGCAGAATGGGTCGTGTGTAGACCCCAAGAAAGTGAAGTGGAGTTTTGTACCGAAGTGTTGAAGTCCAAATCCAAGGAAGTTTACACCGATTGGTTAACCCAGCTGGGTTACGCCGAAGCGCAGATTCAGTTCGCGGTTTTTGACACCTTGGCAACACTGCCGCCGCTGCCCACCCCATGAGTGCGAATCGACTCTTTCTTTTGATGTTGTGCGGCTTGGGCATTGGCTCCTTGTGCGCTCAAGGAAGTTTGGATCAAACGTTTTTGAGGCGATATAACCTCAGTGCCATGCAAGGGGGGTTGGCCATTACGACCTCACAAGACGGGGGGTTTGTGGCCACGGGTCAGCACCAAAACAACGGGAGCGCAGGCGGATGTGATGTCTATGTGTACAAAGTGGATGCCTGTGGCAATCGGGACTGGTTCAATTTGTACGGCACGGGAGACTCCGAAGGGGGAAAGTCCATCGAACCCACCTCTGATGGGGGCTATGTAATTGGAGGAGCGCGGTTCATCACCATGGGTGTTGACTTAGCGGGCAATCCAATTGTGGAAAATGAGGGCCTTGTTATGCGCATCGATGCACTGGGAACCCCCCTTTGGTACAATGCATATGATCAAGTGACCTGGGTGTTTGACGTCCAGCCTATGGCCTCGGGGTTTGTGGCCATTGGAGAGGCTGATCAGCGCCCCGTTTTGCTGAGGTTAGACGACTCAGGTCAAGTTCTTTGGTCGAAACGCTATCCAAGCATGAGTGCCAATCCATTGATGATTGAGCCTCTGGATGACGGTGGGTTTGTGTTTGTTGCCAATCAGCCTCTCAGCGGGAGGGACGTTGAGGTCTGTCGATTGGATGCTGCGGGCAATCCCCTTTGGATGAAGAGTTTTGGAGCGGGGTTTGGTCCCAATGAGCACATAGCATGGGGTTGTAACGCATTGGTCAATGAGGAAGGGGCCGAGGTCTACGTTCTGGCTCCAACAGTGACCGGGGGGATAGGTGGAGAGGACATTTTGTTGATGAAGCTCTCTTTGGAAGATGGGGATGTCATTTGGTCTAGGGCTGTCGGCAGTCCGGGAGATGATTTGGGGCGGGATTTGATTTTTGCGCAAGGGGGATTGGCCCTGTTGGGTAGCACCGATGGGTATGGTGCCTCTGTTCTCGATTATCCAGATGCACTGAGCCAAGATTTGGCAGAGCAGGACATCCTTTTGACCAAACTGTCTGTGAATGGCGGAGTGGAATGGTCGAAGATTTATGGGGGGAATGAGCGCGATAAGGCGGTTGGAGTGCGCTTTGATCAAGCGCTCGGTTATACGATGTCGGCATACACGTCCTCCAGCGTTTTCGGCAATACAGATGGATCTATGGATCCGCTTTTCATTCGGGCTGATTTTGATGGCGCGGTGGCATGTCAGTCGGTATCGGTGAGCATTGCATCGATTCCTGTTGCGGTGGCCTCTCAGGACATTTCTTCGGGCGAAGTGTTCATCACACAGGCCATGGAAATCCCCATCGTCACCTCGGCCTTCGAGCCAGAGGACGTCTACCAGTGCCAAACGTGCTACAACGAGCCCGCGTTTGAAGCAGAGGCTAATCTGGTGTGCATGGGGGATACAGTTCGGTTGTTCAACACCACAGAGGTGGGGCTCCGGTGTTATCAAAATTGGGAGATCACAGGTGCCGCGTTGACTGCGCCCATTGGGCAGCCAGGTTTGAATGACACGGTGTTGCTCGTTTTCAATGAGCCAGGGGTTTACCAAGTCAAGCTCACCTCGGAGTGTGACGATTCCAGCATTGAAGCCGTTGCCGAGATTGAGGTGCTCGGCATTGAGGCAGAGGCGCAGCCAGATTTGGCGTTCAACGGCTTCGCGGTTTCTTGCTCAGGCGAATCCGACGGAACGATTGAGTCGGCGGCTTCAGGGGGCATTCAGTCGGGAGACAATTACGTTTGGGAATGGCAAGATGAATGGGGTGATGTGGTGGGGCAAGAGCAGCTGCCAGCAGGCAGTTACACTGGGTTTGTTGTCAACGAGACCGGCTGCGCTGACACAGTGACTGTTGTCTTGACGGCGCCGCCTGCTTTGCAAATGGTGGCGACGCCATTCTCCGACTACAATGGATTTGCAGTCAGCTGCGAAGGAGCTGAAGATGGCCAAGTGGCATTGCAAGCCGCTGGAGGCATTCCCGAATACGTTTATCCTCTCCCTGAAGGCCTGCTGGAAAATGACACGGTGACGGGCTTGGGGGATGGCGATCTTGTTTTTACAGTCATCGATGCCAACGGATGTGTGGCTTTCGATTCCATTGCTTTGGACGCGCCTTCACCTCCTTTTCTGCAATTGCAAGTTGAGCCAGACACTTGTGGAGCTTCCAGTGGCATTCTTCAGGCCAACTTCAGCAGTGTGGTTCCGCCGAATGCGGTTGTTTGGCCGGCCAACCTCGGATTGGCTCAGGAATTGTCGGCGTTTTCAGAGCTCCAAACAGGTTTGGCTGCAGGTGAATACGCGGTCGAGCTGTTCGATGGCAATGGATGCATGACCCTGGTGGAAGTGGAGATTCCCTCCACATCGCCTTCCGACGTGAGGTTTATTTCCGGACCACAAACGGTCTGCTTTCCTGGGGCTGTGGTTGACTTTGAGGACCTGACTCCAGGTTTAGTCTTGTCCCGGATGTGGGATTTTGGAGATGGGAACACAGCATTCAAACCTGGAGGGGAGGCCACTGAGAACCTCCGCACGCAACACACCTATCTGTCGGTAGGGGTGTTTGAAGTGGAACTGACGGTCGAGAATGACGAAGGCTGTGCCTCTTCTGACGTTTTGACGGTGGAAGTTCTGGAGGCCATGATGGTATTTGTGCCTTCTGCTTTTACCCCAGACAACGACGGCGTCAATGACGGGTTTGGGCCGGTCATGTTGGGGGTCGATGAATTCCGAATGGTCATTTATGACCGCTGGGGAACGCCTGTGTTTGAAACCGAAGACGAGGATTGGTGGTGGAATGGAAGTCCAGACAACCTCGGTCGATCTCACATCAGTGATTTGTTCGCCTGGAGAATCGAGGCGCAAGGCGTGTGTGATGCCAAAAGGGTGTACACGGGAATGGTGCAGTTGATTCGTTGAGCACCTAAGAAAAAACGTGGGCTACCTTGACTCCATGATGAGTCGGTTGCTGCTGTTTTTAGGTCTGGCTGTTTTGATGGGGTGTGCTTCTGAAAAGCGAATGGGGGAGTCCCGCGTCCAATTTCGGCGTTACTCAAAGGGCGTGCATGTTCAGCATCACCGGGATCACACGCCCAACCCTGCTCGCGCCCAACAGTCGCCGGCAGCGGTGGACAAGCAAGCTGCCTTCCAATCCTCCCCGATAGAGGGGGAGTTGAGTGCGGAAGTGAATTGGGCGGACGCCATGGACCAAAGACGCGGAGGACTTTCCGCATCGGCCAACAATGAAGGCCCACTTATTTTGGCTACGGAGGTGGCGGACAACGTCAGTCACAGGTCAAGTCA
>Ga0115008_10004080_pt1 | contig 12111 bp, 7 predicted proteins | sample FraStrMetagenome_FD_87164 | JGI IMG/M metagenome (GOLD analysis project Ga0115008, IMG submission 87164) | Marine eukaryotic phytoplankton communities from Arctic Ocean - Fram Strait ARC3M Metagenome | ecosystem: Environmental > Aquatic > Marine > Oceanic | place: Fram Strait | collected 2012-06-18
ATTGGTGGTGCAGGTATGTGTGGTATCGCCGAGGTGCTATTGAATCAGGGATACCGTGTTAGTGGCTCTGATGTTCAAGCTTCACATACTACCAATCGTTTAGCTGAATTAGGTGTAGAGATATTTATAGGTCATGCCGTTGAGAATATCAAAACGGCCAATGTAGTTGTGGTATCAACGGCTATAAGTGAATCCAATATCGAGCTATGTGCTGCACAAGAAGCGCAGTTGCCGATTGTGCCTCGTGCTGAAATGTTAGCTGAATTAATGCGCTATCGTCATGGTATTGCGATTGCAGGAACACATGGAAAAACGACAACAACCAGTCTGCTTGCATCTATTTTTGGAGAAGCCGGTTTAGGGCCTACGTTTATTATTGGCGGCTTGCTAAATAGTGCTAATGCCAATGCGCAATTAGGCCATGGTCGTTACTTAATTGCCGAGGCAGATGAAAGCGATGCATCTTTTTTGCATTTGCAGCCTATGGTCTCGGTAGTCACGAATATCGATGCCGATCATATGTCGACTTACGGTGGTGACTTTTCGAAGTTAACCGCGACCTTTGTCGATTTTGTTCATAATCTTCCTTTTTATGGATTGGTCGTTGTCTGTATTGATGATGACAATATCAAAAAACTGTTAGCTGATTTTCATCGTCCGGTTATTACCTATGGTTTTGATGCTAATGCGGATTATCGAATTAGTGATTATCGTTGTGAAGGTTTAAAAGCTTATTTTCTATTGCATTACAAAGACGCCGACGGTCCTGTACAGGTCACATTAAATACGCCCGGTGCGCATAACGCACTTAATGCAACAGCTGCATTTGCAGTAGCAATAGATGAAGAAATAGAACAAAGCGTTATTTTAAAAGCCTTAGATAATTTTAAAGGGGTAGGTCGACGTTTTGAAATTGCTGGCAAGCTCTTAGTTAATCAAGGCGATACTGGACTGGAAACAGGCGAGGTAACGCTGGTAGATGATTATGGTCATCATCCGACAGAAGTTGCCGCGACTATCGCTGCAGCTCGTGAGAGCTGGCCTGATAAGCGTTTAGTCATGATTTATCAGCCGCATCGCTATAGCCGAACAAAAGATCTTTATGATGATTTTGTTCGTGTGCTATCGACTGTCGATGTGTTGTTGTTATTAGATGTTTATGCAGCCGGTGAAGACATTATTACAGGTGCAGATAGCCGAAGTTTGTCGGGCAGTATTCGCCAGCGTGGAAAAATTGATCCTCTTTATATTGATGATCGCGCAGAATTATTTGATGTATTACAAGGTTTGCTAGTTGCCGATGACATTCTCATAACGCAGGGTGCCGGTGATGTTGGTAAGTTATCTAAAGAAATTAGTAGTCATCAGTTTTTGACAAAAAAGGTATAGAGAAAGCGATTAATGAAAACAATATCTTCTAACAATACAGCAGAAAATAACTCGATTGATAATTTAACAATCAATGGTCGTGTCGCTGTATTAATGGGTGGTAATGCAGCTGAGCGTGATGTATCACTGGCTAGCGGTAAAGCCGTGACGGCCAGTTTAGAAGCGATGGGTGTTGATGTTGTTGCTATTGATACAGCAGGAAATGTTATTGCTGATTTGCAAGCGGCGAGTCCTGACTTTGCTTTTATTGCTTTGCATGGAAAGGGCGGTGAAGACGGCACCATGCAGGCCTTGTTAGAAAAAATGACGATTCCCTATAGCGGTAGTGGTGTGCTTGGTTCGGCTTTAGCTATGGATAAAGTCCGATCCAAAAATGTCTGGCGTGGATTGTCATTACCGACACCAGCTTTTGCCTGTTTAGAGACAGCAAGTGATTTTGACGCAGTACTTGAAAGCTTAGGTGGAACGGCTTTTGTTAAGCCTGCAGATGAAGGCTCAAGCATTGGTATGTCGTTAGTAAGAACAGCTGATGAATTAAAAACGGCTTACGAGTCTACAGCCGAGTCTGGCGTAACTATATTCGCTGAACAATGGATAGACGGACCAGAATATACGTTAACGATACTTGAAGGTCATGAACTGCCAACAATACGCATTAAGACGCAACGTGACTTTTATAATTTTGAAGCAAAATATCAAGATGATGATACCCAGTTTTTTATTCCTAGTGGATTAAATACTGATGAAGAAGCCTTTTTACAGCAATTGGCAAAAGAGGCATTTTATTCTTTAGGTTGCAGTGGTTGGGGTCGTGTTGATTTTATGCGAGACAAAAGCAGTGGCCAGTTTTATTTGCTTGAAGTCAATACGGTGCCGGGTTTAACCGACCATAGTTTGGTGCCTATGTCGGCAGCGGCAGCAGGTCTTAATTTTAATGCGCTTATCGCCAATATTATTCATTTATCGGTGCATGGTTAGCGATGAATAATTTGAGTATGCAATTAGCCGCCGGCAACCAGAGACGCACTTCACGCAGTCGAAAGGGTGCAACGCGAGCGGGTAAAAAAAATGATGTAAAAGTGGTTTGGTCGCTTTGGTTAAAACGCAGTGCTTTGTTAATTGTTTTATCGGCAGTGTCTTTTTCATTGATGACTGCAGTTGATAAATTGCAATCAGTACCCGTAGGTGAATTGGTTTTAACTGGCTATACCGGTGGTCATGCTGCTGTCGGTGCGAGTAAAGATGAGTTATTAGCATTAGTTGATAGGCAGTTGGATAATGGTTTTTGGCAATTAGATTTGCTGGAGTTAAAGGCCAATCTTGAGAGTCATTCCTGGGTGCGTCAAGCGGTTATTCGACGCCAATGGCCCAATCAATTAGTGATAGGTATTGACGAATACGTAGCCGTTGCACGATGGAATGAACGCTATTTGTTATCGGCGACAGGTCATGTTTTTTTGCCATCTGAAATTGCAGCGTTTACACATTTGCCTCGTTTAAAAGTGGAGTCATTTGGTAGTGATCAACAGCAAGGAGCTAATCAAGGAGCTAATAGAGACACTAGCAGAGAAGCTAGTCGCGAAACGATTAAGCAGGCAGTTACTTGGTTTAATCAATTTCAAAAGCCTTTAACCGACTACGGTTTGTCACTGGTTGAACAATCGCAATTAGAAGATGGCGATTTTATATTGTTATTAAATAATGGATTAACGCTAGTGTTAGGAGCAGATCAAGTGACTAATCGCTTTGACCGTTTCTTATCATTGTTAGACGGTGCGTTGATTGAACAGTTAGATGATATTGAAGTAATTGACTTACGTTATGTCAATGGTTTATCGGTTCGCTGGCGTGGCTATATAGATTCTGATGAATCGATAGAGTTAGCGCAAGTTGAAGTTACTTCATCATTATTAAGATAAGTATTTAAGGCGAAAGTAATGAATGTGAAAAACTGGAGATTAAAAAATGTCTAATCTACCTGCGGGAAAAATGATCGTTGGTCTGGATATTGGTACCTCTAAAGTTGTTGCCATTGTTGGCGAGCAAAATGATGAAGGCGATATTGAAATTATAGGTATTGGATCTCACCCTTCAAATGGATTAAAAAAAGGTGTGGTCGTTAATATTGAATCAACAGTGCAATCCATTCAGCGAGCGATTGAAGAAGCTGAGTTAATGGCTGGCTGTGAAATTCATTCGGTGTATGCCGGAATTGCAGGTAATCATATCCGTAGTTTGAATTCACATGGCATTGTGGCTATTAGAGAGCGCGAAGTTATGCCTGCCGATGTCGAGCGCGTTATTGATGCCGCACGTGCGGTAGCGATTCCTGCTGATCAAAAAATCTTACATGTATTGCCGCAGGAATATGTAATCGATACGCAGGAAGGCGTAAAAGAACCTTTGGGTATGTCGGGTGTTCGCCTAGAAGCGAAGGTGCACTTAGTGACTTGCGCGGTTAACGCAGCTCAAAATATTGAAAAATGTATTCAGCGTTGCGGCTTAGTTGTTGAAGATGTAATTCTTGAGCAGTTGGCTTCTAGCTATGCAGTATTAACTGATGATGAGCGTGAATTAGGTGTTTGTATTGTTGATATTGGCGGAGGCACAAGTGATATCGCTGTGTTTACCGAAGGTTCAATTCGACACACTGCGAATATTCCAATAGCCGGTGATCAAGTTACTAACGATATTGCCATGGCACTTAGAACGCCAACGCAATATGCCGAAGATATTAAAATTAAATACGCTTGTGCATTAACGCAGTTAGCGGGCTTGGATGAAACAATAAAAGTACCGAGCGTTGGCGACCGACCGCCAAGAGATTTATCACGCCAGGCATTAGCTGAAGTTGTTGAGCCTCGTTATGACGAGTTATTCACTTTGGTTCAAGCCGAATTACGTCGCAGTGGATTTGAAGACCTCATTGCGGCAGGTATCGTTTTAACGGGCGGTACTTCCAAGATGCATGGTGTTGTTGAACTGGCTGAAGAGATTTTTCATGTACCGGTTCGCTTGGGTTCGCCGATGGGTGCATTTGGATTACAAGATATTACTGATAACCCGATTCATGCTACGGGTGTTGGCTTATTACATTACGGTTTTAAGGAACAAAACAATTTACAACAATCGGCCGCAGCAAGCGCAAATAGCGGGCTAGTCGGTCGTGTTAAATCTTGGTTTCAAAGTTATTTTTGATCTTTAATTTTTAATACTTAATGTAAGCAATTTTTTTAACACTAATTTTATTTTATTCAACTTTTAATTTTTAAAATTTTAACTTCCTGAGGGGGAAATTATCATGTTTGAACTAGTAGACAATGTTCCACAAAATGCAGTCATTAAAGTTATTGGTGTTGGTGGCGGTGGCGGTAATGCGGTTAAGCATATGATTGCTAATAATATTGATGGTGTAGAGTTTATTTGTGCTAACACCGATGCTCAAGCGTTAACGGATATGGCAGCTAATACTGTTTTACAGCTTGGCGGTACAATTACTAAAGGTTTGGGTGCGGGTGCAAATCCTGATGTAGGTCGCCAAGCCGCTTTAGAAGATAGAGAACGTATTGCCGAAGTTATTGGCGGTGCCGATATGGTTTTTATTACTGCCGGAATGGGCGGTGGTACTGGAACAGGTGGTGCACCGATTATTGCTGAAGTAGCAAAAGAGATGGGTATTTTAACGGTTGCTGTTGTTACTCGTCCTTTTAAGTTTGAAGGCAAGAAAAGAAAAATGCATGCCGAGGAAGGTATTCTTGAACTGCAACAGCATGTTGATTCATTAATTACCATTCCGAATGAAAAGTTACTCGCTGTTATGGGTAAAAATACAAGTCTTCTTGATGCATTTAAGTCAGCAAATGATGTGTTGTTGGGCGCGGTACAAGGTATAGCTGATCTGATTATCCGTCCAGGTATGATCAACGTCGATTTCGCCGATGTACGAACGGTTATGTCAGAAATGGGCATGGCGATGATGGGTACAGGTATTTCTAGTGGTGATTCACGAGCGCGTGAAGCGGCTGAAGCAGCTATTCGTAGCCCTCTGTTAGAGGATGTAAACCTTCAAGGAGCGCGTGGCATTTTGGTTAATATTACCGCGGGCATGGACCTTTCTTTAGGTGAGTTTGCCGAAGTAGGCGAGACTATTGAAGAGTTTGCTTCAGATAACGCAACAGTGGTTGTTGGTACTGTTATTGATCCTGACATGACGGATGAGTTAAAAGTAACCGTTGTAGCAACAGGTTTAGGTGATGTAGCAACAGAAACGCCTGTTCGTTTGGTCAATACGGGTCGTCCAAGCCCAGCTGGAAGACCTACTACTTATGACAGTTATGACATTCCGCCAGCTATGCGTCATAAGTCAGCGCCTGTTGAGCCAACTCGGTCAACTCGATCTGCAGAAGAGCCGGTTTTAAGCCAATCGGGTACTTCTACATCAGCTGCCGCATCAACAACAGCTTCTTCAGCGGCCAGTAAAAATATGGAAATGCTCGACATTCCTGCATTTTTACGTCGCCAGGCGAACTAAAAGCTTGCTGTAGGGCTCAATATTCTCGTAAGGATTGGGTGCGGATGATAGCAGTGACTACCATTGACTATTAAGTGAATGAAAAGTTGTTTTGTTAGGATCCGCGGCCCAAATCGACGTTTAGGATGTTTGATTTTTTGTTAAGTAGCGCTCTGTATTATGAAAATATCTCAGCGATACTGGTCAAATATTGAACGAATACTCGTTAAATGGACAAAAGCTGCCTTCAACTGGTCATAATCCAGCTAAATTGAACTTCAAAATTTAATTTAACTGAGTATATTGCCCTCCTGAGTGAAGCTTGAAAAAAAGACCGAGAATAAAGGTGAGCCATGATTAGACAAAGAACATTGCGAAATAGTATCCGTGCCACAGGCGTTGGCCTTCACACGGGTAAAAAAGTGTATCTCACTCTGCGTCCTGCGCCGATTGATACAGGCATTGTCTTCCGTCGCGTTGATCTCGATCCGGTTGTTGAAATTCCCGCCAAAGCCAAAAATGTTGGCGACACTACGTTATCTACCACTCTTGTTAAGGGTGATGTTCGCATCTCTACCGTTGAGCATCTGCTTTCAGCGATGGCAGGTCTTGGCATTGATAACGCTTACGTTGAAATGAATGCATCTGAAGTGCCTATTATGGACGGCAGTGCAGGCCCGTTTGTCTTCTTACTGCAATCTGCAGGTATTGAAGAGCAAGCCGCTGCTAAGAAGTTTATCCGTATTAAGCGTGAAGTAAGGTTGGATGACGGCGACAAATTTGCTAGTTTTCTGCCTCGCAATGGCTTTAAAGTAAGCTTTTCTATTGATTTTGATCACCCTGTTTTCCGTGGCCGTCCAGCCAGCGCTGAAGTAGATTTCTGCTCAACATCGTTTGTTCGCGAAGTCAGTCGTGCGCGTACCTTCGGCTTTATGCACGATATGGAAAACTTACGTTCACAAGGTTTAGCGCAAGGTGGCAGTGTTGATAATGCGATTGTCGTAGATGACTTCCGTATTGTGAATGAAGATGGCTTACGTTATGAAGATGAGTTTGTACGTCATAAAGTCCTTGATGCGATTGGTGATTTATATTTGCTCGGTAATAGCTTAATTGGTGAGTTTAAAGCCCATAAATCGGGTCATGCGCTTAACAATATGTTGCTTCGTGAGCTTATTGCTCAGCCCGATGCTTGGGAAGTTGTGACTTTCGAAGATTCAGAAAAAGCGCCTATTTCGTTTTCATCACCCCTAATGGCTGTCTAATTCGATATTAGGCGCCTTATTAATTGACTAGAAAGTCGCAATAAGTATTAATTAATAATAGCTGTAAGAATATTAATCTACCTTTGCGATTGTAGTTATTTTATAAAATAAAAACTATATATAATAATGACTTACAGTTTTTATAGGTGTTGCTATTTACTACTATTACTTATAAATAGACCGTTTAAACAGTTCAATTTAGCCATTTCCGATAAATTTTTATTAATCAAATTATGAATAGTTACTCAAAGTGCGTAAAATACGCCTCTGTTTTTTCGCTATCGGCTTAAATTAAAGATAACGATTATTTTATAGTTATTGATTAGTTTGTTTGGAACGTTTTAATGAAGCTCATATTACTCCCTAGGCGTGTTAGCCAATCTCTTACGCTGGATACATCAAAGCCTGTTCATCAGTTTGTGCTGATGGGCTTTTTGTTGTTGCCGTTTGTTTTAGGTAGCTTGAGCTTTTGGTTGTACCACTCCACGGTTAAACAGGCCTCTGAAACACAGTTAATGGATCAGTGGCAGCAAGAATTGACCCGTCAAGCTGCTAATGTAGAGCAAACACAGCAGCGAGTTAGCGATGAATTATCGGCTATGACAGCTAAGGTAGCCGAACTTCAGGCTAGACTGATGCGACTCGATGCACTCGGCGAGCAAGTGGCTCAAGTAGCCCAACTGGATAATGGTGAATTCGACTTTAGTCGACGGCCTGCTTTAGGTGGTCCTGAATTAGTCGTTGATACTAATGCGGTCGCATTGAGCGTGTTGGATAAACACTCATCACTGCAGCTCATGCTGGGCCAGTTGAATACCCATCTTGATAATCGCGAGCAGCAATTGGCGATGTTAGATAAACAGTTAACCGATCGAGAAACACGTTTACAGACTTTTGTTGCCGGCAAGCCGGTTTCTAAGGGCTGGATGTCATCATCATTTGGTCGTCGAACTGATCCCTTTAGCGGTAAGCAATCATGGCATGAGGGTGTCGATTTTGCGGGTAAGGCTGGTGTTGATGTTATTGCGGTTGCCAGCGGTGTAGTGACCCATTCTGGCCGTAAGTCGGGCTATGGCAATATCGTGGAGCTCAACCATGGTAATGGCTATGTGACTCGTTATGCTCACAATGATACACATCAAGTCAGTATCGGCGATATTGTTGAGAAGGGTCAGGTTATTGCCACTATGGGCAGCAGTGGTCGATCAACCGGTCCTCATGTACATTTTGAGGTGCTTAAAAATGGTGAGCCGATGAATCCTGAGCGTTATATTTATCGCGCTAGTCTATAGGTCGGTTTTTCAGCCCGACTTTCTTTTTCAGCTATTTATCAATCATTTTTCGCCTTCACTATCCCAGTCTATACTTCGTTTTTGTCAATCTTTCTGATAATGCTTTTGCAGCCAAAAAACTACCAACGTGGTATGCTTGCGCGCTTTGCGCGTGCCTGAAGCGTTGTTGGCTGTTTTATATTGCCAATGCCATAGTTACTTGCTTAATTTTTAATTTAATTTGTCGTTTTAACAAGAGAAATAGACAGCCGATATGATCGTAAAAACATTCAAAAAAATCTTTGGTACAAGGAATGATCGTGAGCTAAAGCGCATGGCTAAGACGGTTGTCAAAGTGAATGCCTTAGAAGCCACTTATCAGGCTTTAAGTGATGATGAGCTCAAAGCGAAAACGATTGAGTTTAAGCAGCAACTCGCTGATGGTCAGAGCTTAGATCAAATTCTTCCCGATGCTTTTGCGGCCGTAAGAGAAGCTGGTTTGCGAAGTTTAGGTATGCGTCATTTTGATGTGCAGTTGATTGGTGGTATCACCCTGCATGAAGGGCGAATTGCCGAGATGCGTACCGGTGAAGGTAAAACCTTAGTGGCAACTTTGCCGGCCTACCTTAATGCCTTAATGGGTAAAGGCGTGCATATTGTCACGGTAAATGATTACCTTGCCGAGCGTGATGCTAATTGGATGCGTCCTTTGTATGAATTCTTAGGTTTAAGCCTAGGTATTATTCAATCTGGCCAAATGCAAGATGAAAAAAAGGCCGCCTATGCATCTGATATTACTTACGGCACTAACAATGAATTCGGCTTTGATTATCTTCGTGACAACACAGCATTTGCTTTAGATGACAGAGTTTCACGCGGTACTTTTTTCGCGATTATTGATGAGGTCGATTCGATACTGATTGATGAAGCGCGAACCCCGTTAATTATATCGGGCGCAACCGAAGACAGTTCAGCGTTATACAAACGTATGAAGGCTTTAGTGCCAGCATTAAAGCGTGCGCCGAATCCTGATGATGAAGGTAAATCTGAAGCAGACGAATTCGATGCCGATGGTCATTTTGTGATTGATGAAAAACATCGCAGTATTGAGTTGACTGAAACGGGTCATGAGTATGTTGAAGAGATGCTCGTCAAAGAAAAATTATTAGAAGAGGGCGACAGTCTTTATTCACCAAGTAATTTGAATTTATTACACCATGTGACTACGGCCCTTCGTGCATTGCATTTATTCCAACGTAACGTCGAATATATTGTTCAAAACGGCGAAGTGGTTTTAATTGATGAACACACTGGCCGAACGATGTCAGGTCGCCGCTTATCTGATGGTATGCACCAAGCGTTAGAAGCCAAAGAAAAAGTAGATATTCATTCTGAAAGCCAAACGTTAGCATCGACAACATTTCAGAATTATTTCCGTTTGTATGAAAAATTGTCGGGCATGACAGGAACTGCCGATACTGAAGCGCCAGAATTTCATCAGATTTATGCGTTAGACGTGACTGTTATTCCAACCAATAAGCCGACAGTTAGAAAAGATTTAAACGATTTAATCTATTTGTCAGTGGAAGAAAAATACAGTGCCGTCGTTAATGATATTAAAGAAGCAGTTGCTAATAATGCGCCTGTTTTAGTGGGTACGGCTTCTATTGAAACATCAGAGCAGCTTTCGAAATTCTTAAAGAAAGAAAAAGTTGATCATGAAGTATTGAACGCTAAATTCCATAAAAGTGAAGCAAGAATTATTGCGGAAGCAGGTCGGCCAGGTGCGTTGACTATTGCTACTAATATGGCAGGTCGTGGTACTGATATCGTTTTGGGCGGTAATCTTGAAGCTGAATTAGCGGGCTTAGATAATCCAAGTGATTCTGAAATTGCTGCGCATAAAGATGAATGGCAACAACGCCAAGCGCTCGTACTTGCGGCGGGTGGCTTGCATATTTTTGGTACTGAGCGTCATGAGTCACGACGAATAGATAATCAGTTACGTGGTCGTTCGGGTCGTCAAGGAGATCCAGGTGTAACACGATTTTATTTATCAATGGATGATAGCTTAATGCGCATCTTTGCCTCCGATGGCGTGCGTAATTTCATGCAGCGTCTGGGTATGGAGGAAGGCGAAGCTATTGAGCATAAAATGGTATCTAACGCTATTGAGAAGGCGCAGCGTAAAGTTGAGGGTCGTAATTTTGATATGCGTAAGCAATTGCTTGAATATGATGATGTTGCGAATGATCAACGTCAGATAGTTTATCAGCAGCGTAATGATATTTTACTCGCTGATGATATCTCCGACATGATAGTTAACATTTGTGCGGATGTTGTGAATGATCATATTGATGGTTTTATTCCGCCACAGAGCATCGAAGAGCAGTGGGATATTACTGGTTTAGAAGAGAGTCTAAAAACAGATTATGATTTATCGTTACCTATTGCTCAATGGCTTGAAGAAGATGACGAGTTGCACGAGCAAACGCTACGTTTAAAAATTGTTGATGCTTTAAAAGTAAAATATGAAGAGAAAGTTGCGCCTTTAGGTCAGGCGGCGCGACGTTTTGAAAAACAAATTATGTTGCAAATTCTCGATTCATTATGGAAAGAGCATTTATCAACAATGGATCATTTACGTCAGGGTATTGGCTTGCGCGGTTATGCAGGTCGTAATCCTAAGCAGGAATATAAACGCGAAGCGTTTGAGTTATTCCAGTCCATGTTGCATAACATGAAGTTAGAATTCATTCGCTTTTTAGCGCGTGTACAGATTCAAGCTCAAGATGATCCTGATGCAATAGAGAAACAGCGCCGCGAAGAATTGGCTCGTGAATCGGTTACCGCTAAGCATGCAGATGCAGCGGGTCTTGGTTCTGATTCGACAGCAGCTGATCAAGCATCGGCGGCTCAGCCAGCTATGCGTGAAGGCCGAAAAGTGGGACGTAATGAAAAATGCCCTTGTGGTTCGGGAAAGAAATTCAAACATTGTCATGGCGAATTAAGCTAGCTGCTCAGTTATTTTTTAAATATTGCGGTTAAGTATTAACGTTAGAGTTTTGAGTGAATAATGGCATGGCTAAAACTACAGTGACTGAGCATCTTTCCATTCTTCCTGTTGCTGGCGTGCAATGGGGAACGAGCTATGCTGGAATTAAAGCGTCTGCAGTAGTTGCAGGCGATGCGATAAAAAACGAAACGCCTAAACATGATTTAGCTGTAATGGCGCTCGCTTCAGGTACAGTGTTATCGGGTGTTTTTACACGTAACGCCTTTTCTGCTGCGCCAGTTAAAATTGCACGTAATCGTATGCAAGCTATAGCAGATTCGGCTCATCAAAATCCTATTTATCTACTAATTAACTCAGGTAATGCTAACGCCGGAACCGGTGCTGCAGGTTATGCTGCCGCTGAGGAAAGCTGTCAGTCGCTAGCCGCTGTAGCCGCTTGTGATGCAACGCAAGTACTGCCTTTTTCGACAGGTGTTATTGGGCAGTTATTGCCGGTTAAGTGCATTCACACAGCTGCGCCAGCAGTATGGAGTCAGTTATCTGAAAATGGTTGGTCGCAGGCAGCGAGTGCCATTATGACGACCGATACTGTGCCTAAAGGTTTTAGTCGCACGGTAATGATTGATGGTGAATCAATTACTTTATCGGGCATCTGCAAAG
>Ga0115008_10004081_pt1 | contig 12109 bp, 10 predicted proteins | sample FraStrMetagenome_FD_87164 | JGI IMG/M metagenome (GOLD analysis project Ga0115008, IMG submission 87164) | Marine eukaryotic phytoplankton communities from Arctic Ocean - Fram Strait ARC3M Metagenome | ecosystem: Environmental > Aquatic > Marine > Oceanic | place: Fram Strait | collected...
AGGGTAAGCATTCATTTTGATTCACACACGAAATTAAGTTACTTACTTTTGTTGAGAGTGTTGTGCTCTTTGTTGTTGGAATATTGAGTTTGCTATACAATCATAATGAAAAGTAGAGGTGACTACATTAAATTTTTGATGTGTGAGGATTTTTGTAGAGATACCATGTGAGTGTTCAACAGTGACATGACCAAAACATCTTCGCAATAAGTATTCAAGCTTTTGTAAATTTGTAATTTTGTCAATTATTGAGGGAAAAAAGTGAGATAAGGAGGTACAAATTTGAAAACTTACTTATTGTAATTTCGTTAAATAGACAGCAATATTGTTTGTCAATTGAAGCGGAAAAAAGTGAGATGAGGAGGTACAAATTTGAAAATTTACATACAAATGTAGCATTTTCGACATGTAGACAGCAATCTTATTTGTCAATAATAGACGGAAGAAAGTGAGATGAGGAGGTTGAAGTTGAAAATTTACTTATCGCAATGTTGATAAGTAAACAGCGAAAACAAATATCATCTCAAAATCTGCCAGAGTGTGCTTTTTACAACAAAAATCTGCCAGAATGTGCTTTTTCTCTTTTTTATAAACCAGACAAGTTAAAAGTAGAAAGTATTATTTTACAAAGTGATCTGGATTATTATTATTATTTCTGGTATATTGAGATAGAGAATTACTCAAAACAATCTAGCGTAAAGGGCAAATAGCTTCTTTATATCCTTCCCTTTCACGACGGTTCTGAAGACAGATTGACCATTACGATACAGACGTACGTGGACATAAGGATGTTCGTTGACATCTCTATTACTCAACATGAAACCTCTACATGTTGTGGAAACAAATCGTATCGGTGAAATTTTTTCTGATTCGATGCCTCGTATCGACCATATTACGCAGAGTTGAAAGTGTTTGATGTCACTAGAGAAGGTAAAATTAGGAATACGACACAATGTGTTGCCAAAAGTTCTTCTCATCCAAAGTCTTTCTAGACGATTCTGAACCAACAATAGAGTATAACGATACGGGCGTATTCCTTATCAAGAGTTAAGGGATACGCTGATCTCAGAAACGATCTCCAGGCATGAAATAAATACGCACAATTCTCACTGCCCAACTTCAGTCGCTTATGCCATAAAAGAATGAACGTAGAATCTTCTTCGTAGAAAAATCAACAGTACCATCAACACATCGACGAATTCCGCTCAGATAAGTGTCGCCCTTTATTTGACGTCTGCTGGAAGAGGGACGCTCATTGAGGTCAGGAATTAATTCGTTCTACTCAGTAACTCCAGAGGAAGTTTGACAAGCAGCCTGTTGACTTCCACAGTGCATGGATGCCTCATATTGAAGAGTCACAGCGACTCCTCATAACTTGACTATTGTCTTATGGACTTTATTTGTAGATAGGTTAGAAACACACCCAATATTCAAACACTATATTTTACTAGTTTACAAATCCCATGCCCAATCTATTCTCACATTTCCTTCGCGAACTTACACAATCATTCGTTATCTTGGTTGGCGTTTCTTTCCAACCATAGTATCCGAGATACCCATAGCAAGCACCTGGAAACGTTGTAAAATACGAAGACTTTCCATAAATGCAATAGCGAAAGACTAGTTCCCATGTAATTCTTCACCCTAATCATGATGTATGGAACAACTGCGAAAAATGAAGCAAATGCCCGCCCAAGAAATTTCAAATCCTTTTGCCCAAGAAGGATTCCTGCATGCATTCAAGGAGAAAATGAAAATTGACTTTACTTTTCAGAATGTACGCTACTTCCAAATACATCGCTTACCTTCACCTGCGCATACCATTCCGTGAAGTGCAAAATTAAACATCAGCAGGGGTACAACAGACAAGACCTTGGTCACGACGGCCATGTCGTTTGTGAAGAATTTGACGAGATAAGGCAACGATCCAACTATTCCGACCATTATGACACCGAACATGGCGGAAACTTTCATAAAATCACGATTTATTTTTGTCAACAAGGTTGTCCTTTTTGAACTCTTCTCGAGATTGAAAACTGCAGGGACAAAGCTTTGTCCTGTCATATTCAAAGAATCAGCAAGCATACATATACAATTAAAGAACGATAGAATAATGACCTGAGCAGCCATATCAGTAGCAGTAAGTGAATTTGCGACAACATAGTTCATAGCTACATATCTAAATACGCAATGTTAGAATACGCAGTGGAAGTAGAAGTAGTAGTTTTCAAAGGAAACACTTACGTAGAAACTCTCCCGATTCCAGTAATAGTACACGGCATTACATAAGGAAGAAATCCTTGAATGTCCACAACTCGTGGTAAACGGGCCAACCTCCGACGTTTTACCCCATGGCTCAGTATCCCTTTCGTCGAAAATGAAGTCTTGGTCTTCGAGGTTTCTTCGCTCCCAAATAATCGTAAAATACAGGCAGTTGCTTCAGATTTCTTTTTCGTCGCAGCTTCCACAAAACCTTTCGCCCTTGAATACGCACTTGGCGTAGTTTTCATCGTAGCATCAAATCTGATCGTCGCGTCTTCAATAGTTGATAGTTGTGTGTCTTGTAAGTCAATGATCGCATCAGAAATGTTTATGACTCTCATTGATTCAGAGGTAGATATTCCTATGTCATCAACATGGGTGGCGTTTCTTTCAATTTTTCCCCTTGTGTTCGTGAAATAACGATAGAAAAGCTCAACTGCGACAAATTGTGAAATAACAGTCGCCCAAGCGGCGCCCGCAGCTCCTCCAATCCACGAGTGTCTTCGCGGAACAAGTAGAAAGTCACCGAAAAGATTTATCACAGCTGCGACCAAAAGCACTGCGAGCGGTGTCTTGATATCTTTCATTCCTAAACAGGCTGCTTGCGCAGTTCCTATAATTGCTGCTGCTGGCATACCAAGTGCGCCTTGTATTTATGAAATGTTTTGAAATTAATTTATGTTAAAAAGAAACGATAATACCTTCTATAAACTTACGAATGCATAAATACCTGGTTGCTGGACTGAAAACTTTAGAGTCAATGTTTGAACCCATGATCACACGAAGGAGTGGTTGAGAAGATAGAAGTACCAAAACTCCTAAAGCTGTACCAACGAAAGCTGCGAAGTTGAGTGCTGAAACTAAAGTTTGTGGTGCTATTTGTTTATCTGGCTTGTATTTTTCATCTCTCGACTGTGCAGTAGACGCCAAGTTTGTTGTAGCCGTATACACAAACGCTAGAAGGAGGGCTGAGTAGTCAGTAATGGTCGTTGCAGGATTCAGTGCCGCTTGATCAAAAGTTCCAGAGAACAAACCTACTGCAGATGTATCGATTAAAGATAAGAGAGGTGAGCAAAGCCATACTCCAACCGCCGGAATAGCGAAGCGCAAAATATCACCAACGCTACTCGTTGGATACACATCATCGTTATCAAGGCCTTCGTCATGTAATTTTTCAACAACCTGCAAATCTGATCCCGTCGTTTCTCGCGAAAGCTGACGTATCCCAAAGATTTCTTTGCTTTCGCCTGGGTAATCATCATCACTAGAAGCTGGATGTAGCAGTGAGGCAATGTTCACTTTTTTTTGATGAAATGAAAATTCATCATTTTCCTCACCAGGTTGACTCTCCACTATTTCGGAGGGCGAAGACCTGCATTTAGTATCGATGGCCATCCGCGACCTCCCGAATGAAATGGGAAAGGAAGAAAGGTTGGGGCATTTGACATAGTTTACTTGAAATCCTTTCACGAATACAACTGAGTAGATCACTACCGATACATATATCATGGAACGCATTCTTTTCTCTCTAGAGAGTGATTAGGGAAGAGATTCTAATTTGGATGAGGAATATTCTTCTGGAGCAAAATCAAAGTATTACAAACATTCAAATACATGACTAAAAGTATGTCACGCATTCGAATAAAGGAAAAACAAAACCCGTTCTCGAATATGAGAAAAAAGAGAGAAAAAAGACATCGTCACGTACCTGGTGCGAACTTTATTACTCCACGCATTATTATACGAAGTTTGAACGTCATATGAGAATTTTGAATGATTTTTATCGCCAAACGAAAAGTATGCAGCATACACGGTAGTTCCATCATCATTGCTGGCACAATTACACAATCTTGGGTGTCGGCACGTTCACTAAAATCTTATCCCTTATCGAATAACCATGGTGAGTGGTCGATCTTTATTCGTATTTACGCCACTATGGAATAGTGCGATGATTGCGAGGAATCTGTGGTCTGTGGTCTGACAGGAAGACATTTGATAATTTTGATATGTCAGTACGGGGCGATTTCTACGGACATTAGTGTCATTATTTCTCGCCGCTCTTAACCCGTTGCATTTTTACATTTATTTAGGATGTTGGAAAATTAGTAGCAGTGATTGGAGACGAGGATACGGTGACGGGATTTCTCCTGGCTGGAATTGGCCATAGGACCGCTGATTCGACCAACTTTTTGATTGTTCATAATGATACCCCAGTGAAGTTGATTGAAGACACGTTCACTAGCTTTACGTTGAGAGATGATATTGGAATTATTTTAATTAATCAGCACGTTGCATCGAAGATTCGTGTCACAGTTCGAGCATACAATGAAACCATTCCAACCGTTTTGGAAATTCCAAGCAAAGAGTTCCCGTATGATCCGGAGCAAGATTCGATTATGCAGAGAGTTAGTATGTTTATAAACGTGGGCGCTAATAATTAGTTGAAGTCATGCTGGATAGGAGTTCTAGTTGTATGTAGCTTTTTTGCAAGGGACACTTATAAAATAAACCTGATACTAGAAAGTATGATAAGTCGTAGTGAGTATTCTTATCAGTTTCTACTTTTCATTCATTTGTGATCAACGTAAAGGTAATGATCATTTCGCAAGATGGTAACGATTGATTGCAAAGACGAGTTTATAAATATACAACTAACGGTACTCAGAACCAAGACAAGGTTCTTTCCCCTCTCAACCCTTTGATGTTGGTCGTACGCACTATCCTGCGAACATCTTTCCAATCTTTGTAAATGTAATACATTTAGGTGCAGGCATGGTTAAATCACATATTTGGTCAAGCTGTAAGAGGACTAAACTATCATACATGGTGATCGTACGTCGGTATTTTGCTTACATCAGCACTGAATATGGCATAACAATGCGTTTCATCGAAAGATCTAATCCTGATCCCAACATCAAGTTTATTCTTTGAATTATTTAAATTATGAACCAGTGAAAATTATGCTCCTAGTTAAATGATAAACGGTAAGATCACCAGGCAAACATGTCGACACCTTCGGCGAAGTGGCCTCCCTGTCTACCATGTTCAAAACGCAAACTCTGTGCCGAAACTCAAATACGCGTACCCGGTACATTATAATTCACCAGTAAGCTTCTATTTAAATCCACATAATCGAATTGGACGAAAAGCTTCTTCATCTTGTCCTGATCTAGTGTTGCATTGATAATTAAGACCTAAACTTATAATGTAATGAAAATAGTTCGTTGGTAGATATAGTGCATCGCCTGCTTGTAGAACAATTTCATGAGCCCTCACACTGGGGAATTTCGGAAATTTATGTTGATCAACAGAGGACCAGTCAACTTCGCTATGTCTACAATCAGTAAAATTGCCGATTAGATAGTTAAGCAAAAGAAAAATACTTTAAGAGAAGAAAAACTGCCTCACCTAGCCGAAGGATGACCTTTCGGATACAAGTACATATTCGGGCAGTTAGCTGGATCAGATATAATATACTGATTTTTTAAGCAATTGTTATTAAAATGTCACAAATTAATTGTAGGCAATTTCATGATAAGTACATGTTTATGCTCAAAAGAAAAATCCGTCCTTACCCTCCTTTCTCCACCTAAAAAGATTTAATATGACAAGTATGTTAGAAACTATTCTTTAAAATTCACATTGACGGCAATACTCACCCATAACAGCGATCATGTTTCTAGAAGCATCAAAGTGATTCTCAGCTATGACACCTTTCATTCCAAATCGACAATGAACACCCATCTGATGCATGGGATCGACAATATACAAACTCTCCACGGGACGGAAGAACGGTAGTTCATCAAAGATAAATTCACTGCCTGTAGGTCTACATCTTTGAAAGCTTCCACAAGCTATAAGTCTAAAGTACCAATGGTCCTGATCAACACCAAGCAGCCTGTCATCCGTTACGTTTGCTTTCTTGAGCCACTCAGGATAAGACATTTTTATGAATTCGGTAGGTTCCTTAAAACCAACTGGCTTCTGATGGTGCTTTGGCTTGTTCCTATTAGAACCAAACAAGAATATAGCTATGTATCAGACCATGCTTTAGAAAGCAAGAAATATAAAAACGTAATAAATATACCGTACCAATACATAAAGTGATTGTTATGACTGTACTCCGCCCGTTGTCCGCTACTTTCAGGAAGCAATTTTCTCAGATAATTTGGATCAGCCCATCTCTCCGCAGCTCTCATCAATGCCGGGTCATCGCGAATAACAAATGGGACTTCCGCCTTTCGATAATTTTCAGCCTTGAAACTCTCCGTTATGTAGTCAAAAACACAAATGCTTTGAAAGATTTTTTGTCTAGGGGCAGTATCATCTGGTGGCCAATGATCAAGGATATCCATTATCGGATAGTCATGCGGATAATCCTTTGGGGGTTTTTCTGGACAATCAAACTTTCCTTCAATAGAAGTATAATTCCGTTCCCTCAATCTAGACATTGTGTTCCTTAATCGATGGATATCATCCGGTGGAAACTTTTTGTCGTATTCCTTTCTTAAATTCCAATACTCCTCAGACTTTTCTCCAATTTCGTCCAAGTGTATTGGTTCTTCACGTTTGGGCGGAAGACCGCGATGACCTCTTTTCTTATTTTTCATGTCAAATTTACTGTCGAATTTTTTACTTATCGTTCCCCTTCCTTGTTTCATATGTCGCAAATTATCTTCCAAATTGTTGGCCAACACTCCGAGTGGATCTTTATCTGTAAATGACTTCATCACATTTCCATGAAGGATGACGGTAACCATACCAAACAGAAACATAATAGCACCGATAAAAATTTGAAGACTGGTGACAGCATTTTCCCTATCGATGACACCATTATTAAATAGTCTTTTCTTTTCAGCAATGCCACGACGAGTACACGAAGAAAAAGAAGCACCGTCACTTGCTGATACCAGAGCAGATTTATTCGAGGTATGCACAGCTCCATTTACAGGTTGTTGTGACACATTCGTGACTGTAACTCCACGCGATATGGGACTCATTGCCATTGATTTCAATTTTGTGAGATATACGGATATACGAAGTATATTTTTGGTTAAAATGAGCCAACAGAGATTACTATTTGATGCCTCTTCAAGCTAAGCTTCAAGTTTTTACAGGTCAACTTCAAACGAAATACTTCATAAGCCAGTGAGTTTATTTGAAATCATATATAAATGTTGACGGCACTTCTCACTTTTTTCCTGGGAACGCAATGGATATACCGGTAATATGGAATATTTCTGTCATTTTCATACTCGTATTCGTGTATGGATGGGATTGCTGTACATTTAACCTGTACGAGCGTACATCGTACATGGTACATGCCTAATTTTTGTTTTTTGACGTTCGACGAGGTCCAACGTCCAACATGTTTCAACTTTTAACGGAAATTCATTGAAAGTTCGTATGTGAACCCTAACTACTGAATACTGAATGCTTTGCGCTGCTTTCGTCCACATTCCAAATCACATCACACTCACGCTCACGCACGACATGCACGCGTAAATGTGTAGATTCTACATGTATCGAGTATCGATCGCTGCTGTATCCAAAACACACTTCAACATTCAAATAATATTATATCAAGTGAGAGAGAAGAGAATCGAATCACTATTTAAAAGTTTGAGAAACTCAAAATTAAATTTTATTGAAGTTTTCTGCGTTTGCCGATGCCATTCATTAACAATATGGTTGCAGTGTGGCTGCTTATGTTTGCTTTTTGCCCCCTTACAATGTCAACATTTATAACGCATGCAAGCTTTAGAAGAAACTCATGTTCTCGATCAAGGACCTGTGTTTACAATTGGTCAGAGCAGGATAAGATTGAAAGCGATTCGTCGGATTTTTCAAATGTGAATCCATTGAGAGGTGTTTATAAAAATGAAGACGATTCTGGCAATTCTCGGAGCATCTTCAGTAGAAATATTGATGTCTCAGATGGCATTTCAACGAGGAAATATAGAATGGGAAAGTTACTTGAAAGCTTATTAGAAGCTGATGGTGACTTAAGCACAACACGTCAAATTCTTGAGGAGAGTCGGGACTTGCTCCTACAACAGTTTATAGATCTCGACGCTCTTCTGGAACCAGATAGTATATTTATTGTAGATGATAACATAATTTCCACTCGAGAAGGTCGCTTCGAAAGATATGCAGAGGTAATGGAATCAAGAATAAGCAACGCCCAGAACGGTAGCGTCAAAAGATGCCTCTCTTCGATGAAAAACTTTGTCTTGAGTCAAAGGTAATGGACTGAAGTAGTGACGTTCTTCTCTGAATGCATCAATTGTCTATAAAAGCTTCCTCCTTTCGAAGGCTCCCTGCAATATCTTTTGATTATTTTCGCCAATGTCGATAGAGCTATATGAAAGTCTTCGACATTCGAGTTTACTGATGGTTTTATTGTTATAACCAACCGATTAGTTGATTAATGATAGAGAAGAAAGTAATCATACCAGTGGATACATATCTGGAAAGGAAAGGACATGAGATAAGTTGGAGAGAAAAGAGAGAACTGTTTCATTATGATCTACATATATTTCGTTTACTTTTATATTTAAAACTTTTTATGGAATGATGAAATGTAGAAAACATTAACTTCGCTAATAAGTTTTTCTCTTCCTTCCAAATGGCCTTTCAACATTCAACATTATTCGGTTTTACTCTTTGTACTTGTGAGTCTGGTGCGACATTTTCATCTCGTCTTACGTAAAGTATGACACACTGTCATGAAAGTAGCAACCTCTTAGGAAAAATAGTTAGGTACCCATATACGAGGAAGGTAAAATCAAGATGCTAGTCTAAAGCAATTCTCGAAGAGTTATCACATATTCTAATTCATTTAATGATCTACTAGAAAATTCTAGATCACAACCTCTCAGGCAATTTTCTACGAGTTTACGCGAATAGCGACACTGATACATATTACTACTTACTACGTTATAATGCTTTGAATTCAATAGCTTTGTTCAAACAATCTGTAAAGAAAAGAACCGTGTAAAGCGGTATGATTCAACGGAATGATTGGTTCGTATTACCAATTCTTATATGAATTCAGTACTGGTTTTCTACGAATACAAATGATAAGTGATATTGTAATGAAGTTTAGTCTGGATCTTATGAAACAGTTGCCCCACCATATAACCAATACCTGTTTGACATGTATTGTCCGGAGCATGCTTCTCGTTCTCTAACAGCAGATAGGTGATACTAATTACATTAGCCTTATCGAATTATTGTTTTTTGTGAGTCCACCGTTTCACAAGATCCATACAACGTGCGATCACTCTCAAACACAAAACATTATGAACAACGAACAACCTACTCTAGCCTTCGATATCCAATATACAAAACACTAACTCCTCGTAGTTCCATTCTTTGCTTCTCCATTTTAACACAATTTATGTCTAATCACCTAGCATTTCACTCATCGTGGGATAAGTTGTAACGATTCGGACAAAAATATACTTCGAAGTAACAAATTTCAAAAAATAAAAAGCGTCAACTGGTATCCTACGTAACTTGAACTGATGCGATGCACGTCACAAGATACAGAATGATGCTAAGTTCGCATAGAACGCAAGCATACACGACTGAATCACGATTCATGCAGGGTGTCCACAATACAGAAATACATTCTACGCGTATGCCTCTCTATCCATATACGACGTCGACCTTCTCCATTCGGAAGTTGTGACGCTTCTTTCTTCTCTGTATACAGCAGGTGCAGGTTTATTCTGATTTTCTATTTTCCTTTTCGTCCGAGAAACACTCCTATTTGTATTATTTTTTGCATTGGCAGACGGCTACAATCGAAAGCAGCATTTTTTTTATAAAAAATAAACAATGAAGGGAAGTCAACACAACGCCATCTTATTAGTCGTTTCAGCTTGTCTGAGCGAAGCGTTCGTTACGCGAGTGTTACCTCCTGCGACCATCGGCGTTCCGAATCGACCTGTTTCGACGTTTCCTTCCTCTTACCGTTCAGTCCCGGTTACGGCTCTCGGTATGTCGTCCATCCAACAAGATAACAATGAAAAGGAGAATAATAACGAACAGCAGATAAAATCAGTATTTGAATGGGAGAAACTGAAAGAAGAAATGAGGGAAAAGTTACCCAAGGCACCGGAAGACGTTCTAACGATGAGTGGCGATATTGGCTCGTTGTTTTTATATTGTTACCTAGATCACTTTGTGAATCATGCGTATACCAAATTTTTGAAGTTTTCGCACGTAATAGATGCAGAAAAGTTTGGTGCGCATAGTGTCTGGCTTGATCCAACCGCGCTTCCTCCGATACTTCAACCCGTTCACTGGTCAGAGTTGCCATGCTATTCGAAGATGATGTCAGAGGCTGGAATTTCTAGCGTATTGATTGTGTCATCTTGGTTGATTGCTGGTTATTTCACAGAAGCATTTTGTTTTGAAAATACTATATCATGTGATGCGAGGCGGTCGTTGATGGTTACAGGTAAAACTTTCTTGTTGGCTTGTGCGTTTATTGTTAATTCAACAATGGTTGGGAATTCTTTGTGCGGTTGCCCGTCGACGCATTCGCTGGCGTTTAGTTTGACAAAGACGGATGCAGATCTCATTTTCGATAGCGTTACTGTTCTATTGACATGGAGGTTCGTGACCAATTCAATCTTTTCAAGATTTATGTAAGTTGCATTATTGAGTAGCAAGGACATGCTAATAGAGAGGGTTGCAATTTCTGTGGAATTTGCAGTTAAGCCACCTTCTTCGTACTTGGGGCATATATGAAAATCGATAATGCTAATCCTAACCCTAAGCCGATTCAAAGAAATAAGCACTCAGTGATTCCTCAAAGGATGGACGTTAGGGGTCGAAGTCGTTGACAAGTGAAGAGATCGGCCTTTATCACGGGGATATGTCTTTCGACAATGATATTGAAAATAATTAATTGTAATATCAGTTATCATTATTCGTTTATATTCTAAGGATTTATTTTACATTGTTAGTTGAAAATAGTGCTATGTCATTTGTATGTCGCAGTGATAACTAGACGAAGCATTTTTTTCTCAAAGAAGTCAAGACATATTCACATGGAAAGTAGTTTCAATAATGCACCTTCACTATCAAAATTCACGTAAGGCCCTCGTTAGATGTCGGTAGAGCGTTTTCGACCAAATCTTGCAAGAGTATTTGATGAATACCGATTATCATAACGACCCAAAGTGACTTCCCATTGAAGGCATCTAATCATCATCTGTTGAATAGGAATTTCAATTGGTATAGGCAAATCGGTAACATCCATTTCAGGAAAATCACCAGCATCCAAAGGTGAAAGACTGTTCTTCAACGTCATACCCAAGATTTTCTCAATACTATCGCAGACTCTTGATATAGGATTCAGCTCCAAGTGTCCAACATTTGCGCTCTTTGTCACATTCAAAATCTACAACGCTATAATACTCTGTTGTCAACGCCCTTCAAAGTACAGTTAAAAAAAAGTGTATCCCCATATTTTCTGCAATGGCTCAATAATGGAGGATCGTTCCTTGCTGAGATTAAAGATCATCCACCGTGACTGCAATGTACTCGTAATGATCTCCACGATTTCTTATCCAGAGGTCAATCTGTAGAGCAAAGGCAAAATCCCATGTCCCTAAGATTATCAGAGAACATTTGATGCCATATTGCTCCTTAAAACTTTAATCCACACGGTGCCTTGACAACAATCACAATCTTGCACTAGTAGCTAGTAGGTGACAATTTTTCAGCGATTTTTCAATGGTTGTCGTTAGATACCAGAAACCATCTGTTCCCAACCCTAACTTTTTCCCCCAGGTCTATTCAGTACTAGTGCTTAATAAGAATTTTGTCC
>Ga0115008_10004082_pt1 | contig 12107 bp, 10 predicted proteins | sample FraStrMetagenome_FD_87164 | JGI IMG/M metagenome (GOLD analysis project Ga0115008, IMG submission 87164) | Marine eukaryotic phytoplankton communities from Arctic Ocean - Fram Strait ARC3M Metagenome | ecosystem: Environmental > Aquatic > Marine > Oceanic | place: Fram Strait | collected...
TAATCTTTTAGGAGCTGATCGAGCAGCTCATTGGTTACTTTGTTTTTTTTCATCGGATGTTCTTTTTCGGTTGGTTGAGAACATCAGCTTTTTCAACTTACACAAAATTTATTACACCCTCGTCGAGCTGTGATGGCCCTGTGTTATTTTCTGCAATTGTAATGTCGTGGCGGCTACAAACTATTGAGCTGGTTCAGTACTTTTTGGCGCGAGTCTTGTAAGCTTGGATGCTGAATCCCATCTAGCAGTCGCTCAGCCGCCTCAATTTGGCCGAGTTTGGCTAGCACCCGTGCACGGTGGAGATCTATGATCTGACGCTGCCATGGCTCATCTATTCTTTTATTGAGCTGATCCCAGTGTCGCTGTGCGGCTGGCCAGTCCGGTTGATCTAGGTCGTAATAGGTTTCACCCAGCCGCATTTGAAAATTGATATTTTCTGGCTCCAGTGCGACTGCCTGTCGAAACGCTTTCAACATCTCTCGATCGATCGCATCAATGCTAAACACCGCTTGCTCTACGAATTCAACTTTGAAACCATCTAGTAATTGGCCCAACGCAAAATGGTAAATAGCGGTTTCGGGCTCTAATTCGGTGGCTTGAATATAGAAGGGCAGCGCTGCTTTACCACGACCGCTTTCGGCTAGGTGAGTGCCAATCTGTTGTTTGACTACCGCGAGTGCTGGATCTAACTGGTCGGCCTTTAAAAACGCATTAAACGCGGCATCGTTTGCGTGCACGCGACGCAGTAGTTTACCATAAAGAATCCAGCCGTCGACATCTGCTGCTTGCTTCAGTAAGTAAGCCTTGTAGGATGCTATCAGCGTTTGAAGTTGCCGCTCTAAGTCTGTCGCGCTGTAAAATTCCGGATCCTCGGACAGTCGCTGGTAAATTTGTTCTTCCTTGGTCGCGATTGCCAATAGCTGGCTGCTCGCAAAGTTGGATTGGCTGGCACGCGAACTGGCCAGCAGAGAATTTAAAGCGAGCAGGCAAAGCGTACATGCCGTCAAAAAAATGGGTGGAATCGTCATTATTGAAATTTTAACTCTCATTGTGAAGTGCCCGGAGTTTAGTGTACTCGAGATTCTCTAATATTGTTGATGTATCTTTAGTTGTTGTGAATGCAAGCTGGTAAGCTTGCAGTGACTTCCCCCATTCAGATATTGGATGTTCAAGCTTCAAGCAGTGCTTGTCTTTTTTTTGATTTTGGCAAATTTAGTGTATGCGGATTTATTTTTTGGGTATCTGTGGCACGGCGATGGGAAATGCGGCTCTGCTACTAAGAGAGGAGGGGCATGTGGTGTGTGGCGCGGACACGGAAGTGTACCCACCGATGTCAGATGTGTTGTCTGATTCTGGAATTGCTGTCTACGAAGGATACGACGCCGAACGGCTAGCTCAAATGCAGCCCGAACGCGTCGTGATTGGTAATGCCATCAGCCGTGGCAACGTCGAAGTGGAATGGTTGTTGAATCAATCGGTGGTGCCCTTTGTTTCTTTGCCGCAATTACTTCACGAAAGTGTGCTGCATGAGCGTCTGCCGGTAGTCATCACAGGAACACATGGAAAGACTACAACTTCCACTCTGACGGCTTTTTTGTTACAGGCTGCGGGTGCGGAGCCCGGATGGTTAATTGGGGGAGTGTCGCGCGATTTAGCGGGCGGCGCGAAGTTGGGTGATGGGGCGGTTTTTGTGATTGAAGGAGATGAGTATGACACGGCATTTTTTGATAAACGCAGTAAATTCATCCATTACAGGCCTCAGATTGCGGTCATTAATAACCTCGAATTTGACCATGCAGACATATTTCGGGATTTGGAGGATGTTTTGCGTACTTTCAGGCATTTCTTACGCATTATACCCAGCGAGGGCTGGCTGCTGTTGAATGGTGATGATGAGAATGTACTCAGCTTGTTGCCGGCCCCTTGGACGCGCTCTATTTTAGTCGGAACTGGCGCAACGAATGATCTGGTGATTTCAAACTTTAGTGATTCGGCTGCAGGCTCGAGCTTCGACCTGCACTGGCGTGAGAAATTTTGGGCCCGAGTTGAATGGCCCTTGCACGGTTTGTTTAATGCTCGCAATGCGGCAATGGCAGCTTTATCGGCCGCATTGTCTCAAGGTTTAGAGTCTCCTGTGGGTTTTGACCTAAGCCGCATTGCCAACTTTCGTGGCGTCAAGCGGCGTCAAGAGGTCTTACATCAATGTGAGAAGTGGACCGTATTAGAAGACTTTGCACACCATCCTACGGCAATTGCAGGAGCTTTGGAAGCTTTACGCTCGGCTTATCCGCAACGTGAATTAGTCGTCAGTTTTGAGCCGCGTAGTAATACGGCTCGCACTTCACTTTTTCAGACTGCATTTACACAAGCGCTGTCGAGTGCTGACCATGTCTATTTAGGAGCGGTACACCGCGCAGATTCTATGCAAGCTTCAGCTCGTTTGAATACGACTCAAATGGTTGCAGATCTTTTACAGCAGGGCGCAGCAGCTGCAGCTTTTGAGTGTAATCAAGCCTTGTATCAACAGATTGAGTTGGATTGCGGCAAACGACTAGAGGGTGCAGTCTATATTTTTTTTACTAATGGCGCATTTGATGGTGTCCCGCAGCGCACGGCTGAATTATTTATGGCATCCTGAAAAATTGGCAGCTTTGATTTCAGACATTCATACGCCGGAAGCGGAGCTTGCGAGCTGGTTTGCCAAAGTGTTTTCCTCCACGAAGGAGTGTTCACAAGCTGAAGCAAGGGTGTAAATTATGTGACGATCGGTGCGTGTCCTCACACAATAAAGCCACAAAAGAACCGTCCGTAGGTGTTTTTCAGGTTGAGCATGATCATGCCGAGATGGATGACGCTTTCACCAGTTTGGGCGATTTTTGCCATGCCACGCCCGAGCGTGCCCTTGCGTTTACGGTTACCGAACTGACCTTCGACTGGTATGTGCTCGCGTACGTCTTGACGCTCAAGTATTTTTCTGAGCTTTGATTTTATTTGTATTTTCGGTGTTCGGCTTCTTTGGTCGGCCTAAGGTTTTGCCGACTTAGTCGGATGTCTATGTATTTGCCGTTTTTAGGGTTACTGTGGTAACGAAGCCAGAGCTCATCAAAAAAAAACGGACAGCAGATTCGATTCATCTGCTTCTCGAACAACGACTGACTGCTGAGTTTCGCAGCTATTGGCGACATGTTGAAAATATGCCTGGAGCCAGTCAGCTGCAAGCAAGTCTCAAGAATTACTGTAGTTTTTCGGCTTTGGTTGCTGCCGCAACAACGACACAGGTATGATACTTAGAAATTCAGATACAGTCGCTTATTTCGTAGTGGATTGGCGTGTATTTTACCCGTATTTAAAGGACTGGGTGTTTGCATACCCGATGCAGGTAGCTCTAGCTATACTAGAGCGTTTGCGCCGCTCTCATGTTAACTGCTAAGCCAGTTTTTAACCCCACGCCTTTGCCAGCTTTGCTAGTTTCATAAGTAGTAAAACCTATCAGCAGCCTGCGAGCCCGTGCATAAAAAAAGACGACTTTGCAGATCCAAAGCATGCGAAAGCATTAACGCTTAAATTTAATGTCGCAGAAAATTTGCTGTTTTTTTCAATTTATAAACCTGATACGCAAGCTCTCAAAAATGATAGAAATCTGTGCTGAATGAAAGATAAGTAAATTTTTACAAGCGCTCAGTATATATACGTTATCTATTGATGGTGGTAATCTAGCGCACTTCACTCGCTTAGACGAATTTTTAGAGCAGAAATGGCTGCGGCCATGACATTTGACGACTACACTTTTAAGAAGCCTGTAGTGTTAAAGTGAGCTAGTATTGCATTTCATCTACTAGGTGCTGACTAAAGGGAATGGCGCAGGTCCAACCTGGTGAGACTGAATTAAGAATATGAAAGGACTGTGTGTCGCCTAAATATACAAAGTCCATTTCAAGGCTTTTATCTTTAAGGTTCAGCAATTGTGCGCGGATGCCCGGACGACCCCACTTTTGAAATGATTGCTGAGTTAGGCCTGTCGCCAGTGTCTGCGATAGGTCGACCAAGTGACTCCGTTTGTATTTGCGGAGTTCTTGATAAGCTAAGCGTCTAAAATCAAAATTTGCTCGCAGCATCATTTGCGAACCCTGAGCCGCAATTTGAATAAATTCATTCATACGAAAGGATTCAAGCCCTTGATATTGCTCGCGCCAGAAGGCGGGTATTGCAGTTGGACCGATCTTGTGGTGACCATCTACAGTCACAGTTATATGCACGCCTAAAAATGGGTTGCGCAGGTCGGGGACTGGATAAATGTTAGTGCGAAAGCTGCCCGCAGGTTCGTTGGATTTTAGGTAAAGCCCTTTAAAAGGAAAGATTGAATAGTTGTGGCCGAGATCAAACGCGTGAGCGATTTGATCTGCATACAGTCCAGCAGCATTTACAATATAGCCGCAGTCAAAGGATTCGGTCGTCGTCCAAACTTTGTTCTTCTCACGCTTACGAAATGCTTGTTGATAGTGAAATACAATGCCTAAGCGGCTAGCTTCCTGACGGAATGCATGAATCACAGCGACTGGATCAGAGGTTGATGTCGTGGGGCTCCAGATAGCGTATTTATGGGTTTTGACGCGTGGCTCGATTTCACGTGCCTCATGTTCGCTTATTTTATATAATTCCACGCCATTGCTGGATCCGCGTGCCAGCAGTGTGTCTAAAATCGGTAGTTCACTTTCATCCTTGGCAACCACTAATTTTCCGCACGGATTAAGTGGTATCTTATGTTCTTGAATGAATCTTCGAAGGCTGCGGTTGCCATCGCGCGTGAAGCGTGCTTTAAGGCTGTTTGCGCTGTAATAGAAGCCGGCATGTATGACGCCACTATTACGACCGCTGGCATGTAGGCCGAGTTGTGCTTCTTTATCCACGACGCAAACGGAGCTGTCGGGGTGGCGCTTTTTGAGCGTTAGTGCTATATTCACTCCTATAATTCCGCCACCGATAATCAAGAAGTCGTATTTATTGCTAGTCATGATTACAAAGTTTCTAAAGTCCGATCACTTCGGGCTGCAAACCCATGTCGGTTAATTGTTGTTTCACTTCATTTATATAAACCGAATTCATCGTGATCACGATGTCGGGTTGAAAGTCTTGCATCGCTGCGGGCTCCACGTATCTAAGCCCAATGCTAGGGATAAAGTTACCGGTTAGGTAAGGGTTAATATCGATGACATGCGAAATGATGCCAATCTCATGAAATTGAGTCAGGAATCCGACTGCCTTTGATCCGCCGCCCCAAAGGACTACTTTTTTTTGGGCTAATTTAAATTCGTAGAGTCTTGTTCGCCACAGGTTTATTTTTTCCTGCATGCGTAGTGCAAAGGTTTCGGCCAGCTGAAATAACTCCAGCGGCGATTCTTCTAGTGCATGACGACTCGTTGATGTGATTGCAACGGGTCGTGCTTCGATAAATAGGTATTGCTGCTCGTACTCGATGTGAAGATCGAGTACTTCGAAGCCATTCCTACGAAATAGGCGTGCGAGCGAACCAGGACTGAAATACGCACAATGTTCTCCAAAAATATCCCAAAATGCCAAATCTTTAAGAATTCTAAGGATGCAGGGAACTTCAAAAAAGAGAATGGGTTTACTGTTGCCACATGCTGTACGAATTTCATGCAGGAATTTATCGGCATCGTAAACATGCTCTAAGGTGTGGCGACAAACGATGCAGTCGGCTTTGAAACGGCCATATTTCGCAGCATAAAAATCAGTAATGAATGTGAGCTGTTCTTCATCCTTTACACGGCCAGGCCGCCAAGCGGGGTCGATTCCTATGCCACGATTGTTACCCAATTTACTGATCAAACGTAAAAAATCGCCTTTGCCGCAGCCGATCTCCAGTATCACGCCTTGGTATAGCTGATATTTTTCAATCAGGCGTTGAGTGATTCCTGTTATGAAATTTACAAAGGTGGGCGAAAATCCCTGTTGGTCTTCATAGCCGTTGGTATAATAATCCCAATTTTTTTCAAAGTTTCGGTTAAAAATAAAACCGCATTGGTGACAAAAACTGAGTATAATGTCTTTGCGCGGAATCTGCATTGCAGCCCAATTACTTTTTAGGGTGACTACACTTTGAATCGGTGCGGATTTGATTGTTAAAAAGTCCTGATAGTCGTGTGCCTGGCAAGTTGGGCATTGTGGGGGCACTAGAGCTGGTGTTATAAGACTCATTGTTGCGTGCATTGATTATGACGCCAAGCGGGTCCATTCTAGATTATCATTGAGCAAGCCTTGTTCGCGCAGGCGAGTCAGTGCGTAGATTCGCACGAAAGGCGACTGACGAAAGTTCACATCATGGAAATCGAGAGTTTCCAGTCCTTCTTTGAGTTCTTGAATGGTATGTTTTAAATCCCACTCAGGCTGGTAGTCGGGTGCCAGCTGTTTAAACAAGTCAAAGTTAATTTGATATGAACGTTTGTCGGCAGGAGCTGCCAGATTCAAGCTGACTGTAGTCCCAGGTATTTGCTGGGCGACTGCTTCCGCTAAGGGACGTATTTGGTTGTTCCACTCATTTGAGCCTGTGTTGACTGCTAAAAACGGGCGAGCAATTTCGTGGGGTCTTTGGATGCCCCATTCGATGGCTCGAGCCATATCTTTGGTATTGATCATCGGCCGCCAAGGAGAGCCATCACTCAAAATGTCAATCAGATGGTTTGCCATTGCGCCTGCGGCAAAGTCGTTGAGGACGAGATCTAGCCTGAGACGATTTGAGAAGCCACAAGCGGTCGCGAATCGTAAACAAGTGACATTGAAATTCTCATCTGCCAGCGGTTCTAATGCTTGCTCAGCGGCCACCTTAGAGCGCGCGTAGGCAGTGAGTGGGTTGAGTGCGTCACTCTCATTCTTGGGGGATTCACTGGCAGAACCGTAAATGCTGCAACTTGACGCAAAGACGTAATTTCGAACCTTATTGATTTTGCATAACTCTGCTAAGCGCACGGCAGCAGCATAATTGACTGCCATGGTTATTTGCTCATATTCATTTCCCATTGGATCGTTGGAAATCGCGGCTAAATTGACGACCGCGTCCACATTTTCGAGTAGTGATTCGGGGAATTTGCGAACATCCCCAAACACTTGATGGTCGAGTTCAACTTCTGGTAGATAATTAGTGGCACTTAGACTTTGAGCATAATAACCGATGTCAAAGCCGATCAGTTCGGCTTGTGGGAAACTGGTTCGAAAACGATGTGTTACGCAGGGGCCAATGTAACCTAGGTTTCCAATGATTAGGATTTTCATATTTTATATGCTGGGTTAGTTTAACGTTATAAAAAATAACGTAGCATAGCATATTTAATATGAGCGGCCGTCACAAGTCCTTTTTAGCGTTGCTCGACATCTATTAGACAATCGCATCGCGTCTTTTTTTACAAGTTGACTTGGTCTAAGCCAAGGCCCTTGCGCCTTGGCAGAGTTGAATGCAGTTTATCCCCGGATGCCTGCCATAAATGAAGTGGCTTGGATTATTTCGGCTCGCCTACTTCGAGGCCGCTAATTTCTCATCCTTATTGACGCCGCTGCAAAGATTTCATATTATAGGCTCATGAGTGTAGCGTTATACTTAGGGTGGACCACTTGTCACGGTGAAGATGTCGCCGAGCGACTTGCCCGAGATTTAGTAGGGCGGAAACTGGCTGCCTGTGTGCAGATTGAATCGATACGTTCGGCTTATTGTTACCAAGGAGCGGTGAAATTCGGTTTTGAGTTTAGGCTGTGCGTGAAGTTTAAGCCACAGCAAAGTAAAGCAATTGAGAGCTATATTCTAGCCAATCACCCCTATGAAATTCCCGAATGGGTGGTAGTGCCAGTTAGTTACGCCAGCCAAAGTTATCAGGCTTGGGCTGATGCTAGCTTGCCTTGATTTAATTAATTTTAATCGCTGAAGTAATAAGAGCTCAATTCTCCGCCCCGCAGTATCAGCGCTTGCTGCAACACTGCTAAATCTAAACGCGCGCCAAGCTTAATTTTGTTTTGTGCAAACCATCCTTGCTGCATCTCGATTGCAATTAGGATCTGTTGGCTTTGCGAAGGGACGCCGGTTTCGTCGTAGGGGTAAAGGCGGTGGATCTCGATTAGCTCTCCGGCGGTGTTAAAGTAGCCGATGTCGAGTGGAATGCTGGTATTTTGCATCCAAAAGCTGCGTGCTGCCGGCTTTTGAAAAATAAAACACATGCCATGGTTGTGAGGCAGGCGTTCGCGAAACATTAGCCCTTGAGCATGTTGCTCTGGTGTCAATGCCAGCTGTAATTGAATTGCTAGCTCGCCAAGTGAAATTTCAAAATAGTGATCCGCATTTTTGGATGGCTGAAGCGTGGTATTCTGTGGCTTACAGCCTGTCAGCACTAACGCGGTTATCATCAGCAGTGGGCCGTAAGCCAGGAGGTCGTGCATCGAATTGTTTTGCATAAATTATCGCGTGGTTTCAGCTAGCATGGGCAAAGTCTTATTTGAGTTCAATGCGTGATCATGAAAAGTAAATCATCAGTTATTCGTTTTTTTTATGCTTCGTCGGAGCAATCGGCTGATCTTTTTTACTTATCTGGGGTTTTTGTGCCAGACCCGTACCTTTCTATTTTAGTTGGCGGGCAGTCGTATGCAGTAGTGAATCAGTTAGAATATAGTCGGGTGCGCTCGCAATCGCAGTATGATGAAGTGTTTTTATTAGAGTCTATTCGGGCTAAGATTGGCCAGCAACTCGACATTAGCGCTAAGTCTGTTGCTCCGGCACAGCTGATGGCTTATTTCGCAGCCTTGCATAACACTAAGCAGGTCGAAGTGCCTGCCAATTTTCCGGCAGTCTACTATGCGCAACTCTTAGCGGCCGGTTATGAGTTACAAATTGCTTGCGAACCTTTTTTTCCTCAGCGCGCATTTAAAGATGACGCACAGGCGGCGGCCATTCGACAGGGCAATCGGGCCAGCGCTGCAGGCATTCGTGCGGCGGAGCAGGTGCTTAAAGCGTCAGATGCGGTTGGTAATCGCCTCGTATATCAGGGGCGTACATTGACTTCAGAGCGACTGCGCATGTTGGTGGATCAAGCCTGCTTGCAGCTGGGTGCCTTGGCGCAAAATACGATTGTGGCAGGTGGGCGCCAGGCTTGTGATCCACATGAAGGCGGCCATGGCCCACTGCGGCCGAATGAGCTAATTATTGTCGATGTTTTTCCGCGAATTCAAAAGACTGGCTATCACGGTGATATGACTCGCACCTTTTTAAAGGGCAAAGCCAACGATGCTCAACGCAGATTGGTTGCTGCGGTGCGAGAAGCTCAACTGGCCGCAATTTCGAAGGTGCAGGACGGGATTGATGCTGCGGCCGTGCATGGCGCGGTTGAGGCGGTTTTTAAGCAGCGTAACTATCAAACGAGACGTAGTGGTGAGGGCTTTGTTGGATTTATTCATTCGACTGGCCATGGGCTGGGCTTAGAGGTGCACGAAGCGCCGAGTGTTTCGTCGCGTGTCGGCGCGCTTCGTACAGGCCATGTTGTGACCATAGAGCCTGGTCTGTATTACCCTGAAATCGGCGCATGCCGCATCGAAGATGTGGTACGCGTGACTGCTGATGGCTACGAGATGCTGTCCAAGTGCCATTACCGCTGGCAACTGAAGTAGACGACGGGTCCCTACATCCGTTCTAGTGGAGTGATTCCTAGCAGTTCAAGCCCCATCTTCAGTACGGTGCGTGTGCGGGCGCACAGTATTAGCCTGCGGGCTTGAATTGCAGCGTCATCTACCATGACTTTATCGGCATTATAAAAACTGCTGTATGCGCCAGCCAATTCATGTAAATAAGTGCAGAGGAAGTGTGGCCTCAAGTCATTGAGTGTCAGTTCGAGTGCGGTCACAAAGCCCATTAATTTTCTTGCGAGCGCGATTTCTGGCTCGGTTTCAATTTGTGATGCGCCTTGAATACCAGCATCTGGATCTATGCTAAGCTTGCGGAAGATACTATTAATGCGTGCTACCGCGTAAAGTAAATAGGGCGCAGTGTTACCTTCAAAACTGAGGAGTCGTTCCCAACTGAAGATATAATCTTGGGTACGGTTGGAGGATAGGTCAGCATATTTTAAGGCACCAATGCCGACCGATTCCGCGATTTCCAAGCGCTCGGATTCAGACAGATTAGGATTTTTGGCAGTCACCACTGCCAGCGCACGGCGACGTGCTTCGTCCAGTAATTCTTGCAGTTTGATTGATGCGCCCGATTTTGTTTTAAATGGTTTTTTGTCAGCACCTAAAATTGTACCCCAGCAGACGTGACTCATTTGCGGTAGTGGATAGCCCTTAGCGTGAAACCATTTTTCAGTAGTTAAGAAAAGCTGTTGGAAGTGGTCCTGTTGCCGTGCATCGGTTAAATATACGATTTCATCCGCCTTGAATTCTTCCAAGCGATACAGTACGGTCGCCAAGTCGGTTGACGCGTAGTTGCTGGCGCCATCGCTTTTGCGAATGTTGAATGGGTAGGGCCGTTCGTTCGTGCGCGCGAATTTTTTAATTTCGTCGTGCCAGACGACCAAGGCACCCTCGCTGGGCTCTGCGATTTTGGCATCTATTAGTTCTTGGTAGACACGTTCTACCTTGTCGCGATAAAAGGATTCGCCCAAAGTAATATCGACTTCGACGCCCATTTGGACAAAAAGCTGTTCGAAGGCGACTTTAGAAATCTCAACGATTTGCTCCCAAAGCGCAGTGTTTTCGGCGTCTCCGTTTTGTAGTAACAGCAATTCGTTGCGCGAGACGTCGCGCAGACCAGGTAATTCAGTTTCAAGTACGCTGCCTTGCTTGTAGAGTCGGTCCAGACTGATCAACGCATCGTCGCCCAGTTGCGAAAGGTCGATTTTGTCGCGCTTGATCTGCATGATCAGAGTTCCAAAATTTGTGCCCCAGTCACCGATGTGATTGTCGCGTATCAAGTCAGCACCACAAAATTCTAGCAGCCGAGCAATTGCTTGGCCTATGACCATCGGCCGCAGGTGGCCGATGTGTGCCTGTTTGGCGGTATTCGCGCTCGGGTAGTCGATTACAACCTTGCGACCGTGCTTGAGAGCTTTAGCCCCGCTTTGAAAGTCTTGCCGCTGACTGAATTTTAACTGCCATTGCCAAATAAACTGGTGCGTTAATTTAAAATTGATGAAACCGGGGCCAGCGATGTCGAGCGTTATCAACTGCGGATCAAAGACGCCAGAGCTTTGGGCCGCTTTGATTAGGCGGATCGCTAGCTCTCGTGGGTTGAGTTTGTGCCTCTTCGCAAAGCTCAGTACGCCATTCGCTTGAAAGTCGCCAAAGCGAGGATCAGCTGGACGGACGCTGGGCACAAATGTGGCATCGAAGCCCTCGGTCGAGGCTGCGATAAGTTGGAGCTCACGCTCTATGATATTTGAGGGATTAAACCAAACCTGCATGATGCTAGGGAAGAAACTGCGGCAATTGGGTCAAGCTATCCTTTTGCTATACTCACTATTTTTGAAAATATCACTCGAAATAATGGCGTAATTTGTTGGTGCATTTGCTACATATTTACATTTTTTTCTCGACAACTAGGGCGAAAATGCTGATGTATAAAGGTTTATGCCGTGCAGACGCGGCTCAATTATCAAGTAGTAACTCCCTCATTTAATGAGAAAGAAAATAATCAGCGCTCGCAAGTTCATCAAGCCTTCCTTCACTCATTTGGTAGAGAAGAAGCGTGACGGTGGAGAATTTTCTGACGAAGAGATTCGTTTCATCGTCGATTCAATTTTAGACAAGCAACTGCCTGAGTACCAACAAGCCGCCCTAGCAATGGCAGTTTTCTTTCAAGGGATGTCAGCGCAAGAGACCGCGGTCTTTGCCGAGGAGATGATGTTGTCGGGAGAAGTGATCGATTTGACTCACATTGCGCGTCCTAAGATTGATAAGTACTCGACTGGCGGTGTGGGCGACAAAACGACACTGGTATTGGCGCCCTTGGCTGCTGCTTGTGGCGTGGTGATGCCCACTATGAATGGTGTGGATGAAGAACATATCATCAGTAATTTAGACAAGCTTTCAGCTATCCCAGGTTTTAATCCAGTGCTCGA
>Ga0115008_10004087_pt1 | contig 12103 bp, 9 predicted proteins | sample FraStrMetagenome_FD_87164 | JGI IMG/M metagenome (GOLD analysis project Ga0115008, IMG submission 87164) | Marine eukaryotic phytoplankton communities from Arctic Ocean - Fram Strait ARC3M Metagenome | ecosystem: Environmental > Aquatic > Marine > Oceanic | place: Fram Strait | collected 2012-06-18
ACACACACACACACACACACACACACACACACACACACACACACAGGCTTATGTCCCCGTTCGACGGTAGAAATAAAAATTTCGTCTGTCGGATTCCAGTGGTTTTCGTTGGAGACTTGAAATCTCTGACATGACTCGAGTTCCTTGACGTCAAGTGACCTTGAATCAAAACAACATGTGGTTCCTCTCATTTCAAAAGGTAAGAAATAGGTGTTTGGAAGCTCCATTCCGATATCCCTGTTCGGGTCAGTAGGGTCATCACACACTTATATACCGTAAGCACGGCATTGATTTGGATTAATCAGTGAATGGTTGAGACGATCGCCAAACCATAGGCCTTGGCCAAATTCTAAAATGATCGTCTCCCCTGAATCTAGATCAACGGCAGTCGCCGCTTTACATATTGGAATATCCGTAACCGAATCATACTCGGATAGGTATGTTGATACACTGCAGAGTTCAGATGTGAAAGATATCACTCTGAAATTCTTTCCGAAGCAAGTCGTATCAGCATGGTTATCAATTTTGCAAGGTAGTGGATCAGTGAAACGATCGCTACCCATTTTACGTCTCTTTACCTGTTTTTTCAAACGACGATTAGACGTTGTGATCTTATAAATAAATAATTTACCTTGTGTACTTCTCATAACGAGCTTGACCACGACTATTAAAAGCAACACAAGTACAAGGCACCCTAGTCATAGAGGATTGCCTAGATTGCAGAACTTTGACTTCAGCTAAAGACTTTAAATGTCAAGCAGTATTTGAAGACCTAAGCAGAGTGTCAAGTACCATCGATTTAGCCAATGATTTACATGTTAATCAGAACTCAATCAAGACAATTATGTAAAAAGTCGCACTGGCAATCTCTTACGAGTAATTTATCTAACTAAATCAAGAAATCTTCTTTCCACCTTCCTCCCATTTTTATCATCATGGCATCAAATTCAATCAGCACTAATGTGGGAATAGTTATTGCGCTAGGAAAAGAGAAGCTAAGGAAACTGGTATACTCGGCAATCAAAATAATCTGGTAAAGTATTCGTGAGCGAGTCACCATTTATCACTTCGCCAGAGTTTCTGTGCACCTTCGCACAGGTAGATATTATGTAGCCATGGCTCTACATGTTAATCAGAACTCAATCAAGACAATTATGTAAAAAGTCGCACTGGCAATCTCTTACGAGTAATTTATCTACCTAAATCAAGAAATTTTCTTTCCGCCTTCCTCCCATGTTTATCATCATGGCATCAAATTCAATCAGCACTAATGTGGGATAAGTTATTGCGCTAGGAAAAGAGAAGCTAAGGAAACTGGTACACTCGACGATCAAAATACTCTGGCAAAGTATTCGTGAGCAAGCCATCATCTATCACTTCGCTAGAGTTTCTGTACACCTTCGCACAGGTAGATATTATGTAGCCATGACTTTACATTTTAATCAGAACTCAATCAAGACAATATACCTAGTACAAGAGTAGAAGTTAATATAATAAAAGCATACAGTTCAAAAAAAAATTATGTAAAAAGTTGCACTGGCAATCTCTTAGGGGTAATTTATCTAACTAAATCAAGAAATCTTCTTTCCGCCTTCTTCCCATTTTTATCATCATGGCATCAAATTCAATCAGCAATAATGTGGGATAAGTTATTGCGCTAGGAAAAGAGAAGCTAAGGAAACTGGTACACTCGACGACCAAAATACTCTGGCAAAGTATTCGTGAGTGAGTCACCATCTATCACTTCGCTAGAGTTTCTGTGCACCTTCGCACAGGTAGATATTATGGAATGCTACCTACCACCACACACGCAAGCAGCTTTTAATGACACCTTCAACAGAGAACGTAAGCCAGGGCACGAGAAGTCGGGTAGAGGCCTACACCAAAGTAATTAAGGAAAAGCTCTCATTGTTATAACAATGTATGGATCGCCTTAGGAGGTGTGCGGATGCTTGGCTATTTAGTACAGAATAATTACTAAAGTGGATGGAAACATGAACATTGTGTTGCGTTTCATTTTGTTTTTCGGATCCGATGGTACTATACTTTTTATGTTTATAAATGCTGCCGGTAGTCAGCACGATTGTGCATTCGCAGATATGGGTGGGTTTGGAGATTTGACTTGTGGATTGAAAATAAAATAGTAGAACATTTGTAAAAGTATCCATGTAAAAGTATAAAGCTAGTGTACAAGGGTCTTTGCTATCTTGAGAAGCAAGCAGCTTTGCAAAGCCTCTGATCTGGCTTCGAAACCACACAACCCGTCCATCGATGCCACGAAATGTGTGAAATGTCGACGTTGGTTCTCGCTTGCCATTTGGCACATTTGGCACATTTGGGCTAGGGTTTTGCAAGAAAAAAAATCGGAACCAGAATGTAGCAGATCTTCTTGATGGAAAACCGAAGCTTATCTTATTCAAGCTCAATGGATTTGAAGAAGTATTGAAAGTATCTACAATTGACACAAAAATGTATTGGATGGTTAACCTTTAATGGCTAGATAGCTACTTTGACACGCTCTGCAATACAACGCGCACAAAGATAAAAGCATACAGTTTAAAAAAAAAGACATCAGACAACAGGCATCACAGCTCAGAGCTCACAGCAAAAACCGATTCGAAAAACACAAAAACAATCCAACGTCAAATAGAATATTATTTCTATCGCTCGAGTACCTCGTCCATGTATTTTATGTACACATGTATTAATAACAACATCTGCAAATATTTCATGTTAATTGACAAACCATGGATATCAACTCCAAATCATCGAAACCTAAAAGCAAACATAAAGATGAAACGAGCAGCAAAGCCTTGAAAGAAAATGAGGAGTTACATTCGGCATTAATGTCCATGCTTACGATCGTACGTGGACATGGAAATGAAAATGGAGATAGGACCGGATCTATGAGGGATGCAGAAGCACAATCTATGAATAAAGATGAAGGTGATGACAATTATGATGATGATGGGATTCGTGCTTTGCCAAACAAAAATGTGAGAAATGCATACTTTTTAGCAGTGGATCGATACGTGAAGGAACGACGTACATTCCAAACGAGTCAGAAAGAAGCGAACGTTACAGAAAAAGGAGGAGGAAATGAGGAGGAGAAGGACGGTGAAGAGTCTGCGAGTGTTCCCGTAGTCGAGAGTAATAAATATTTGGAGTTAGAGATGGCAGCATTCGAATTGAGGCATTCGTGTGAGGAGTTGGTTGCTGCTGGTAGGTATGAGCGTGAAATGTTGCTCTTTCGTTGGACGAGGTTTCTTCGTTCGAAGTTAAAGACTTTTGAGAATAAGGTAGCTGCGGCAGCTTGTTTAATGTTGGCGAGGGTTATATGTCAGATGCATCTTAGACAAATTCAGTTCGAAGAGAGAGTGGCTGTGCGTAAAGTCGAGGATATCATTCAAATGCAATATGCTTCTTTTGAGGAAAAAAATGATATTGACTTCAGACCTCTCATACATAATTCCATTGCCGTCAAAAATAGAGGATACCTTGATAAAATTCGGCTCGACCAAGTTCATGATTATAGCTTAACGTTGCACAATAATTACAATGATTTTCAGCCCGAGAAAAATATAACAGATACGTGTGATGACTTTAATGAGAACGAGGTAGGTAGTTTCGAGGGAATTGTACGATACCAACAGCCGGCGTCCTACGAAGAAAGTGAAAAATGTAAGCGAACGTTTCAAGAATTTAAAAGATCGGTCCTCAAAGACGCAATACTATGCATGGGACGATTTCATATTGATAAAGATCAAATTTCTTCGATTATGATTACAGGAGATGGTGGGAGTGGAAAGACGTTTCTTTGCCAGAGAATCGAAAGGCTTGCGAAAGAGAGTCATATTCAAGGTATATAAGAAGTAATTTGAATTCTCTCACTGTATTTACGAATGCTAATTTCTTTGTATTTTAAGTTGTTCATCCTAGTATACCTGTCGATATCATTCGTCCAACAATTGGGGCATCAGTTAATCAAATAGATTCCTTGTTTCAGTTTTCGTTTCAACGTCCTGGGTGCGTTGTGATAGTATTGGATAATATTGACAAAATTATATCCCAAGAAATAGCTAGCAACTTTGATAACAATGACTTAGCCTTCAGTAATCGCGATACGTTGTCGAGCTTATCTTTGAATCAATCTTTAAATATTCGATCTGCATTTATTAGAGCCATGAATGAATTGAAGCAGAATTATTTCAACAAAGTATTAGTTATATGTTCGTCAACAACATGTGAAGATTTTGATTTGAATGATTATTTTGACGAAGTTGTATCGTTGCAAAAGCCAGATCGACTCCAACGTCAATTACTTATCAAAGAGTGCTTGGGAATCGATGATTCAATTTCTACAGTAATAGAATCAACTTTGTCGACACTTGCCAACTTTATGCTGGGTAGAACGACAGCAGAAATTGTTGGATTCTGTAAAATGGTTATTTCTTCAGAATGTGAGGACACACAATATCATTCTGGTCAACATCGCTTGAGAAAACTTGAGCTAATCTTGAGTGATACAAAGAACTCAACAATAAGTAGCAGATCGCTCGAAGGTCTTGTCAGTGTCAATGTGATGGGGTCGTTAGAACTCTTAAAAGGTAAAGACTCGAATTCAAGTGAGCCAGAATTAACTCTGGTTGGTGATGATGCCATAGATTCGTGGGAAAAATTGAAAAACATTATCATACCACCACTCTGTAGAATCAAAGAGTTTAACGAACTTTTACATGGTGGATCAGAAAATAGTTATGGGGAGAAGGTTGTGTGCTCTGGTGCTCTTTTGTACGGATCAAGCGCCACTGGTAAATCATCACTGGCTTATCATTGCGCTTCCGTAGCTGCTTCGATTAATCCGGCGATGAAATTAATTGAAGTTGCTTGTACGTCTCTTATTCATAAAGAAGTTGGGGGTTCAGAACGTGCCCTCAAGCAATTATTTCGTGCAGCACGTAGTGCGGCGCCATGTATTTTACTGTTGGATGGAATCGAAAATATAGCTAAAACTAGAGGGAATGACAGCACAACTGAAGGGACCATGGATAGACTAGTGTCCTCGTTTTTAATCGAATTGGATGGCATTGATGATCATGCAGCTTCAAATGATTCAGGGAGGGTAGCAGTAATTGGTATCACAAACGACGTCAAATGGATTGATCCCGCAGTAAGAAGACCTGGTAGGCTCGAAAGAAGTATCAAAATGAAACTACCGGATCATAGAACACGCAAATTGATAACGCTTCAATGCCTAAGTGACATGTCGATTGACTTTACGGGCGCATCTTATTTTGAACCAAAGCACAAAGATGACTTATCTGGTGTTATTGCGATGAAGACTGTTGGATGGAATGCCGCAGAGATCAGATCTATTTGCCGCGAAGCTGCGATTTACCGTGTTCGCGAACTCGTTAGTACAGACGAGAAGCTGACAGAGGATAATCCATCAATAAGTATGTGCCAAGAGAGCAATGAAAACGATTTCCGTGCAAATTATCAATCCGCCATACCGTTCAAATACTTTGAGATCGCAATCGAGGAACGAAATAAAGGTGCTCTTTAGTTCAAAGTCAATCGAAAAGGTTTTCCACATAAGAAATTATATTTGAAATGTAGAGATATTAAGAAATAATCAGCAAAGTGTATATGGTAGTTTTCCACTCAAGATCGAATTCTCAATATGGATAAGTGGATCACAGAGATTTGATATTCGTGTTTTCAAAGACGTGAGCAACAAAAATTGTGAGATCGCGATTTCTCGGGAAAAGAGGCGACCCTATTTCATTGCTTTTGGGTGTCCCCATCAACCATCAATGATCGAGAGTGTGAAAACTTTTCCAGTATAAATTGTAAATTTTTATGGCTTTCGATTGAAAGGATTGCATGCATGATGTGTGTGCACGCATGATTTGAAAACGACTGTATATACTTTAGTTAGCCCCTGCATTATTTTATTAAAGACTTTGAAACAATAATTTATACTGGTATATCTGTACAGTAATAATTCGATATTCCATATCAGAGTATTTTATAAAATAGATTTTGTATTCATTAACTTATTACGGTGTTATGAATAAAAAGTGTTATTTCTTCTTTTCCCCCTATAAAATTATAAATTCATTAAGACGGAAATGACTCTTCACTTTTGAGCGAAGATGCCATTTGTAAATCAGGTATACAACTTTGTATGTTGCTCGTTTCGTCAAATGAACGTGACCTGGAAGATAATTTTCCGCTGTTTAGAGTTTTCTTTTTTGGGCTCCACACCTCTTGTCCGGCAAAGCTTGTTTTGGCAAGTGATTTGGTTGGCATTTCATTGAAGAATATGGCTGCGTCCTCACCAGATGCCAATTTAGAAATGAGATTGGCTATAGCTACCTTCAATTTCTTTACTTCTTTGACTTTTTGCGATTCATCTCTCATTTCGAAAAGATGACATTCTCCAGATCGCGTGAGCACTAAAAAACTAGAACGACAATTTGCAAGAGGATATCTTTTCGTATCGATAAGTGATGGTGAATCAAGAACCCTATTTATGTCCATTAGTTGTATGGATCCAGAGTGTGGGCTTTGACTCATAAAGTCATCGTAGTGCGAGTTATCAACCCTCGCCAGTTTCCACATCAACTTCGGTTCAACAGTTTCCGTATCCAGTTTAAGGCCTCGCTCGATCCAAAGCTCGACGCATCTACCCGCCGATAAACTGACAGAAGAGTTCGGTTCATACGGTGTGTACCAGTTAGCGGTCACAATAGAGATAAGAGCATCCTGGACAGAAACAATTTGTAAACGCATTTCAACAGCTTACGTTAGATTTGCACGATCAAAACGCAACCTTGTTTACAAAGCAACACTTACTTGTATGATACGGTCAACCTTTCCTTCATTGAAGATATCAAACGAACAAAAAGACATGTCGTCAACCACATCTAAGTCAGCAACACCAACTGGTGATTCTTGAAACATAATTCCGTCCTCTTGTATTGGTGTAATTGAGGCATGATGCTCACTATCGCTGTGAGGCTGCTGCTTAAAATCGGTTGGAGTTGACGGCCGATCATCTCTGATTTTTGATAGAGATCCCTTGTAACGATATTTGCCACTTCTATGCTCTTCAAATTGTCGGATGCATCTCTCTCGCATTCTTATTTCCTGAACCTCTCGTTGATTCAGATCTTTCTCTACGACAGAACCGCTTGTAACTCCCCCAAACGTATTCCCTTCTCCACCTCTCATCATAGTCTGAACATCGACACTCGCCTGACTGGGCAAACCCAACACGCGACGAACGTACCCTTCAACCTCCCTCTTTTTCTTTTTACTAACACTCACGCCAGTACCAAAAATTTCTGCAAAGTGACATGTTAAATCAGCTCCACACATGAGTGCACGTGGACGCAAAGTCCGACGACCATTGACCGAGGAGGCATCGTCACTCAAAGGAGATTCAATATCGTTTCCCTCCTCCTGCAACGACGGAACCACTCTTTCCGCTCTATTATTATGACTCCTCTCAACAGGAGAAACTAAAGGCACACCATTTTTCTTTTTGTTATCACCACAACTATAATCGCTAGAGACATGATAACTTTCATAATATTTTGGGGGTGATAAATCTTCCATAATTATAACACGTCGGTTTCTTCCTTTCCCATCCACATCACCATCACCATCATCATCAGAATCGGTGGTGATAGAAATTCCTGTACACGGATTTATAAACATGCGTGACATTAGATTCGAAACCTTTCGATACAGACCTGCAGTATGAGTATCAATATCATTATCCGCAACGGCATTAGGATCTCCATCGTAAGCATCCGCGGATAATGCAACGGTAGGGGTTTCTTCTGTATTGTAAACCAAATCGTTAGGTGATGATGAGGATGCTGTGACAGAATTTATAGCATTCATTTTTAAAGCTCCAGATATTTTTTCAATTCTCTCTCTCTCTCTCTCTCGCTCCCTCGGTAGAAAACGAATGGTGATGGCAGGTGCAGTGTACCAAATTTATCTTTCCGTAAGAATGAATTTTATAATCACAAGATAGAACATAAATATATATATATATATATATATATATATGTATAGGATGAACCGCAGGTGAGTAGAATCAGTCGTTGAGTCTTTTCATCAAAGTAGGAAAACAATTTATAAAAATTAAGATTGATGTCAATTTCAAACAAATATCTGTATTTCCATAAATTTGTCAAGTCATATACAGTACATGTACATGTACACTCCTCCTCTATGAACAGGAATGTAATTTAGAGAGTTAGAAAATGTAAGTGAGAGCAGCGTCGTTAATTCTCTCTTCTTCTTCTTCTCCTCCTTCACAAAGTACCAGTTTGTTTTAATTTGCACTCTGTACATAAAATACATCATGAGAAACATGAAGAGCAAGATCTAAGAGTCTTAGAGAGGCGCGAGACGCCAACGCTTCTTTCCGAATTGAAACAGTTTTGAATTCAACGTTTAAATTAGAGTTTGTTAATGTGACATGGTAAGAGATGATACGTTGTAGGTAGGAAAGTGCAGCACATTTGAGTTTAGCGCGTGTCGACTTATAGAATGTCAGTTGGGATCGGAGGAAAGTAAAGACCCGGAAATCTATTTTGTAGCTTCCTTCAGCGCTTAGCGCATGTGGAACGTAATTTTATTACACACACATGTATATTTGGAAGAAGGATACTGTCATAATGACATGTTACAAAGAGAGTAATGTTAAATAAAATTAGCAAGATGATTATAAAAATTGTATTTTTAAATCCTCTTCTGTATTCTACCCGCAGGCCGCAGGCCGCAGGGAGCAGAGAGAAGGGAAGCATGTCCCAATTCCACAAATACGTGTGTGTGTGTAAATTTACTCTACCGGTACACTTACTTTTTACGTTCACAGATCACATTTTTTTTACCAGAACACGAGCACATCAGACAACAAAAATTTATACCTGGTACAATAGTAGAAGTTAATAAAATAAAAGCATACCGGTACACAGATTAAAAAAAAATTATCTGTATATCTATATGTAAATCTAGACAGTCGATAGTTGATGCTGATAACAACATTCGCCTTTAAAAAAAATAATGCATTCATTTTGAACCTCGTTTGTTCAGTTTCATCGTGCAAATATCCTACAAGAATTTGACTCTGATTTTTCGACAATAAGGTTGATTGAAAATTGAAAACGGCAAAATCTCAAAGATCCGAAAAAATACTTTTGGGCACAAAATTGCGAAATTCATCGGCGACGAAAGTGCGAATGTAACTTGAACAAACGCAACGAATGGAGGTCTAAGTTCCATCTGTTTCTTTGTATTCCAAGCAGAGTGTACGCGACGGCAGGAATGTTGATATACTTTGTCAAGAGTTTTAAAAGAAGTCCATGTCAAGTTTTCATTTTCAATAGAAAAAATATGTTTCCGTAAAACTTGTGTCAGATGACAATGAAGAAATAAATCCCGACAACATTCAACGTAAGAACGATAAGTTTGGGCTTGAACTTGTAATGAATGAATCAATTCGAAGGAAATGTCAGATTATATAGTGTTGCTTACGTAAAAGCAATTACAATAAAAGGAACAAAAGAGGAAAAAGAGGTTTCGGTTTCAATGATGCAATTCAGGGTATTGTGGTTCTTGTAGAAAATGGTATCAATACAAAATACTTCGAAGTAATTGTTTCCAGAATAAAAAGGTCTCGAAATAGGTGTTATCTTGATAAAATCTAAGTGCCGATACAAATGTATGAGGACGAATTCCTTTGGAATATCTACTCTTGACGATGCGGAACGAATTTCAGACAAGTCACAAAAAAAAAATTCCTCTGCGACCCTTCATATTTGTCCAAAAATTAACATGTAAATAAATAATGCGAGAAGATCCCAATTGGATCAATTCGATTTGTCACTTGCAGCAATTACGATACTTCTAGTGCATCGACTCGTAGCGCTAACAAATATACACTCATTTGGATGCAATCAATTACTGTTGGGTAGGGCTTGTTCCGCAGTTCTGCAAGCAAATTTGCCACCCTCTTAAAAATTTCTTTGGTTTCGTAATTGTGCATGCCATCCATTGATTGAAATTTATCATACACCATCGGAAGTAAATGTCCCAGAAAATACCAAAAATCAAAGATCAAGTCTACCTTGGAATGTGTAAACATTTGACTTTTGAGGAGACAAATTCATGTCAACCCGTAAAATATCTGTCAACTATTTATGTTTGGGGGATAATTTCATTTTTTTTGTAAAACGTTGACAATTCAAGTACTTTTGAAAGTTTCAAATTGTTAGCGGATCATAAAAAAATTATTTTGTATTTACCGACGAAAATTCATAATATTTTACTACGAATGTCCCGAGATCAAAGAACAATCGGTAGATCTCTCGCCAACATTGTACAATAACTGTAATTGATGAACGTCAGTTAAAGTCCATATTCGAGTGGAAAGCACAACTTCCCTGTCGTGAATGGAATTCATATCGCTCATCGTAACAGATGATAAATCACTTGAACTATCATTTCCAATGTCGATATCGTCAGCGAGAGTATTTGATTGATATGCAATGTCGGATCTTAGACTATGTACAACAATAAACCATAGATAAGGAAATACCATGAAAAGGACGAGTAAGATCTGCTTTAACAGCGCGGTCGACGAAGGCGCAATATGATACTGTAGCAATGTTCATGAGGGGCAAGAGCAATAGATATTTCTTTCGAATGACTGACAATATATTTGTCCGCAATTGGTTTGGATATGAGTTTCGTTGCAAACTTCTGATACACGACAAATACCATAACCAAAGCGACTAATGTTGATATAAATTGCGTACTTTCCGTCGGTATCCTATAGTCGATATAACATAGACCTTTACTAGATATGGTGAAAGAATATTATAGCGATTCCAACGATAATGTTTTGAAGATATTGACGTGAATATCACTCCGATTATAGCTGTTATAGGAATCATGATTAGGAAACTCGTAAATTCTAAGCGATAATTTATCTGAGACCTAGACATAAGCTCTTTCCACATAATGCGCAACTGCTCGTATTTCATGAAAGAAAGTAAAAATGTAATTAGAATATGTAACAATTAGAAAATATGTGTACTGTATCACCTTACCTTTATTGACACTGAATAGAGAATGAATAGGTGTCCTGTAGATCGAACTATCGGCACCATCAAGCACAAAGTGTCAAGGGCTTCAGTATCAAACGGCACATTGCTTTCATTCAATCCAAAGGGAATAATATGCAGCGAAAACAAAGCACAAGAGAAACACAAGGAATGCAAATAGAATGGCTGCCCTAACTGAACTCTTCGTTTGTCTTTGAACTTTTCTACCAAAAACGACAAACTTGCGCAAGTACAAACAACCAGTACAACCTCGGCAAAAGTACCCCAAAACTCAGCTGGGCTGAGGAAGTTCAGATTTTCATTGACTATTCGCAAGCGATCAGGCGGGGATGCGGTGCCATCGAAATACATTCCTTCTGCTATCGATTCCCAAGTTCCATTTGTATTTACATCGAAAATCACCAAATGTCCTATTCCACCGGTGCATACATTATCATCAATATATGAAACAAAGAAATCCAAATCTGCTCTAGTACCATCATCATTGATTGAGAAAAAGCCACTAGCGCCCGTAAAACTTGGTGATGATCTTAGAAGCGCCAACAAGTTGCTTTCCCTCGTTGATCCGTTCGCACATAGAAAAAACAGCATGGATATCGCTGTGTCATAGACGTAAGCAGCGTTGGATAAAGTCTTTTTGTGTAGTACTTCATAGAAATCCACCCAATTAAAAGTCATCGAGGCACTCCAAAATCGCAAATTTTAGACTTTTTTGAAGCCTCCATAAGTAAACAATGTCAGCTACATATATAGACAACATTACATAAAGCAAAACTAATTTAGCCATGTTCTCTTCAGAATCCACATGCAATCATCTCAACACCGCATACTCACCGATACTGCGCATTGCATATCATACGCAATTGCCATGGAAAAGGTGAAAGTGTGACCGACCGCGAACTTTGGAATGTAATCAAGGCCCCAACCAGAGCTTTGTTTGATGACCTTAT
>Ga0115008_10004090_pt1 | contig 12101 bp, 8 predicted proteins | sample FraStrMetagenome_FD_87164 | JGI IMG/M metagenome (GOLD analysis project Ga0115008, IMG submission 87164) | Marine eukaryotic phytoplankton communities from Arctic Ocean - Fram Strait ARC3M Metagenome | ecosystem: Environmental > Aquatic > Marine > Oceanic | place: Fram Strait | collected 2012-06-18
GATAAAAAAAGCTTTGTTGAATGAAAAGTGTCACTTCCTAGGATCGAAATGAACAAACATCTCCGTAACATCTCGGAAATTCCATTACAATGAGAATCTAATCCGTGATTTACGATTTATCACTTGTCCATTTTTGACAAATATTTGAAAAAAAAACATTTTTTTTGTAAAAAAATATTCGAAAATACATTTCATGCAATCAATTTATTGTACAAAAAGTACTTTGTGTAACTGTAATAGGTATAAACAGGCAATGAAGAGAACCTCATTCTCTCTCATTTTGATTCTTCCGCTTTCATTTTCTTTTTTTCCAAAAGAGCTTCCTGCTCTGCTTCGTGCTGGTAAACGTCGTTTACATCCTCCATCGTCTGGAGCATCGGCTGTCCTTTCGTTTCTAGATTTGCTTGTTATAAAGGGAGCTGAAGACTGTAACTAACCAGGCAGTGATAAAGTAGCCCATCCAGCAAGCAATCCGCATACGCCAAAAAAGGTATTCGAAAACCACGGAAACGTGTTATCGAGTCCAAAAACGAGTGGACTGATTGCGCCGCCGATTCTACCACCAGCTGAGCTCAGACCAATCGCGGTGCCGCGCACGCAAGTTGGGTTGAGCTCTGCAGTGTAAATGTAGACAATCGTGAAAGTTGCGGAGGAGCAGAATTTCCCGGCTAAAGCAAGCCATTTGGCGATTTCGAGGTAGATTTCTTTACATTCAGCCTAAAAATTTGAGTTTATCCCAAAACTTTCACACTTTATTGAACTTCGATCGAATTTTTGCGAAAATTTTTGCAAATTTTCTGAAAATTTTTGGATTTTTTATGAAGATTTTAAAATATTTTTCCAAATTTAATATTTTTTTAACCTTTTCTGGCAGAAAACACTCTCCATTAACAATTTCTGTGCATCCAGAAAGCAAGCTCAAAATCATAGCTCCAATGCAAGCGATTCCTCCAGAAACGAAAAGAAAGCAAAGAGTTCCTCTTCTTCCAAAACGAGAGTCGATCATGAAAGGAGACAGAAATTTCGCCACAGCATCGAAAATTCCGCAAAGCGCGTTGTTTGTGAAAATGTTTCCTGATAGGCTTCCTGCATTCAGGCCCAATCTAGAATTTTATAAAAAAATTTTCAAAAATTTTTGGTTACCCGTAATAAACCATTGAAGTAACAAACCAGTTGAAAAACATCACAATCGTTTTCCATCTCAAATGAGGATTTGCGATCAAATCCGTGATTCCAGCTTTTTCTTCTTCGTTATTTAACGATTTGAGCTCGAACTCGTTGATCCACTCATCATCGATGCTGCCTCCGCTTTTTGCAGAAATAAGCTTTAGAGTTGCTCGGGCTTCCGCATTTTTGCCTTTTGAGTAGAGCTAGTTTGAAATAAATAACTTCTAAATTTTATGATTCTTACCCATTTATAAGATGACGGCAGAAAAAAATAAAGCGGCATGAAAGGAAGACCAACAAGAACGAGTCCAATCTGGACATCGTGCCAGTTTCGATTGTAATAGCCAATTATCGAAAGTACGATAATCCCGAATTCGAAGAGTTGAAGATGCTGGCAGCCAAGAAAAGTTCTAGAATTGACGTCAAAACTGTTCAAATCATCAACTTTTTACCTCCAATTTGGGCCGACTTGTTCAATGCAATAAACATAACTGACAACAACGCAAGCATGAGCAAAAGCGCCGGCAAGAAATCTCATCAAAGTGAAGCTGACAGGACCATCGGTCCAGTAAAGCATCAAATTTGTTATCAAGCAAAGAGAATGTGCAAGCATGAGGCCCCGTTTGCGTCCGAGAACATCGGAGATTCGGCCGAAACTGAGAGCGCCGACGAGGAGCCCAAGCATGAACACGGAAGTTGAAATGGAAGAGGCGGGAAAAAGAGAATCTTCGCAAATCCAATCGAATCTGAAAAGAAAAATTTTCAACAATTTCTAAATAAAATTCAACAACCACGGAAATCGAAAATAAATAATTTTTAAAAAATTCGAAAAATTTTGAATTATTTTTCCAAATTTTTTTTTACCTTGAAACGACAGTTTCTTGAAATGTATTATTTGGCGAGTAGACAAATCCATTCTCACATTTGCCGCATTGCTCAGTCTCGATCAAGTCCAAACAGCTCTTCGGGTCATCAAGGTCACAATTCTCGGTCACGTTTCTCAGGTCGTAAACTCGGCATGGGTTCGGGGGACTCAAAAGGTCAATCAGCTGATAATCAGTTGAGTTTAGGCCTTCTGGAACGCATCTGACAATTGTTCAATTTTTATATTACTAAATAATGCTCCTTGTAGTTTCTTATTATTCAAATATGCTCAGTAATCATTTTGAATAAAAAAAATTAAACTTTTTCCTATACTCTTCAGGTTTTGCATTGAGAATGACGCTTGCATTTTGGACGGCTCCTAAAATTTAATTTTAATAATAATTTTTATGTTAAAAATGAACGAAACTTATAAAATTTTTTCCCGATACAATAAGCTCTATTTTATCTCCTCGTTTAATTTTTATCAATTTTGAAAATATTATGTTTACCTGATAATATTATTGTATAACTGGAAAAAAGCAAAATGCAAATCTGGTAGAAAGACAAGTGCGGTATCCGGCTGTAAATTTGGTCAAAGCCTTTGAGTTCTTTCTCCTTCTTCACATCTTGTGTCATTGAGAAACCGGCGAGTTTCAAAAGTCTCTGAATTTAAAAAAATCCAAAAATGGAAAAAAATCTTTTCAGCGAGATTTTAAGGAGATAGGAATTCGAGACGACGGGCAAAGATTTTGTTCTTAGATGAATTGAAGCTTGTAAACAATAATTTACGCATCGTTAAAATATTTTTTAGAAATATTAACCGCAAAGGCACGTGATAGAACGAGTTTACGAGTTTTATGACAATTTCCACAAAATATAATTTATAACCCGAAAAAAGTTACTTTAAAAAAAAAAGATTCTCTCAATTTTAGAAAAATTATTATTTTTCTTCCGTGTAAATTTTTCTCTTTAATAAAATGGCTCTTTGTGATGCATAAGCGATTCAGAAACGGGCGCAATCTGGGGTGGTGATGAGATCTAGTGAAGTGATAAGCTTCTCACAGACGCATGATTTAAGTTGTCAAGTTCATACGCATTTTTTGCCAATAGATTGGCCGACTTCTCGATTTTTCAAAATGCTCATCTTTTTTTTCATTCAAACCTTTTTCTCCGATTTTTTATCTTTGAAAATAAGTCACGTAGCGATTTCCAAACTCGAATCCAAAAAACAATTCCCGTCTGACTCTGAGCGATTGTCAATTAGACTCGTGATTGTCAGGAAAAGTAGGAGCGGCCACCAATTTTCTTTATGAAAGGGGCGAGCTCACAATACTCTTGAAGATATTTTATTTATGCCACGTTTATTTTTATTGTTAACGGAATTCGCTTCGTCGACGAGAATAATTTTTCACATGCTCAGTTTTTATTGCCGGGTTTTTTCCACGACCATTTTCAGAGGCTCTGAGCATTAATGAAGCCCTCCAAAGAGTTCAAGAGGGTTGACGTTCGGGTTTAGAAGTAACCCTTAGCTTTAAGTTACTTTTTGACGTTATTTTTTTGTAAACAAGAAATCCATTAATCTTAATTTTTATTCTTTTATTTCCGTTATGGCAAAAAATCCATCGTTTTATAACTCTCGAACATCCGCTCGAGTCAGTCCGGAGCAGAGTTCCATGCAAGATTCTTCGTCTGGAAATTTATTAAGATTTCCGCCGCAGCCACCCCATGTGAACATTTCGCATTTTTCGATGTCGATGTTGTAGAAAAAACGTGGAATCGCAGCGCGACACATTCCTTTTTTTAAGATTACCAAAATAGTTTTTTTTTATAAATTTAAATTTAAATAATTGAATCCGATCCTATTTCAGCAGGAAGCGCGCAATCCATTCTGCTTGCTTTTTTCTCATGATCTTTTGCAAATCCTGTTGAAATTAAAAAAAACGACAACTTCATTTCTAAACTTTTTGAATAAGCAAAATTAGTTAGAGATAACTTTTTTTTAAACTGAAGGCCACATCTTTTTCCTCGGGGCATGACATGGACGCTTACAATTGGAATTTTTGAGTTATAAAACACGATTTAGTAACAGTATCATTGATTCTGTATAAAAAAAACTAACAATCATTTCAATTCATTTTTTTTTAGTTTATTTATCCTTTTTATATGTACAGTTTTGCTCGTTTGACTTTTAAATAAACAAAAATACAGAATTAATTTAGCAAAATTGGTTAAAATTTGAACTCTGATGTATTATTTTTATAAGTTTCGGACGAAATAGGCAGCGGACTTGTTTGTTCCATAATTGAATCTGATTTTTCCGCGGGCCTGAAAATGATTTGAGGATGGTTTTTGTAATAAATCTTACGGAATTTTTAAATTCAGCATTTTTGAGAACATCGTCGTGTACAGACAGCGCTGCAGTTCTTTCCGCCAGCGCAATAATTTTCGCTTGAGTCGCATCGCGTGCTTAATTTTTAATAGAAAAGGCATTAAAGTAAATGAATCCAATCAGAAACCCTTGAATTTTAATACCTAAAAAAATGTCAAAGACGTTACCTCGCGATTGGTGTAATAAATAATCGGATTGACCGCCGAATTCAGCCAGCCAAGCCATATTGAAAATCCGAATAACTTGTCGAAAAGCACAGACTCGAGCTCAATTCCTGACGTCAGGTAGACAGATCTGACTGTACTTAAGGGGGGTTTACATCTGTTTCAAAATTGAGCAAAAGTGTACTCTTCCTTGATTTCAAATTTTCGGAAACCGGCCTTAGAATGACAAATGGCATCCAACAAACAACAAATGCAAGACTGAGTTTTACGCACGTGATTGTCAGCTTGATTTCGCGCGATTTTGCGTATTCGGATCGACTTCTGTCGGAAAAATAAATTTTAATTTTCAAAAATTTCCAAAAATTAAGCAAGAAAAAACAGAAAAAATTGAATATAATCATTAATTTATAACCTACCGAAAACTTTTACGAGTGTCATTTCCAGCCGCATCCATTTTCGGCATTCGTTTTATCGTGTTCGCCCTCAACCTCAGTCCAGTTTTTGCTATTCCGACATTTGCCAAAACAATTATCATTCCTGGAAGAATAAACGAAATAGCGGTTGAAGAAATCGTCATAATTGGATTAAAAGATGCTATGCACATTGTTGTTCCGTTGTTTTCTGCTTCTAAAAATAATTAATTGATTGTCAGAATTTGCCACATAGCATTCCATATTAAATTCTTTTTTACCTTTTATATCGACAGAAATGAGCGAAATCGGACTAAGCGTTACCAAAGCGAGGATAATGGAAATTAGCCACATAAAGCTGATGATCAATACTGAGAAGGAGTCATTGTACCACGACGGAGGAATGGGCTTCACACACATAAACCAACGATCTGAATTATAAACGGTCATCGAATGCTCTTTCGGAAAAGAAAATAAGGGGCGCAGATTAGAGTTCATTTAACACGGGTCACGCAGTTGTAGAAAATATTTGATTACCTATGCTTAATGCGTCATATGTGAAGCGGACGAAATATGGCCATTTTTATAATGCAGTTTTTTGCTTTCTATTTGCTTTTCAGATGAACAAGCATGTCGAGAGCTATATTTTGTCATTTATTTGGACCAACTTTGTAAGCAATTTTGGGACACGGGAAGGTCCCAAAATGTGACTTTTTAGACAAATGCGTAGAAAAATCGGCCGTCGCGCCACTTAAGAGCATAATTTACGACATAAAACTTGTAGTACATGTTCTGAGGATCATTTTGATATAAAGTTTACCTGGTCTACCCCCTCCCCCATTTTTGAGAAGTTACAGGCCCTTGAAGGTCAGTGATAAGAAGTACTTTTTACATATTTTTGAAAATTCTGAGGTCATGTGACCCCGGATGACCTCACTTGACTTTCTACTTGACAATGGAACGTTTTGGAGTCAGAAAAAGGCATTCTTTGGAGGTAATCCATTAACTGTTTCTTACCTAAAGAAATAACCATAAGAGACAAGCAGGATACAGTGCAGCAAGTGACGTCCGTACCGACCCACGACAGACTTCATGAGAGCTCATTATAAGCGTAGATTGTTATCGTCGGTTATTATCATTCTTTTTTATAATAAAAATAAAAAAGACAAAGCAAAATTGAGCCCTCAACATGGAACATTAGTTGGCCAGCCCCAAATGTGCTGATAAAGTGCGATTGGAGTAATAAAGACGCCGATTAACATGTCTGCCACAGAATTGCTGAAATATGTGTTTTGAAGGGCAAAACGTCAACAATGATTTACGTCAAAGAACGAAAGCTTAAATGTTAGCAAAAATCATGCGATTTCTTGAAATTCAGAAAACAATCTTGAACGTTTTAGCTTCAAACCTGAGTAAATAATTGAATGTGATTCGTTTTCGTCGCTCAGACGTTACAAATGATATAGCGTGTTTTGGGCGGGAGTAGATAAGTCCTAGGATCGTCACTGTATTTCCCATGATAATCCAGCTGATCATTATTACTATATTTTGGATACATTAGACTCTCGTTAATTCTTTTATGGCTCTCAAAGATCCGTTCCTGCAGCAGAAATGCCAAAAAAGAAACTTGGCGACGATTGACTGACCATTTGAATCGACTCTTAAAAGTTTCTCTTATTTTTTTCAAGCTCGTTTCTTATTTTGAAGCGCTTATAAACAAACAAGAGATCAACTCAATAACCATAATTGCTTTTTGTGCATTCAAAGTGCCTTTCAAAAATGCGCGTTTTAATTTTGTTCAAAGGCAATGCCATGATACTGTGTTCCCGGGGCAGATACAGAGCATACATATTTAAAATATTTGTAACTGTATATATCGAGAACATGTTATTAAATGAGGGAAGAAGATTTATGTTAAGTCAAGAAGTTGAAGAAAAAATTATTTTAAAAGTTTAATCTCAAAAATTGAAAAGCTTCTCGAACCAAGAATTTATATTTGATAAATAAAAGAACACTGATTTATCTTTTCTACGAAAAAACGTGACCGACAAAGTCTATTAGACAGTCTAATTTAGACTCTCTCAAAGAGGGACTAATTCACTATTCAGATTAATGTCAGGTTTCTTTGGAACGCGTCTCATCTCATTATCATTTTGCTGATGATGCTGTTACTGATCTTAATTAGTTTGATGATCCAAATATTTTATCTTTTTGGAGGAAAAAAGGCGTTACTAACGCTGCGTTACCTATAAAAAAAATTTCGGGCAGAATCAGGGATGCGAAATCACCCATGGGCCATGGTTGAGGAAAATTTCGGGCCACGACCTTGGGTGGGGTGATTTAACGTTCCGGACCCGAATCTTATTGGTTGATTTAATATATTAAGTAGCTTATCTGAGATAAGTTATCTTTTTTTACAATAAAATATTTTTTTAATAAATTGTAGAAAAAAATCTCAACTTACGTAAAGCTCCATCAAAATGTTGAAGCATATTTCTTTCAAATCTGCTTTCTTGTTTTTTTTGTATTTTCTCTGATAGTTTTAATATATTTTTTTATAAAAAAAAAAAGATAAAAGGTGCTGATTCAGAATCAAACGAGTAAAATATACGTGGACAGCTCAGTGGCACCACAACTTGTCAAGTATTTATTACTCCCACTCGGGAGCGGCAGAATACCTGAATAATCTGCACGTTCTTTATTTTCTGCGAAATATTATGACCTTATTACTTATTAATAATTCTTGGTATAATAAAAATGAATAAACCCCTGCTGCAGTAAAGGATTAAACGATTCTGCTGGCGGCTCTTATCTTTATATACATGAAGAAGAGGGCTAACCGTTAGCGAGATACATGATCATGCACTCTTAGATAATCTGGGAAACTCCTGGTCATTTGGCTATATAATATATGATATTTATTTATTGCCTTAAAAACGGTGTTATTTATCATCCCGACTTAGGTGTATCTCAGATAACCCCTCAGAACGACCCGAAATTTCATAGGGCAACTATAGTCTATAGGTCTACCTAAATCTTTTATATTTTCCATTTTATTATTCTTTTTATTATTTAAAAAAAATATTTTTATTATAAATAAATTGTAAAACGGCAAAAAGAAAAAAATAAGCAGGGTGCGACGAATATTACCTTTTTGAATCTCCATTTTTTTATTTCTCTTTTTTTTTCTTTTTTGATAATTTTTTTAATAACTCAATAAATAGTCTGAAAGTCAGACTTTTTCGTCGATAAACCTAGTGAGCCGGAATCAGCTTCTTTTTAAGCCTTTTTTAAACACCTCTTTCGGAGTCTCTGTCGGAGACAGAAAGGGTTCATTTTGAAGGACAATAAGCTCGTTTCCCAATCATGCGTCTGCTTTTTTGCTGCAATAAACTGTCAAAAGGTCAAATTTGAATATTTATTTCATTTCTGACAAAAGTTTTTCGATCTTTTTTAAACCCACCGAAACCGCTTCGCCTTTTGCGTCATTATGAAAAACGGCGCGAATGAATCCGCCGGAAACGATTAACATCTTGACTTGGACGCCGCAGCTATCATCTCCGCATCGCGCGATGAAGTCTTCTTGCGAGTGACCTACAGTAGAGTTTCGAGGTTAAAAAAGAGTAAAATCGATATTTTACCTTTTAGCTTGAATCTGACAATATTTGAATGAACCATTTTTACGTCGATATCGACGAAATCAAACTTTTTGAGGGTTAAAAGATTGCTATGTTTGAGAGAGGATTTTCATTGGCCCAAAAGTGGGTGTTGTCTTTTTTCCCGGATTAACGCTGGACAAATTTTTATTGGTTCAAATTATTTGTGTTACCTTTTCTGAAATTATTTTTAGACAAAAGTCATCCGAGTTTCTTATTGGTCAAAAAGAATGTAAAACAATCATTCAACCCTTTTTCCTTCGCCACAACTTCCGCAAGCTTTTTCGCATTTTCCGTATCTTCGTGAATCCTTTTCGACATTTTCGTCAAAGCATGAAGCGAGGCAGCAGCGATGATGCCAGCTTGTCGCATTCCTCCACCAACAGCTTTTCGAACGCGATGACACTTTTTGATCGTCTCAGCGTCGGAAACGAGGATTCCGCCGACTGGAGCGGCGAGACCTTTCGACGTGCAGATCGAGACGCTGTCGGCGTAAGAGCATAATTCCTGGAAAAAAGAGATGAAGTTTATCTGTCTAAATATAAGACTTAAATAAACTCTCAACGTCTGATGTTTTTCCTTGTTTTGATGACAATTGTTGTAATTTTTTCTGTTTTAAAAAGTTGCATTTTGATCATTTTTTTATTATTTTTTTTCTTTGACATTTTTTGTATTTTTTTTTGAAATTCTGTCCTTTTTTTATGTGTGAGTCTTGGAAATTTAGCCTGTTTTTGGAAATTCTACCTTTATTCCAATTCCAAGCTGACCAAGCGCATTGAAAGCTCTGGCGCCGTCCATGTGAACTCTAAGATTCCATTTATCAGCGAAAGCACGAACTTTCGAAAGCCATTCTAGCGACGGAACAGAACCACCCATCATGTTGTGAGTAACTTCAATGCAGACCGCGCGCGCTCGAGGAAAATGCGGATCGTCAACTGGATGAATCAGAGTTTCAAGATAATCTAAAAAAATTGTAGTTTTTTGAAAGATTTCATAAAATTTTAACCTACCAAGATCAAAAGAACCATCCTCATTGTTCGGAACAGTTCTGACGAGAACTCCTCCCATTTGCGAAACATTTCCTTGTTCATAAAGAGCGATATGCGATTTGTCGCCGACGAAGATTTCTGAACCGCGTTCCCAACAAGTTCCGAGAATCGCGCACAAATTGCTCATTGTTGTTGAAGGAAGATAAAGAGCTTTTTCTTTTCCTGTCATTTCAGCTGCATTTTCTGAAAAAAATTTAAATTTTGGTCAAAATTTGGTCAAAAAAATTTTGAAGATTAATAATCTTTTTTTGACCGAAATTGAAATATTGGCCAAAATTTACCCTGCAGTAAATTGACCGTCGGATCCTCGCCAAAAACATCATCACCAACTTCCGCTTCTGCCATGAGTTTCCTCATTTCCGGCGTCGGTTTTGTAAAAGTGTCTGATCGTAAATCCAAAATCATCATTTTCTCTTTTCCAAAAAAAAACACTCTAACGTGGCAAATCTTAGACTCAGAAAAATAATTACCCGGAAGGCAAATAAAGAAGCAAATGAATTGAGCAAATATAATAATTTGTATAATTTGAAGAAAGAGATATCTAGAATTATTTATATTTTCAAACTTGCTCAGAATAAACTAATCTAAAATTAAAATACTAGTTTTTTTCCGACAAGTGTCAACGTGTCGGATAATAAATTTAACAGGAAAGTGTAAATTTTTCTTTGCGGCAAAAAAATGCTGATGATCAGCAGCTGATCTATAAAGATTTTGACGGTTGGTTGAGAAGGGCGAGCCCAGCGAAGTTTATTTGTAAGAAATTCGCGTGAAAGGTTCTAAGGGCGAGCTGTTTTTTTTGAGAGCTTAAATTCAGAATAACAAGTGCAATTTTTTTAACATCTTTTACTTAAAAAGACTTATGATAAGACAAAAATTTGCAGGTCAAAACCGCGTGTCCTTGTTGATTTCAGTTTGAATAAAATTTTCAATATTAGGGTTTTTGGATTATGGAAATGATCATTAATTTCATTAATTGTTTAAAATCAACAAAATAGACTTAAAAAGCATGGGTAAGATTCTTACCGTAAGAATTCTGACTCAAACTTCTCAGTCCAATCCGACTTGATTATTCGTTGACATCTCGGAGATATTATCGGTTGATAAACCGAGGAAAAGATCACATTTTGTTCATTAAGAGAATAATGAAGCTTCAAGGTATAATAACCTTAATTTTCGAGTCAGACTAATTTTAAGCTGTTCTTTTGTCGAGCACGATTTCCGCAGAAAGCTGTTCTGAACGCTGCGATGGCGGTCTAACAGCTGCAAACGAGCCTTGCAATGTCGAATCCTGTTCGATTTACACTGATGGTTCGAATCTCTTCGGTGAAAGTGGCACTTTTGACACTCTTGAAAACTGGCATTGCATTAATGGATGCACAGCGGAACAAGTTCAGCCAGGTTATTATTCTGAAAATGCTGCTCTTGTCACTGGTCGAGGTCAATTTTCAGCTTTCGCGCAAGAGATTAACGGAAACCTTTTCGAAAACCGAGAATATCAAGGACGAATTTTTATAAAACCAAAAGCTGGCAATAATCCAGGCTTGGCAAGAGTCAACGTTAGAAATCGAAAAAAGGAGGATAACTCGAGTACATATACAGTGCTTAAAGATTGGGTGCAGGTGCCGACGGATTCAGAATGGATAGCTCTAGATTTTATTTGGAATCCAGCTGAAAAAAATGATGAACCACTTGACGCATACGCGTTCGGCGTGTATATCATGTACACTGGCGAGAATGGTGAATACGAGGATTTCTACCAAGACGAGTCATTTTTAATCCCGACCGGCGACGATCCAACAACGACGACACCTCTTGAAACAACTACTTCCGCTTCAAACGAAAACACGTTTTCTTTTACGATAACATCTGGAGAAACAACTTTTACTGGCGAACATACAAGCTTCGGGAACGTTCATTTTAAAGGCATCAAATTTGCTGAGGCAGAAAGATGGCGAGCTCCTGTCATGAAAACTTCCTACGATGCTTCATACGATGCGACTAAATACGGAATTATGTGTATGACATCAGAATGGCATTCTTGGCGCCCAAACGTGAATGACATGGCTGAAGATTGTCTTTTCATAAACGTCCATACTAGACCGGAGTATATCACGAACGGTGAAAAACGTCCAATTCTCGCTTACATTCATGGTGGAGGGCTCAAAGCCGGAAACAACAGGAAGGAATACGACTATTTGATCCAAGAGCAAGGAGTTGTAATGTTCTCAATTCAGTACCGCCTCGGCCCATACGGTTTTCTCTACGACCACGACTCGCCTTTTGAACACAAGGGCAACTGGGGTTTTTTGGACCAGCAAATGGCGCTTCAGTGGATCCAGCAGTTTGGCGGCGAGTTTGGCGGAGACGTTAATCGAGTCACTCTCGGCGGATGTTCGGCTGGA
>Ga0115008_10004095_pt1 | contig 12091 bp, 9 predicted proteins | sample FraStrMetagenome_FD_87164 | JGI IMG/M metagenome (GOLD analysis project Ga0115008, IMG submission 87164) | Marine eukaryotic phytoplankton communities from Arctic Ocean - Fram Strait ARC3M Metagenome | ecosystem: Environmental > Aquatic > Marine > Oceanic | place: Fram Strait | collected 2012-06-18
ACTTGAAATTTCAATGGTTGGGGCATCCTCAATCTATACGAGCCAATGAATAAACACGAATCTAATCATTGGGTGATAATTCATGGGGTTTTGTGGATCGAAATCTTGTGATATTCACTTTCATACAAATTATCAAGCTTCTATACTTCTGAAAATTCTGTAGTTTCCTTAATCTATGAAATTAAGGTAATATTACTAACATATTTTATGTAGGACTTCGCACATATTTATGTTTTCCTAGAGTGTAGAGAGTGAAGCAGGGGCAAGATGATGATCTGATTTGAACTATAACCAAAACCCTTTATTTTTTGATCAACGTAATAAGGTTTAGAATTAATGGACAAGCTAAGGTCTAGGAATGGATGAAATATTGATATCATTGAATTTGACAAGTACGGTCCGCAATGACAAATAAAATATTGTAGTGCATTTATGATCATACGATGAGGGAATGAAAAATAATTACTCTCTAACTAATCAGCAGATACCAAATATACTTCAACACTAAAAGAGCTGAACCCGTAGCAAATTTAAATCCATAACTCTTCCTTGTTGCAAGACATTTGATTATAAAACTCAATTTTCAACTTATTCGTTGAGTTGAGACAAAGAATTGGTAGCATCTGTAAAAACGTGGAGCTAATTCCTCAACTTATTTTTTATCATGAGATGTTATGTCTTTTTACTAGAAAAATAGGAGTGCATTGGGCGTGTAGTATATAAGGAACATCACATTTCTATAAAAGCAAGGGTTGTGATTTCCATCCCTTTTATCTATACTTCTGTTTTTAAATATTTCCATAATGTTATCAGCAAAAATTTTTTATTCAATAGTGACGACTGAAAAGAGGTATTAGAGAGATTTACAGACTAAGCTTAGGAGGGCACACAAATTGTACAGAAGAATAGACTTTTTTTGTTACTTCTTGTTTCCATTCCATTGCTTTTTTAGCACTATTAAGTTGTATGTAACACATTGTCGTCCACTGCTGTTTGGTTTGCAAAACACAGGCGACCTTAATAATATAATATGAATGTAAAACTATGAACATTCTTGTCATTGTTTTCACTCCTCACGGAATAAATCCCGCTTCATACAGCCTTTTACTCATTGAAATCTTCTAGCAAAAAGAACTAGCGTTTTCTGCATTTCCTTAATCCGATCCCGTCTTGTATCCATGCAGATTTCTTGTGATCGGTTCAGGTGTACATTTCCGTGAGACCCTTTAGATCAATACCAAAATATGAACTACATCACTGCAACTTAGTGAAGTTCTGCTCCCTTTTGAATAAAGTAAGGCGAAACTAAAATCGGCAGGTAATGTCGGTCGTATTGCTGAGCTTTATTATTTTGGACAAGTGATGTATAGTACAAAGAAATTAAACAACATTTTAAAGAATAGGAGACTAAATAAACTTTTACAAAGCGGTGTTGGGCTAACATTAGTTTCTTTATAAATAAACACTCAAATACAAAAAAAAGTTTCTGACAAGTTGCCACTTCGGCAAATCACTGCTAATGAGTCGCACATATAAACTTAATATATATATAAATCTCTCGATATCAGTTTCTTGAAAAGAAGCATGACATTCAAAATATCTTACAGGTTTCTTCGCGGAGAATTATTTAGACGTTAATCAGGTCTTCAAAGAGCTTGTGGGCTGAGTTCTTTTCAAATAATCTTCTTTTACACGTCTTCGTTTAGGTGACGAATTTGTATCGGAAATCAATGATTCAATATAATTGTCGCAGCCAGGACCTGGAGACAATGAGGAAGATTTACCTTTACTTCCGCCACTGCGTAACTTAGGACTATACATATCAACAGGTCCAAATAAATCCAAGTCTTTAGCCCAGCCATCACTCGCACCAGTTGGAGTTGGAAGACCACTTAACATGCCCCCAGAAGAATATGGACTCGGTCTTGTTCCCGTCCCTGCGGGCGACATTAGAGACCCCATGTCCAGTTTTGGTGGAGAACTAACATTTAATACAGACTCCATTGTAGATTCTTTACTGTCTGTTGTGACTGGAGTTGGATCTATACCTTCTGATTCTTTTCCTTCCTTTGTCACATTCAAATTTCTATGACTTTGTTTCACAGATTCACTTAACGTGGTAATGTTCATACTTGGGCTTGGAGAAGTAAAAGAAACAATTGTCTTTTCTTTCTCTTGATTTTCGTCTTTGTGGATGGATTGCAATCGTAGATCACTTCCAATGGAAGTCACGGTATGATTCTTGTTACCATCTTTGTCATGCAGATACCGTCTTGATGACGATCTTCTTCCACTAGACACCCCTCTACCTAAACTCCCAAGAGATATTGGAGAGATAGCTACATCGTATAAGTTTGAATCTGGTAGTCCATCCTTGGGTTTTATGTTGTCGTTGTCATCACCAATACGGAGCTTTGAAACACATATTCTTGGACGCTCGTGGGCGGTTGCAGCTGGTTTTGAAGATGATCGATCTGATTCTTTGTTCTTAGAATTCCATGATGGTGAAAATAGGTTCTGACTAGCAGATTCTAGGCTATATGGAGTGCGATCATTGGAATCAATTGCATCAGGTGAAAATATGCGATGGAAAGCCTCACCCATGGAGGCATCCGCCATTGGAGTATCATACCAACTCCTTTTTGTTGATAGAGGAGTTAACCCTTGTGTACTTGTATTTCCTCCTTTGTGAGGACTATGCCATGAAGAGTCAGATTGTAATGTATTCAAATTTTTATTCCATCTTGCTCTAGACTCAGGAGTTTCCATTCTTGAGTTCTTCTTATGTTTCATTTCTAATTCAGGATAAGGAACATCACGAGAAGAGAACCTACTACGAGAATCACTTGAGGGAATTGCGTTTATTCTGGACTTGGGGGAAATTAATTCAGACTCTTGATCGAAAGAAGATGCCGCGGCTAAGTTTCTTTCGTTTGCACCTCTGCGACTTCGGTCACGGTTTTCAGGTCTTCTTGATGGAGACAAAGTAAACAAGTTGGTGGTTCCCTTTTGTATAACTTCTGTGTAAGGACCTTGATTAGCCCCACGTCGTTGGATATTATAAGCTGGGTAAGAAGATGACAAAGCTCTTTCGTTATCGTAGCGCATTCTGAATCCATCGGGTTTTCTATGAGTATAATCAAAGGGTCTATCACGGCTATACGATCTGTCATATGGAGTTTCTTTGTTATCATTGTCATTATTATACCTGGAAGATGAATATGCCTTTTTGCTACTAAACAGAGCTCTTCTTCTGTCTTCCATATAGTTGTAATCAAATCCTCTTTTTCGGTTTTTCTTCCCTGTGCTAGCACTGCTCACAGGTGATGATGTACTCACACTCAAGAAAGAGTTGTTCATATCGTTTCTTTTTCCCTTCGTTGATGAGGATCCGGGCGTGTTTTTGCGAGACCGACTTGTTTTATCCTTGCCTCGTACAGCTTCAAGAACACCTTCTAGATCTCCAAGAAAATCGAAGCGACCATCATCTGTGTAACGAATGTTTGACTCGTCGCAATTTTGCTTCTTTGCTAAATACTTTTCTATTTTACGTCGCATGGAAGAATTCCAATGATTTTTGATAGCATTATCAGTTCTTTTATAATATGGTGAAAGAGAAAGAATTGGTTTTTATTTTTGGTGAGTATCGATGTATGTAATTAAGGTATATTCAACTGGAAAGAGATTCCAGGTTGATGATATGTACTCACCTCCCCGGCAAAACTTTTGCAATTTCTGCCCATCTATTTCCAAGGTTTTGATGGGCCTCTAGAATAACTCTATCCTCTTCGACTGTCCATGCCTCCTTAGAGATATCTGGATCCAAATGATTATGCCATCTTTCTCTGCATTGCTTACCAATACGTCCTGGTAAGTGACTTGCAATCAAGCTCCACTTTTTTGGTCCGAACTGGTTTACTAGCTCCATAACTTTACGATCCTCCTCAGCTGTCCAGGGACCTTTGACAAGAGTTGGTTTTAAGACCTTATTCCACCGATGCAAACATTGCACATCAGTGCGGTCAGGTAGACGCTCTGCTATTTGTTTCCAATTTTTCGCTCCAATCTGATCAACAGCTTGACGAAGAATATCATCCTGTTTTTTACAAAAAATAGCATTGCAAATAAATGTTAAAAGCCGTGTCTTTATAAAAAGTTCTTTCTTGAATGTTTTCATAGATCAATGATGTAAAAACAAAAAATTACACACCTCTTCTTTTGTCCATTTTACGCCAGTGTTTTTTTTTGGTGGTCTTGTGTTCTCAGCACCATTCGATGATAACAGACTCCTTCCCTTATTTTCTTTTCCTTTCCCAATAGAAGAAGAACATGATAGTCCACCAGAATTGCGTTTACTGCTAGACGAAATACCAATACTTGATGATTTCGATGATCGGCTTCGAGATGATCTACTCCTATGACTATGATGACTCAAATGTGGGCCGAGGGCATGCGGAGGTGGATGACCTGGATGGGGAGCTCCCGGATGATGTAGCCCTGCATGCGGAGGATAAGCAGTAGGACCATGTGGGTAAGTATGTGGGTGAACAGCTACTCCTGGATGATAATAACCTGGTGGTGGTCCATGGCCATGTGCCGGTGGACCTGGGCCATGATGAACTTGCCCATAATGATGAGCAGCTGCGTAGTGTGGATGAGGATGGACAGACATTGGATGTCCACCGATATGAGGGTGCGATGGATGTACTGGAACTCCATATACGCCGTGTGCTGGATGCGGTCCACCCATCATAGAAGAAGAGTGTCTATTCCCTTTACTAGAACGTGAAGAAGAAGTCGGCGACGAACTGCCACCACTCCCATGTTTCCTGTTACTTGAAGTTCCCATATTTGCCCTTCTTTTTTCCGTCTTGTTTCTAAGTTCGGTCTTGATATCACACTAAAATACAGAACTGGAATTCCTCGTCTTTACAAAAACTCTAGGTCACGCTATTAACAGGCTTTTAAGTTTTGAATTAAAACCTGAAAATTGAGATATACTGGTAGTTTTATTTCTCTTTTTTCTTTGAGCCCAGTATGTGTAGAAAAGTGAGCTATGTTTTGTTCGTCTTAAATTCCTTTCGGTGCCTTTTCCTTTAAGAAGTGTTCTCGAAAACAAGGTGATGAGGTTTTGAGGTTGTTTATATCCTTTGGTTTTGAATGATTCGACAATTATGTTTACTATGAACAAACAATCATTTATTTTAATTTCTTTGAATTTAAGATGTTGATCTCAAAAACTAGTGTCGTAATTGAATTCAAAATCCAAACTGTCACATTGATGAATTGAATCCTCTAAGTATGACTCTTGGAAGAATTCAAATTCAAGCACTTTTTATATATGTTTAAAGTACTTAACTGAATATAAACATTTGTGTATTCAACCTGTGACAAGTCATAACAAATACATACTTGTGAAAGACGTTTGATTTTCCTAATAACATTTTCAAAAATGTCAAGCACACCCTATTTATGATTCAAAATTTGAATCTTATTGCACTTAAAAGTTATAACGCTCACATAAATAATAGATTATTACCCATATGAATATTTAGTTTGCTGATCAGGATCTCTACAGTCTTTGCTCACATACGTCAATCTATCTAAACAAGCTACAGGGCACAGACATAATTATGAAGGCTGATCAGCAGATTGTTGATAAAAAGCTTTTTTTAAATATATTCGTAGACGAGTATTGGTGTTAATATGTATAGGTATCGTTAGTTAGAGTATGGGATTTAACAGTACGTTGAACGAGAGTAGGACTAAAAGATCTGCAAAATTGTTATCTCGGGATTAGGAATTGTTCTAAAGGAAGGGTTTTCCTCTCATAGATTATCTCTACCAAGTGTCAATTTCTTCTTTATAAATAATGAGACTATTGCTTGCAAAATTTAGTTGGTCCTCTCACAAATCAAAGAATTATTTCATCGATCATAAAAATAAAAATGTGTAAAGTAGCGTTTGTATAAGGATATAGTCATTCAATACTCTCTCTTTGTTGAGAAAGAGAAACATCAAGCAGTACATGAAGTCTGCTTTTAACTAAAAAAAATGCTCTCATATCTAACTGGCGTCATGTAAAACGAGCTTATCTGAAATTTCAAGCCTCTTTGCTTTTTTTGTTTACCTTTACCTTTTGAAATCTTTGAGCCAGTCAAAGCTATTGAAAATGTTCCTTTCAATGCAATAAGGTAATGGTTCAATTCACAGAGATAAGTTTGATTACAAGTTGCACTGTGCCAGCCAACGAATTAAATAATCTTGATTGTGTAGATATAAATCTTAATAACACAGTGCTGAAAGAAGATTCAGCAGATAATTCTAAAATGAACCAAGTAAAAAGTATGTGTAAGCTACGTAGAATAAGCACCTGGATTTGACAATACTCGACAGAATAAAAATTTCTTCTCTGTATTTCGAATTTATACATTTGGTCAGAAAAAAGATTAGAGGATCATTTATTCAAGCAGAATTGCAGGATAATCAAGGAATTGAATTAGATATTCGTTAACCACAATGGCCAACAGCGAGATTAACATTACGATCACATCCCTTACGGGTCAAGCAGAAAGCATATCAATGGATAACCAGAGAAATACGCTCATGGATCTTGCGGAATTTGCTGTTGCTCTTTTAGGTATCCAACCTAATTCTCAACTCACTTTTTTAAAAGATGGTAAAGTCTTTTTCACGAAGACATCTTCAACTGGGATGCACTCGCAAAATCGATCTTTGAAGGAAGCAGGAATTCAGCATGGTGATCTTATTTTGGTTTCCACAGCATCTAATGATGATAATAATGCTAGCACACAAAATGCAATGCAGGCAACATCGAATACGCGGGCTGGTACAACATCATCGGGAATGACGCTTGATTTCAGCAGCCTTTTAAACTCCGCAAATAACTCGACACAAACACCCAAGCCTGCAACATCTGGGCTAACCTTTAATATACCTGGGCTGAGTGCATTCCCAGCTCCAAAAACACTAGTTGAATGGGAAGGAATGACACTGGATGAAGCTATTCAACGAAACCCCAACCCCGATCTTTTGGTTCAAATTCTTTTCAATGAAAAGAAACATCCATACTTAATGAAGGAACTAAATCACCATTCTCCTTCTCTTGCTAAAAAACTGAAAGATGCTGGTATAAATGTGAGTATTACTATTTCCCATAAAGATTACATTTCAGATTCTGTAGAAGAATTCTAACAATATTTTACGTTTTCGATACGGTAGCGGGCAGCAAGGATATGGAGAGAAGAAATGATGAAAGGAGGTTTAAAATCTGCAATTCAAAACTCTCAAGCGAAGTCTGTCGAAGATGGCATGAAACAAAGGTTAAATGCCAATCCCATGGATGAAGAAGCCAATAAATATTTTGGAGAGAAGATTCGAAAAAAAAATGTAGAAGATCAGTGAGTGAATGACTTATCATATGCTATACAATTTAACGAGTCGAGCTTTGTCTTACGTTGAAGTTCATACCCGCCATTCATGTCATAGGTACCGTCAAATGATGGAAACATATCCAGAATCCATGGGACGTGTTCTAATGTTATATATTGAGACCAAAGTAAATTCTATACCGATGCAAGCATTTGTTGACTCTGGTGCACAGTCCACAATCATGTCTGCTAGCGCTGCAGAAAAATGTGGGCTGCTTCACTTACTTGATACGCGATTTGAAGGTACAGCTGTTGGTGTAGGGACTGGAAAAATTCTTGGAAGAATACATATTACACCCATAACAGTCAATGGAAATTTCTTTCCTTGCACAATTACTGTAATGGATGACAATGGAAAAGGGCTTGGAGATAAAAACATGGAATTTCTGTTTGGATTAGATATGTTGAAGAGACATAGATGCAAAATTGATTTAGAAAGGAATGTGCTAGCTTTTAGATTGGAGGATGGGAAGGAAATGGTGACACCTTTTCTACATGAGAAAGATTTGGATGCCACCAAAGGGGGGACTAAAGGATTTGATGCAGAACAATCGAACATAGAATTACAGCAAACGATTGAGAGAAGTATGAAGAAAAAGGACGATAACAACATGGAGCTGGATGACGTGTAAAGCACAAGCAAAGTCTGAGATAGACACTTTTAAAGTCCTTGACTTACAATGAATGGACCCTCATGGGCTAGAAATGCAATAACATACTCTCAAGTTATTATTATTTTTTTCTTTTCCTTCTTCCATTAGATTTGAATTCGTGCATCAAAAAATGCAAGTTAAAAAAAAAACTACAAAGTTGTTTAGTCTTGTTCTACATAACAAATTAAAATACAACATCTAATATAAATGAGCAAGTTTTCCTGCCTGCATCCTTCAGTCCATGTTCATATTCCCAACAAAATCAACACCTGTTACCAGCCTCGCGGACCTTATTTGGCAACCCAATTCGACCCATTGCGGCCTTTCACTAGAAATATCTAGATCCTCAAAAGTATCTAAATCCTCCAAAGGGAGTATTGATGCTGGAACAAGGAAAGTCATGTATGGATTACTTTTATCGTAAAGTGAGTTCATATACCTTTCATCTTGCTCGAGGATGCTGAAGCTATTTTGATATTTCGTTTGTTGGGAAGGAACTAATGCTTTGTCAGTTCCATCGTCAAGAGGATTCAAGTCTGCCTTGCTATTCTCGATCAAAATTTTAGATCGTGTACTTGACATGAATTCGTTGTCCATATTCTGAACTATCTTAGAATTTGCGTTTGAGTTTGAGATATTTGACATTCTCTTTGAGGCAAAAGGAACTCCTTTACCACCTTTTTTGATGTGATTGACTGTTTTCTTTATCTTTGCTTCCTTACTAATATCATGCAAGTTGTTCTTAAAGTCCAACAGATGAATAAGTCCTGGAGATAGAGATGCATGTGCATCTGGACAGAAAGCAAAACTAGAACCTACATCTAATACATCTCCATCAGAAGAAAAGTCACTCATGCCATCACTTGACTGTGACGACAACGAAATAGGTGAAATTATTTCGTTCGTGTTTTTCTTATCAGCATAGCTTAAATCATCATCAAGTGCTTTACTTCCTCTTAACTTTCTTGTGTTTGTCGTGTTGGAAGAAGGAGTGTCATCTTCTTCCTTCTTTGGTAAACTAGTAAGTAACTCTGAACTCGAACTAAGTGGGACCAAACTTGATTTTTTGTTTGTAATATCTGAATATGGTAATGCCAAATCCAATAGCTGATAAGAGGTTTCAGCAGTCCAAGGAGAGGAAAAAGGAGAGTTATGATCAACCTCCCACCTTGCAGGATACATTTCAAGAGGAGAAATAACCCAGTCCATTTTATCTTCATTACACGCAGTACAATCAATATCGGAGTCCGCATTACCCGCAAATATTTCTTGAGTGGCAATATCAACGGTAGGCACACTCATTAGACGCCTACTTATGTCGTGGTGATGTGAAGCAAAATCAACTTTGCCAGTTCCGCTAAAAGACGGTACTCCTACGGAAGGTCCAACTTTAGGTGCATTATCTTTCGTTTCATAAATTGATAAGGTACTTTGTTTTATTGTTGTTGGATTCATAATGGCAATGCAACCAAGTATTGCGCATGTTGCGACAGAAAGAAGAAAAGAAGCACCCTTTGCATTCTTCTTCTTCTTTGTAGATAATTTTGATGTAGTTGAGCTTGGCGAGATTCTTTTTCGTTTATTTCCTTTCATATTACTAAGTGTATTTTGGTTAAGTGCTCCAGAAGATTCGATAGAATTTTCATTCTTGGAAAATTCATGCCCTGGCGACGAAGGTGGAGAAAGCGTTTCATCATCACTAAATTCAGAGCCACTCGTGCTGACCAGTTGGGGAGAGTTGAGTTTAGATGGAAGATTGGTCTTCAATACTTGATTGACGACATCAACTCCAAAGTGATCACGAAGAATAGAAAGAGATGACTCTAACTCGGTTGCCTTAGTATGGGCCTAAGACAAATTAATTTACAGGGAATTGGATTGTAAAATGAAAAAGAAAATGAGAAACGATGAAAAAATACTCTCGATTTAAAATTGAATTTACTCACAGCTCGTAACTCTTTCTGTAGACCAGAAATTTTGTCATCACGATCTTGAATCTCTTTCTGTAATGAATCCATAGCTTCCCTCTTGCGTTCCCTATGAAGTTGTGCTGAAAGTCGGTTCCTAATTAAGCGGCGTTGCCTTCTACTTTCTGGATCGCTTCCTGTTGGCAATTCTACACCATGAATACTGCCTTTTTTGTCTTCTGATTTAGTGATAGATCCAGATTTCTTTTTTTCTTTTTTCTGTGGAACACTTGACTTTGACTTTGTTGTGGTCGCATTTGGTTTGATACTCATCTTTTTTGCCCCAGATGGCTTTGTAGCATTAGTTTTCATTGCGGTAGAAACTAATGGAACCACCGAAGTTTGGTTTTTCTTAGATGGTAATTGCTTTGAAGATACTAGGGAGGCCACATCTGCGGGATTTTTGGCCATGGAAGAAGAGACTTTAGCTTTATTCAATGTATCATCAGAAAATTTCTTATTTGTTTGAGCTACACTATGCATGAGATGAAATGCGATGTTTGCAACATCTTCATCTGGTACTGTTGTTGGAGTTACACTCAAGGCTGCTACCACAGCTGCTGAGGTAGCGGCTTCATCAGTGTTCAAAAATGTCGAGGTAGTAAGATTTGAAGTTTCTTTCAGCTGATTATGACGCTCTTTCAATCTTCTTTGGTATAGACCACGTTGCCTAGAAAGCATAAGCTCAATTCGTCTGCGCCTGGCTTCCTTCGAGTTTTTTGCGTCATTGTTCACGTCACGCTTATTAGCTACTACGACAACCGGAGATGAATACCTACCACTTGAGAGAGGTGGGGGTGGCAGCGGTGCTTTCAAGTGTGACTTTGTTTTGTATGCTTCCTTATCTAATACCAAAGAACCAACGATTGGATATGATTTGCTTGGAGGAGGAGGGAGACAAGTCCCCTTTCCCCTAACGTTACATTTTTGATTTGTAGAGGATTGATAAGGCTTGGTGTCATAATTTTTCCCTACAGAAAGAACATGCTTTGGTTTATATCCATTATGTTGTGCAGGTTGGGATGCCTTTTTGAGTTTTGCGTTTGTTTTAATTATGGCAGCATCACTAACCTTCCTTGGCATTTGCACATGTACGTCTTTTGATTTAAAAGTGCTCGGATTTGGAGTAGTCTCTGTGAATACGTCTCCATATAGCGATAGATTAGAATCAGTATCAGGTGTAGTATTGGGTTCGTACGTTTGAGATAGAGAGCTCGGGTTTGGTACGGATTCTGAAATAGCTTGTGCAGTATCATTATCAACGGTAAGATGTCGAAGAACCTCGTTCCATTCCAGTAGTGCATCGTCATCATCTTGACAAGATTCATTCAAATCCATACTTGAAATGTAAGAGTTTTCATCACATATATCTGCAGGAAGTTCTGAGGTAGTGTGGTGTTGGGTAGATGAGGTCGCATCATTATCCCGGCGGGAACTCGGTCGAACAGATTCATGTGATGATCCCCATTCTACGTTACTATTTGAAATGACCCAGGTAGAATCAAAGTCCAAGCCCAGGCTCTCATCTTGTGGCAGATTATCCGAGTCGAAATCAAATGCATCCATGTCACTTAAGGACATTTGTTCGATAGTCCCTCCGACAGTGTTTGGTTTCGAATTATTTTCATTCATACTTAGTTTAGTTTCCCCCATTCCAATGAATTGAGATTTCCAAATTTACTTAATCAGCAATAGAGTACTGGGCAAGATTCAATGTTTTATCCAGCCATTTTTTCCTACGTGGTTCCTATATTAGATAGAGCAGCTTTCAAAAGTAAGAATCCTTAGCTCTATGTAGCTATTATAAGTATGTTAAATAAGTTTGATTTTAATAGGCGAACAAAGATGCATCGTATTAATCGCAAAAAAATTAAGAACTAAATTTATTTATTTCTAAGTAATTTATTTTACTTAATGGATAGCTCAGATAATTAGGATATTTGACGTTCTCTCAGCTTCTAAATATGAACTAATCTATTGTGTACTCTATGTGCCACATAATACTTTAGATTTCTATGCG
>Ga0115008_10004097_pt1 | contig 12088 bp, 7 predicted proteins | sample FraStrMetagenome_FD_87164 | JGI IMG/M metagenome (GOLD analysis project Ga0115008, IMG submission 87164) | Marine eukaryotic phytoplankton communities from Arctic Ocean - Fram Strait ARC3M Metagenome | ecosystem: Environmental > Aquatic > Marine > Oceanic | place: Fram Strait | collected 2012-06-18
AATATTCAGTAGAGAAAATGATGAAACTCAGTAGAAAAAATGCTCGTGATCAGTAGAAAATTGTACAACTTTTGCGAACTTCAAGAGATAGTAGAGAATTTGTTTTGAACAGTAGAAAATTGTGCAAATTTTGCGAACTTCAACATAGTAGAGAATACCCAGAATCAGTAGAATATTTAATTTCACTGCTGACATCCTACACGGACGATGACGATGATGTGACATTATTTGACGGATCACCCGGCATACCAAGCTCAATATATAGAATATAGGTACTGAAATTGACCATCTACAGCATTTGAATGTCCGAGTACAAGAAATAAATGCACATAATTCGAAACATTGTACGAAACGGAGGAGGATTGTGTGTGGTGGTGGCTTGTTATGTCACGACTCTTTCAACGCTGAACTCTCACATGACGATGGTTCGAGGTTTGAGTTTGGGTACCGGTACGGGTATGGGTATGGGTACGGATAAACAGCCATCCATTTCGGTAGCGGTGATTGGTGGAGGTATAGCGGGATTATCGTGTGCCCAGTATTTGCAAGAATGTGCCAAGAATAAATTTGAAGTGACTGTATTTGATACGGGGAGGCTGCGTCCTGGTGGAAGGTGTGCTTCGAGATTGCCTGGAGATTTGCCGAAAGAAGCAAATTCGAGTAGGAGTACAATTTTGGGCAGTCAAATTGTGGATCATGCCGCACAGATTCTTGCAGTGTCTCCGAACGCTTCTCAACCATTTAAAAATGAAGTGAAAAGGTGGGTGCAAGATGGCGTCCTTTCCAGTTTTCCAGTGAATAGCGTGTTTCAAATTACAAGTGATGATGACAATGGTGTTTCGTTTGAATCTTTGAATAAGGATGATGACTCTCAAATGTTCTATGGTTCGAATGGTATGGGTTCCATTCCTTTTAATATTTCAAGGGATGGTTTAAATGTCAAACAAGATGTATGGATATCACCGTCAAATGGGGTTAAGTACATCAACAGCAACTCTGGAAGTGCTTCGTCGTGGAGGGTGAAGGCAAACGGTGATTTTGATCGACTTGTCATAGCTCACAACGGGAAATGCGCCGATCGTTTGATGAGTAGAACCCCAGCAAAAAAGCTGCATTCTCTTTTACGTACCAATTTCGCAGCGAATGTCGCAGAAAATGGAGGGAAGAGAATGACGCTCAATTCCTTGTATTCACTTTCTTTCGCTGTGTCAAAGCAAAGTGGTTCTATACTTCGAGAAAAGATTCCACATGATTTTATATCAGGCTTTATTAAAAACGAGCCAAAGTTGAGATTTATATCCAACAACACTCAAAAATATCGAAATAAAAATGCAAAAAATGATGTTGACATTTACACTGTTTTGTCATCGCCAAGTTTTGCCAAAAAGTATAAAGCTCCACAAGAGAATTTACCAAATGATCTAGTAGAAGAGGTCACGAAACTATTACTAGAAGCTACAGAAAGGGCCATTGGCGTAAACAAGGGCATATTATCTGATGCATCATCAATTTTAGAAACAAGACTTCAGTTGTGGGGGGCAGCTGTTCCTCTCAACACTTGGGACGGTTCCGGTTTTGTTTATGATGACAAATTTGATGTTGGCGTGTGTGGAGATTGGCTGTTAGATCCATCAATTGAGGGCGCGTGGGAATCTGGTTACAGGCTTGCAAAGTGGATGGATGAGAGTTTTGATATGAGCAAAGAAAAACGAACTGTTGGACTTCCTCCTGGCGGCGGTTCTTTTGTCAAAGCTCAATCCTCTAAAGAAGCTGGTATAGGATCATTTCCTTCTCTCAGCAAGCAATAAGAATCGTACCATGCAACAATCTATCGCTTTTGAAAATCGATGACGAAGATTTGCCAACAAATTGGTTGAAGTAGATTTAATATATAAAAATAAAACCACGTAATCATGCGGTGTACTTCTTTCTGCGTCGTGTCTCACTTTGAGTAATAATAAATTGGAGTTGAGTCGTCGTCGCTTTGACGTTACCATCGTTTTAGTGTGGCTTGTCGCTCCTGAAGTGAAAAAATGATGAAAGGAGGATATTAGTTTACTAGTGCATCGCACTTTGTAAGCCCACTCTCTAAAAGACTATATTATGAATATCGTGAACTATCACAAATACTTTATTAATTATAGCTAAAAGGGCTACAAAAAACAAGAATCTTTTGTTTCGTATGTAACTGCAGTGCTGTCAAACACAATACTATATTTTAATCGATAGTTTTAAATTTCTTATCAGATTGGAAGATAATTGATAGTCTAATGGGCTTACATAATGAACAAATTCATCAGTATTCGTCATCGCTATCAACTAGAGAAAATGATGGCGATCTTCGGTGACATGGTTGACTTTCTCGTTCACGTACATCTTCATCGAGCGATTCTGCATTCCGAAGATAATACGCAATCTCTTGAGAATTACGAAGAACTTGGACAGGGGAAGGATGATAAGAGTTCATGTTTCTATGCAGCACATCTTCGCAGTGATCGAAAGCGGACACTTGTGGGTTCAGGATATTCGGACATAATCCTTTGATGGTGGACTCAATTTTCCCAAAAAACGAAGAGCATATGTTTCCACCATCATATGGAGCTCGATTAGATGCTTCATTTTGTTTAAAGTAGTGACGATCGATTAGCTTATCACCTCGTCGTGGTGGCGTAATTTTCGCTGCTGCTGGTACGGCGAGTTGAGATGAAAATTCCTTGCCGCCAAACATTTCACCAAAGTTTTGGTTCGAACACTGCACCTTAGACTTCTTTCGTCGATGTCTTGTTCGCGAAGTATTGCTCGAGATGGACGAGAGAGACGCATCGGATGCGTACGAGCTAATATCCATGGTGTCAGTTGACCCCATCCTACTTAAATGAATTACAGATGGAACAGTCGTTTTCGAAGGAGCAGTACTTGCTCTCCTTCTTGGTTGCCGCTCAGGAGAATCAGGGGAAAATTTGGCCGGACCTTTCGCCTTGTTCTTTGCCCGTAAGGACTTCTCTTTTAGCTGCATAGAGTGAATAAAGGAGCTTGTCTCACAACTAAACATGGATAGAAATGCCCCCCTACTCAAAATACGCAGATTTTTCTTACGAAGCTTGCGTCTGCGTTTCTTGTTAATATAATTTTCGTTCTTAGTAAACATCATGAGTACATTGCAGTCGATACCGTACTTTTGTGAAACGATAACAGGGTCTTGTTCGAGACAAGAAGAGGGCAGGATATGCATGAGCTTATCCTCTCGAATTCCTCGATTCGTTTTATCAGCGATACGATCAAAGATGCTGTTTAACCTATTGAGTTTGTCTTCAAATAAAAAGCACTAATAAGTAAACGAAACAACATGTCGATTATAAAAAAATTGACTTTGCGTCTTCAAGCCAAAAAGTGGTCGGAGTAGCACAGAAGTAAATCTGCACCATAATTTGTTCAATTCATAACGAGTAACTTACTGCCGTTCGAAGAATCACATGAGAAAGAAAATTGTACATGACTGTTATGCCTTTTGTGTTTGTCGGTCGTATTTGCCTGCATTTTAGAAGAATGAGTAGGGGTAAAAGAGTTTTTTTTATGAATGTAAAAGATATGAAAGAATAAATTTTTATTTTGTGACCTGGGATGCAGACTGCAGAAACCAGAAACCCCACAGAAGATGTCGACGCGTAAGCGGAACATGGATCGGCTACTTCAATTCTGAAGTTCGTTTTGGGCGAATATGTTTCTAAAAAGATGATAATTTTTATGACGTTGTAAAGTTCTGATTTAATTATACTTTTATGGAGCTCGAATTCCCAAACAATGTTTCTTATCTTCACGGGACAAACCTTACAGATTGTACGGCTAGAAATTTATGCTGGATGAATATTTTTGATATGATGATATTTCTTATATAATATTGTGACGTTGTAATGGAATGAATAATATGGAGTTCGAATTCCCAAACAAGTTTTCTTATTTTCACGGGACAAAAAAACCTTCCCAAGCGAAAGGGTTTTTTGTCTTTTGTCAATGCTCGAATGCGTATCGCTATCGTTAGAGCTACGAATCGATGCATCAGAGGTTTCAGAATCCCTGCAAGTGATACGTCGAATCGCTTTTGGTTGGAAAAAGATGCAAGTCTGTTGAAGTTGATACAACAGTTCAAGCGCGACCACCGATATGGATTCAAAAATCTCTCCGTAAAGTTTGACACTATTCTATCAACTTCAACAGATCCAGCTTTGTTGGAGCAGAAGAAACTATGCAAGATCGGCCATAGCAGAGGAAAATTTTTTACGCTTAATGGTTAACAATGAGAAATTGAAGAGGCAACATCGTTGGTTCAAATGCCACGGAAAGAGGCATGTATTCCTGTGGAAATCACAGGGAAGTTGGCAAGTGGATTAGTACAAGTGAGTAGTGGTAAGGCGTTACATTCGCCTTACCTGACATTCATGGATGACAGCTCGCACACACCGTTACTTTCCAGGAACATAATTTTTTGGATACAGGAGCAACAAACATATCTATGGGAAGAAAAGACATACCGATTCATTTGAGAGATGCGAGGAAACGAGGCTGCTCGTGCATTGTAATGCGTGGATTAGAGAATCTCGTGAAGTGAAAATGATAAAGTGAGCACTGCGTCAGATTGGAGAAGTTTGATTTCAGAATAGTGATTGCTAGTATGCTGTCTTTTTTCAATACTAGACAAAGAGAATTCGGAGGAAGATTACAGAAGTTGGACACAGCGGTATTTTTGCTGGAGCTGGATGACGGGAAAACTATTGGAATCTCGGGTTTATGGTTGGGATGGACTTGTATGCAACCGTAGATGCGATTGATTTTGGTCAGATCATTTCTGTGAAAAGTGATGCTTCCACCTGCTTGAAAAACTGACCACCGTAGCAAACATCGAAGAAAGAACTGTTTTCATCACGCCAAATTGCGCAAACCGTAAATACGCGTACTATCCAACATAGTACCGGTTATGCTAATGATCAATTCTTGTCCAAATATTGAAAATCAATCACATTCTATGGTAGGCATGTTCCGCAACAAAACAGTAAGTCAGTGGTCATACGTATACCTGCAAGTCTTGAGACAGTTTCCAGCATTTTAATTGTTCGTGAATATATTGCACGAGGCCGGTGTTGTGATCCTTCATATGTTGATCTCAGCAATTTGCATTCGAAAAATGGCAACTGTGCATGCTCGGGGTAGGAGTTCTGCAAAGAACGTCTTAGCCAACGTCGACGGCTTCCTGAAACAATTCTAGGCAAAAGGTGTACGCATATGCGGTTTTGATGGTGAAAATGGGTCCTATGATAAATTACATATCGGGTCAATCAGTAATATCCCCGAGGTTGAAACGGATTTGTCAAGGATACTGATGAACAGGACGATAGAATTGATAACTACTTTGCGGATAAGAGTGAACAACCCGGAATAGAGCGATATACTTTGCGCCCAAGGAGAGTACCTGAATATACGGACAAGTTGTTTGGCACCACTTCCTATTGGCTGCGATATCTCGGAAATTTGAGGGGTGATTCATTTATATTAGAATGACTTATCTTAAGAATGTGAGCTGGTAGAGAGTCATGTTTTTGATTATGGTAGAAAATAAGCTCAATTTTCCTGTTAATACGAATACTATCATGGTGATCTACAATCTTAATATGGACGATCCTCCAACAAGTACCAATAGGCAAAGCCAGATTTTTAACGAAACGAACCGTCACTTCGAGAAGCGGGTGACAAAAAGGTGGAATGCGTTCAAATTTCAAACATATTTTCGGTCACGTAGAATCCACACTGAATTTCAAAAATAGCTGTTCAGTCAATTTACCGAACTTCAAAAGACATTTTCCTCTTACCAACTCTCAACAACCATCACATATTTTCGCAAACACCTCCTCTCTCTCTATCATTCGCGCAAGAGGATCCTCTCCCTTCAAACGACAACGCAAAAGATTATCAACTTGCACTCATTTCAAATTCACATTCTTTTATCTCATTTTGAATCATCATGTCACTCGTCTACGGTAAGGTGGATGGATGGATACGCGGGATTCAATCCTTAGAAATATATGTGCAACTGTTGCTTTTGAAATGTTTGACCTGCATTGCTCATGATTTTTTTCGTTTTGTTGCCTTTCGTATCTTAATTTGTTCCCAATTTAAATGTCTGTTACCTTATAGATGAATACGGAAGACCGTTTATTATTCTAAAGGAACAACAAGGAAAGGCACGTGTGCGTGGCCTGGAGGCACAAAAGTCCAATATATTGGCTGCAAAGTCCATATGCAATCTTTTGCGCACTTCTCTCGGGCCTAAGGGCATGGATAAAATGATGGTATCACAGGACGGTGACGTAACCATAACGAACGATGGGGCTACGATTTTAGCTAAAATGGATGTGCAGCATCAGGTAGCAAAACTTCTTGTAGAGCTCTCTAAGTCCCAGGATGATGAGATTGGAGATGGGACGACTGGAGTAGTAGTTTTAGCCGGTGCACTGCTCGAGCAGGCAGAGAAGTTGCTCGATAGGGGTATACACCCAGTGCGTGTGGCGGAAGGTTTTGAAAAGGCTTGCGGAGTTGCTGCAGCGACGCTTGGTGATATTGCAGATATCGTCGAATTTTCTGCTGATAATACTGAGCCTCTGTTGACAACAGCAATGACGACGCTCAATTCAAAAATTATTAACGAAAATCGAAGAAAGATGGCGACAATAGCGGTCAACGCCGTTCTCAACGTGGCAGATTTAGAACGAAAGGACGTCAATTTTGATATGATTCGAACTGAGGGCAAACCTGGAGGATCCCTAGAGGATACCGAACTCGTCAAGGGCATTGCAATTGATAAAGAAATATCTCACCCTCAGATGCCCAAGAATATTACCGACGCTAAGTTGTGCATTCTTACCTGTCCCTTTGAACCACCGAGACCAAAAACGAAACATCATTTGGATATAACCTCGAAGGAAGATTATGAAGAGCTCTATGAGCAGGAACAGAAGTATTTTACCGATATGGTACAACAAGTAAAGGATAGTGGTGCCAACCTAGTGATATGTCAATGGGGATTTGATGACGAGGCTAATCACTTGCTTCTTCAAAATAATTTGCCGGCCCTTCGATGGGTCGGTGGAGTTGAGATTGAGCACATAGCCATTGCCACGGGAGGGCGAATTGTACCAAGATTCTCGGAACTTTCATCGGAAAAACTGGGGAAAGCGGGGTCCGTGCGAGAGGTTTCGTTTGGGAATACGAAGGAAAAGATGGTCGTTATTGAAGACTGTGCCAACTCTAATGCCGTTACGGTTCTGGTCCGAGGAGGAAATCAGATGATTGTGGATGAAGCAAAAAGGTCACTTCATGATGCTATGTGCGTTGTTCGAAATTTGATCAAGGATAATCGTATTGTGTATGGAGGAGGGTCAGCCGAAGTTGCCTGTGGTTTGGCAGTCAGCAAATATGCAGATTCGGTTAGCGGTGTCGATCAATACGCAATTCGAGCTTTCGCGGATGCGCTCGATGATATTCCTTTAGCTCTCGCCGAGAACGCAGGATTGACTCCTATATTAGAGCTTGCAAACATCAAGTCTCGACAATTAAGTGAAGAAAATCCAAGAATCGGCCTTGGTGTGGATTGCGTGGAGTCATCTGTAGATATGCGTGAGCAAGGTGTCTTCGAAACATTGATTGGAAAGCAACAACAGCTCCAGTTGGCGACGCAAGTAGTCAAAATGATACTGAAGATTGACGATGTCATTACTACAGGTGCAGGGGAAGGTTATTGATAATGAAAAGATAGCAAATATGTTTGATATCTTTGAAAGATGCGACACATCCTAGTGCTATTTTTTGTAAAATTAAGTCTTGAAACTTATGAACATTTCGAAAGATGAACTTATTCTCTTATAATGGCATTACGGTGACCCGCGATGCGCACTAACTTGGAAACTTGTGTATAAACATTAGCTCACATCATAATACGACTCATCGGACAGATACTCGGAAGAGAAAGCACATCCGGTAGTATTGAGCTATCGCACCCTAAAATATGGGGAAGCACGCCGAATTATTTCTTTCACTCTTTCCTATCCAAATGTAGAATAGGAACAACAATTTGTAGCGTGTCTTCGCTTTAAGTTTTGTCTTTGTTTTGTGACCTTCATGAGTAATAAGTAGACCAAAGTAGAGAGTAAAGAAAGTCAGTGATTATTCAGAGAGTGACCTGCTTACTAAATTCGATAGTGAACGTTATTCTACGTTTGTACAATCCCTCTCTCTATTATTTTGACGTGAAATTCGAAAATACGCATACATGTAGTAATTACCAATGTTTCAACACATACCGACACTCAAGAGTCAAGAGTCTCTCTACAATACCGAGATATCGGTACATACATGTATTAATACCTGGTTTTTATAAATTAAAGAGAGGATGACGAGTAGACAAGGGCGGCGACGGGATGCCCACCAACAATCCATTATTCGGCACGCATCTATTTTGAGGAAGAATTTAATGGAATGGGACTATGTGCTGAACACACCAGCCAGAGCAGAAAACTGGCCTACTATGTTAGGTCGACTGAATGCTGCTTTGAATCAGGCTAATAATTTAGACAATAATATTGAAGATGTCCTGGAACACTTTTGTTATTTACCAAAACGTGTAACTGCTAATCCTGGAGATATACCGCTGTTTTTATCAAGTAAGCTTGCCCCCTTCCCGGGAATGGAACTTTCAACTAAGGGTGATGCAGCGGGAAGAAAAGTCGAAGATGACGAAGATATGAAGGATCCTGTTAAAACACTTCGCGAATATGAAAGTCGAGTATCGTCCATCGTTGCAAAGCTTGAGTCTGATATTCAACGATATTGAATGGTTCTGATCTACAACTACATATTATATGAGAGATTGATTTTATCAAAGAAAAGTGCATGGCGGTATGTCTCTCATGAACAACTTCCGAAACCTTGCTCCAACGAGCGGATGCAATTTATCGCTATGCATTTATATTTCCACTGGAAAGGTTGTAGCTATATTTTTACAGGAGGCACGATGAAATATTTTGTGTACTCTTTTTCATTTAACGTCGCCTTAATTTGAGGAGAAAAATATATCTAACTAAAAAGCGTAAAATAAAAAAAGAATGTGAAGCATAGATTTTTGAAACACATCTGCTATTGATACAACCGAATTAATTCGTCTGAAACTGCTGACGGTGTTAATATACCAAGGTCAGTGAATAAAAGCGAAATAAATGATGCAGGAGTGAAATCGCATGGAGGATTTTCAACCTTTATGCTCTCTGGCAACATAACAAGTGAATTTGGTGATTTATTCTTTCGTTCGGTAGTGTCAACAAAATCGAGTTTTCTTGTTGTCTTGTCAGGCAAATCCTGTTGATTGAGAGGAAATAGTCTGGCGAATTTGTAACTTTCTGCAGCAACGTAGAATGGTTTCCCGAGTTCTTTAGCGACAATACCCAACGCGAAAGTACCAATTTTGTTGACCACACCGCCATTTTCTACAACTCCTTCTGCACCAACAATAACCAAATCAACTCGTTCCATAACGTAACCCATTGCGGAATCGAGGACAACTGTACAAGGTATTCCAGCATCATTATAAACTCGTGCAGCCCTAGCTCCTCCTGCATCAGGGCGGCCCTCCAAAATGATAATGTTGAAGTTTTTGCGAGCAGCAGCTTTAATCAAAAGTGCGCTGACAACTCTCGAGAAACCATGTACCAATACAGTTTGTCCATCCTGAATGAATTCCTGACCAAGTTCAGCTATGCGATCCCTTGCTGCAAGGCTTATCCCAGCGAATCGTTCACCACGTTCTAGCACCTGCTTCTTACACTCATCAAACTCAGGAAGCTCCAAGAAGCACCTTGTGACATACTTTACAAACATTTCACAACCGCTCGCAATAGCGATTTTTGAACGATTCACTAATGCAATATCTGTAGAAGCCCAATCAACCATAGCGTTACATGCAATCACTAGCTCTTCCTGAAGACCCATCATCGTATTGGCTTCACTTCTTTTAATTACTCCTAACAATGATTTGATCGCTGCTACAGGCAAAGCCATACGTTGCATTGAATCGGAGGATAGATGATCCTGCAGATCAATCAACGCGGGATGTGTTTCCTCCTCGTTTGAATCCAACATTTTCTCGATATGTTTTCACAGGATGTTAACTAATTAAATTAAGCAGCGATACTATCAAAATCGAAGTGCAGTGTGCATCTATGTTGGTTGTATCGTTGAATAAAGTAGCAGCAAGATAATCGACCTTCGATTCTGGACTTGTACAAATCGAGTTTTGGTTTTGGTTGGAGTTGAGAGGGCCGGTTTCATTTCTTTTTCTTTGAAGCACTCGCACGCTCGTACGCGGTGATGTTAAATGTACGCACGGATGTACGGGTACCTTTTTTGTACACATACCGGTCACCGGTCACCGTTAGTACTAATACCGGGTACCGGTGTACGGTGTACATATATTCGTATGCTTACGGCAACGGACAATGTCCCTTTGTCCGTTGCCGTTCGTTCGTTTGTCCGTTCGTACAATTTTTCAAAAATCGTTGTAAACGTACATGTACACGATGACATATATATATACCTAGATATATATATATATATATATACATATATGCTATAAAAGCTACAACTACTCCTCTTCAGAACCCGTTCCGGACAAGAGGACGAGTTTTATCAATGGAGAAATCTATAACTGCTATTTAAAATATTTTGAAGTAACGAGCTTCTCTACTGTCGCTTCGCTTTTCTTCTTCTTGGTTCCGGTCAACTTGTCGGTCAAAGACTATACATCCCCAAGCAGCATATTGCGCTCCTTTAAGGAGTCGCAGCGCTGTTTGAATAGCTGCTTGTACTTCAACAGGTCCTGGTGCTCTTTCTGTTTTTAGGCGAGAAATGATATCTGAGACTCGACAGCATCAAGTGTAGGCTCTTTCTCCTCTTCGCCAAAGCTACACAGTGCCTTAATAGTGATGAGCAACCACACCATATCATCCTGTTTGGTCTCGTATTCACCCTCTCTGCGGGACTTATCTTTGATACTTCCTTTGACAATGCTTCACACGGTCAGTTTGTTGTGGTTGTACATAGCCGGTCGCTTTTCAAGTTTTTCCACATGCTTGTCCCAATCATCTTTCTTCATAGGATCGATTTTATCGTATGTTACGGCGTCGGTGGTTGGGTCAACATGTTGGGATGGAGTTGTTTTCAGGCTGAGGTTGAGGCCGGTTTTGACGTCCATAGTTTCGCGTAAACAGCTCATTTGTTGAAATGTAAGTTAACCGCCATTAATTTTTCGCAACTCCTTCTCTAACAAAATGATAAGCGATCGAACTTGATTTCTTCTTTAGAGCAGAGTATGGCATACTTAAATTTGTCAGGACAGATTGGTTATCTCCGTAAATATATGTAGGTGAGTCAATGGGGATCTCCGTCATCCGTAGTTTATATCTGAGCCCGCGTATATAAAGAATATTGATATAGTGCGTTACCAACGAGCGAATATCTCGAGATATTCGCTCGTTGGTAACGCACTATATCAATAAAAGTGAATAACCAAGGTCACAAACCTTGGAGATTTACTCCCCCACGGACTCTACCCCTAGAGTAGTGAGTACTTCGAGATGCTAGCATTGGGTAAGTTGGGTAGCACCTTCTTATGTGGGTGATAGGTGACCTGTTATACCGGGCACGGCAAGATTTCGGACCTACATGGTCGGAACAATACCGTTATGCGCGGGAGTCGAACCCACGACCCTTGGTTATTCACTTTTATTGCGTTGTATGAGAAGGGTGAGTTGTAAAGTTGTTGATGTGACGAGACATTGGGATTGAGGTTTGATTGCCAGAGTAGGTTCAGAGTGAGTTCGGCCTGAGGTAAGAGGAGGTCCCAGTATTGGCGAGGGTAAGAACGGTCGACGCCTGCGAGGATGGCTAAGAAGTGCGCTTTGAAGGTGCGAATAGCTCGTTCGGCGGCGTTGCGGTGGTGGGAATGTGGTGGAACAAGTTGGTATGTTGTGTTTCATTTCGTTTTGATTGT
>Ga0115008_10004098_pt1 | contig 12088 bp, 6 predicted proteins | sample FraStrMetagenome_FD_87164 | JGI IMG/M metagenome (GOLD analysis project Ga0115008, IMG submission 87164) | Marine eukaryotic phytoplankton communities from Arctic Ocean - Fram Strait ARC3M Metagenome | ecosystem: Environmental > Aquatic > Marine > Oceanic | place: Fram Strait | collected 2012-06-18
GGTCGTGACCACCATTGGATCCCTCACCGCGCGGGATATCCGTCGCGGCGGTGACGCGAGCGATGATGCCACTACAGCACTGATGCCACTGATGCCACTACAGCGGACTATCCGTGACGTCGACGAAGCGAGCATTCGAATCAGCCTCGCCAAAGCGACCGGGCCCTGCGGAGGCGCCCTGATGAGAGTGACCGAACTCGCGGCTCAGAATGAATTTTCGAGTCAATCTCGATTTCTCCGAGAGATGTCGGCGCCGCCTCTCGGTCCCGGCTCACAGAGCAGCTCACGGGACATCGCGGTGAGACGGGGAGGATGATATCGTACGAGGATGACCCCACGACTTCCTGCCTCGCCGCGCTTCGCCCGCCCCAGGGCCTCACCGAATGGCGCTACCCCAAGTCGCCGGAGGGCATCGAACTTTGCAAGTATTTCATGCAAGACGGCAAGACGTGCAACGCGGGCGACGCGTGCGTGCGCTCGCACCAGCCCAGGCACCTGAGATACACGTGCCCGAGCTGGAAGAGGTACGGCGTGTGCGATCGGGGATCCACGTGCTGGTTCCCTCACCCGTGCATGGACCCGGAGCCGGCGGATGTTGACTTAGCGCTGCACTGCTACGTCGGCACCGCACATCGGGTCGTCGTGCGGTGCCGCGAGCTGTTCGGTGCAGACTGCGTGGTCGGGTCGTCCAGGGCGGATCTCACGAAGAACAGCGTGTGCGTGGTGTTGATACGATGCGGAGGCGCGATGCGAGGGCTACGGATGCTGGCGGAGTGCGACGACGCGCCGCACCTGGTCGGTAACCTCAGGAGGCTTTTCGTGTTGACCGACGACTCAAAGGAAGGTACCGGCCCCGATGAACTCGCTTCCGACACGTTCGCGACGAACGCGCTGACGGGCGAGACGCACGACGAGCTGTGCGATGCCCTTCGAACAGTCATGCGCGAGCGCCTGGCGGTCGCATCCCGGGCCCACGCGCGAAAGTATGCCGCCGTCGGGGACGATCGAACAACGATGAAACTCCGCGTGCGAGGCTTCCCGAAACCGACAGAGTCCGCGGCGGTGGACGCGGGGATGGAAGCGGTGGACGCGTGCGATGCCGGGTCGTTGATGTTATCACCGGCCGATGCCACGCACTGCCTGGACGTGGTCACGTCGCGGGGTAGGGTGTACGTCTCCCTGTGGTCCGCGGCGGATGTCGCCGCCGAGGAAATTCTAATCGCCGGGGAACCCGCTTCAACGGAAGCCGGCGGCCTCGTCGCCTATGGGATCCCTTTACCCGCGCGCGGCGAGGCGACCATGCGGGATCTCGTGTACACGTGCGAGCGCGTGCAGGAGATGCGCCACGCGTCTCCCCCGCCGTGCCGCGCGTACTATAAGATTGAGGAGGCTTTCGCTCGGTCCGGCGTTTTGGTGCGAAAGGACTGGCGCTGCGTCGACGTCGGCGCGTCCCCGGGCGGGTGGACCTCCTACCTCTCCTCCAGGCTGGGTAAGGGCAACGGCGGTGGGCACGTATGGGCGGTCGACCCCGCGGCACTGACTGGCCTGGACCCAACGCCGGACAACGTGACGCACCTGCGGTTGAAGGCGGAGGAGTGCGAGGGTCCGCTGCTCGACGACGCCGCCGCTCGTGGACTCCTACGCGACGCCGCGGATGAGGAGCGCAAGAGGGTCATCGACCTGGTGGTGTGCGATGCGAACATGGCTCCGCTGAAGGTTGCGGACATGCTGGCGTCCATGCGGTCGCTGATGAGGGAGGGCGGCTGGCTCGTGACGACTTTTAAGAACTTTTGCCGCGGCGTGGCGGAGTGGGAGCGTGAGGTCGTCGCCAGCGTTGACGCGTTGGCGCAGGTTGGTTTTGAGCAGCCGAGGGTGTATCACCTGTTCAGCAACTGTCCTTACGAGAAGACGCTGGTGGCGAGGTACGTCGGGGCGAGAGAGGAGTGAGCGTAGGGTGGTATGGAAATATGATAAGAGCTAGAAATATTTCAGGTTTGCCCAAGACGGGGTTTCAGAGTAGGGGGCGATGGCAGCTACCATGGTCGGGAAGGAGGCGTTGACGCGCGTCACATCCTATAACGTCCTCGCGCAATGCTACGTCCGCAGCTCCCTCTTCACACACAGTCCATCGTCGTGTCTCAAGTGCGTTTAGGATCCCCGTCCCCTCATCCCCCGTTGGTTGAGAAGCAGATCCCGTTACTCAACCCACTCCGCCCCTCATCCCCTCATCGCGCAGGTGGAAGGCGCGCAGCCGCAACCTCGTCAACGAGCTCACGAGTCTCGACTCCGACGTCCTCGCGCTCCAAGAAGTGGACCAGTACGAGGAGTTCTGGCAGCCGTGGCTCGTCGAGCGAGGGTACGACGGTGTGTATAAATGCCGAACGCAGATGACCAAGTCCAAGAAGGACGGCTGCGGGCTGTTCTTCAAACGAGACAAGTTCGAGTTGCTCGCGAGGCGGGATATCGAGTACAACGACATCGCGCTGGATCGTCCGGTCGGGTACGTCCCGCCCCAGGGGACCACGGAGCCAACGGAGGCCCCGGTCGACGCGGACGGTGAGCTAAACAAGTACGTCAGGGATTGCGTCGGCGTCCTCGCGCTGCTCCGGTCGAAGACGGCGACGGACAGGTACGTCATGGTGGCGTCCACGCACCTGTTCTGGGATCCGAAATACGCGGACGTTAAGCTGGCGCAGGCTCGGAGGCTCCTGGGCGAGGTGGAGCTGTTCCTCGAGTCCAACTCTTTAGGGAGTTCCGTGCCGGTGATTGTCGCGGGCGATTACAACTCCACGCCCGGCAGCGAGGTGCACTCCACCATGTTGCGTGGGTTCGGCGGGAAACAGCTGAGGAGCGCGTACGCGACCGCGATGGGAAAAGGGCTGGTTCGTGCGTCTAATGAAGGGTCCGTGAATGTGGGGCAACACGGGGAGCCGGCGCACACTAACGTTACGCCCGGATTTACCGATTGCATCGATTACGTCTTTGTGAACGACGGCGTCGCGGTGAGGAGCGCGGAGCCGCTCCCGGGGAAGGAAGCGGTGGCCGCGGGTTTGCCCGACGCGACGCGCGGCAGTGATCATCTTCCGCTCACCGTCGATCTCGAGCTCTGGTCTCATTGAGTATTTGATGGCACTACATTACAACTCCATGATTGGTTCCTAATTACACGTCGAGCTTTTTCAGGTCGCGATGGAGTTTGGCCTCCATTGCGGCGGCAGCCTTGCGTTTGATATCCTCCTTCTCATCCGCCACGACCCGTCGCGCCATCTTCGCGCCGCCCTCATCCACCAGGAACGCGTTGTGCACCACCGCGGAGAGCACGTGGTCCGGTCGGTGCGGGGCTTCGTTTTGCAACTCAATTTTCCGCGCCGCTAGTTCCGTCTTCTCGCGCCTCGTGAGCTGGTAGTCGGGCGCGTGCATGCCGTACGACGTGGTGCTGCTCATCCACAGCCCGGTGAGCACGTCGCTGCCGCCGACGGGTTGCTTTCGACGCATGGGGTGGACCCCCCGCTTCGTCCAGAACGGTTTCTCCGCCTCGGGCTCGTCGTCCTCGGGCCGGGGCGTCCCATCTTCGAGGTGGGTCATGAGGACGCCCGAGCGGCCCCTGTCGGGCCCTCCCAGCGGGTCCACCGCGCCCTTCCTGATGCTCATCCTCGGTACCCCCGCCCACCCGCCGATTCCGCTCTCGCCCGTGCCCGCGGGGTCGGCGATGCGGCTTCGTCGCCGGGCGATCTCCCCTCGCGGATCCCTTCCGTCCGCTGTGTTTGGGTCCCGATGTTTCTTCTCCGGGGTTGGGACGAAGTCGTTGGGATCGTACTGAAACTCGCGGTTCGTGGTGCGCCAGCTGGTGGCATCGCCGAAGCCGACCACCTCGTCGGTGGCGTGCGAGCGATGCGACAGACGGCTGCCCGGGCGCGAGTCGCCGAACGCGGAGTCGTGGGTCGTCTTCCACGTGTGATCCCCCTCGGCGTTGGCCCCGACCCCAGCCTCACTCGGCGCGCGAGAGCCGCGACGGGAGCTCGCCAGGCTACGGGGCTTCCCGGCGAACCGGGTCTTATCCGCCGACGCGTCGGTCTTCCATGGAACCGGTTTCTGCGTCTCGCGTCCCATCGTGCGCGTCCCACAGTGCGTGATCCCTATTTTGGCAATTCTCGGGTCTGGGGCGACGATCGCGTGCCAGGGGTGCATTTGTTACAAGTATATTCGAGCTCTTCTGTATCTACAAAGCTAATGGTCTGCTCAAATCTCCGCGGAGGTGGCGAGTTTGATGACCCTGTCCCTCACGGCCAACTCCGCCCGTCGCTCCTGGACCGATTGCGCGAGATGTTTCAGGTTGGACAGCGTAGCGGCGCCCGCACCCGCGAAGAACAGGACAGTCGCCGCGTCGCCGTCGAGAGACGCAAAGTTTCCGAGCTCGCCCGATATCCTCTCCATCGCGGTGTGCACGCAGCACGAACCAGCCACGCCCTTCGCGATCGCGTACGCCGCCCTCGCGACACCCGGGGCCACCTCGGCGAACGCCCCTACCACGCGGGGAGCCACCGCTCCGAGCATGAACAGATGCGGCACAGCGCGGGTGACGAAAAACGCCAAAACCTCGAGCGGGTACGAAATCTTGCGAAGCGCCGAGTCCCCGTGCGGAAACCCGCTCGTGGCCCGTGCGAACGTCCTCAGGTCCTGCGCCGCGGCGTGGACGTGCGCCACGGACGCGAACGCCACGGCTAGTAGGAACCTGCGCCGGTGCGACGCCAGCGAGCACGCGAGGAGCACGAACGCGTCGCGGACCGAGCGGTCGTGGTGAGCGGATGCGGTGACGCCGGGGATGGAGAACCCCCCGGCTCCGACGGCGTGGGCGAGCAGGCGGAACGCCGCGAGGGCACCCGCCGCGACCGTGGTGTACGCCGCGAGTCGCTCAGCCTCGTCTCCGCGAGGGGCTTCCGGGTCGGTGATCGCGTCTGCGAGTGTCGAGAGAGTGTCCAGAGAGTGTCCAGAGACGGTGGACGCCGCGGCTAAAAACGCGCAAGCTCCGACGCCGAGGGAGACGACGAACGACGCAAAGGGATACCCGAGCCTGAACGCGCGCGCTAGGAGCGTGTGGGACTCCCCGCTCTTCAGCGCCGGGTTCTTGCCGTCCGAGCTGGTGACCACGAGCAACGCGGCGGAGAACACCGTGGCGATGAAGTGCGCGAGCACGCACGCCGCGGTGGCGGCTGGAATCGCCCGCGAGAAATTATCCTCGCCGAAGACCAGCCCCGGGATGGACGCGACGGCCCAGAGGCACAGCGCGACCCCCGCGACGGCCCACGACCTTCCATTTCCATGACGTTTCACATCCTTGGTGGCGATCGTCCCGACGTCTTCCTTGACCCACGTCATCTGAAGGTCGTGGATGAGGCGATGCGCGAAACCCGCCTCGCAGTAGGCGAAATAAAACTCAAACATGCGCAGAAACTTGCGGCTGTACCCGAGTCCGAGAACGGTCTCAGCCCGGTGCATCATGCGCTCGCGCCACAGGCGAAGCGTCACCGCGTAGTGTTCGCCGATGTCGTCGTAGCTCTGCAGCTTCAGCCCCACCGGGTTCGCCGCGCCGGTCATGGCTCCCACGGAGGGCAGGTGCCCACCCGGGAAAATGTAGGCGCGGATGAAGTCGCTCTCGCTCTTGCAGTAGCTCTCGTAACGCTCGTCCGGCATGGTGATGACCTGGATGGCAGCCTTACCACCCGGCTTGAGCGCACCGGATACCGTGTTGAAGTACCACGGGAGGTGCTCGTGACCCACAGCCTCGAGCATCTCGATGGATATCACGCCGTCGTACACGCCCCTCTCGTCGCGGTAGTCCCGAATGACGATGTCGACCCTGTCCTGCACGCCAGCAGCCTTGACCCTCGCCTTGGCCTCCGCGTACTGCTCGTTGCTGATGGTCAGTCCCGTGATCCTCAAGCCGGGGTATCGCTTCGCCATGCGGATCGCGCAGGTACCCCACCCGCAGCCAATCTCCAGGACGGACTGGCCGCCGCCGTCGCCGTCGAGCCCGAGTCTGTCGATCATCGCGTCAATCTTGGCGTACTGAGCCGCCTCCAGGTGTTTCTCCCTCGCGTCGAAGTCATCCTCCGGAATGGCACCCAGCGCGGAAGCCACCGTGCACGGCCCCGCATCGAGGGGCTGGTGGATACCCGAGGAGTAGAGCATGGTCTCGTCCAAGAAGAGCTTGTAGAACGCGTTACCCGCGTCGTAGTGGTACTCGATGTTCTTCTTGCTCCCCTCCTTTGTGTTGCTCAGCGCGGCGTGAGCGGCGAATTCCATCTTGGCGCCGAGCCAGTGCAGCACACCGCCGGCCATCCCGACGATGTCACTTCCCAGGGACGGAACACCGGTGTCCGCTCCCTTGCTCGCGCTCGTGTTCGCGGGGTGCCCGGAGCAGAGCATGTCCAGCAGCTCGTACAGTTCGCAGTCAAACTCCCCGTTCATGTACGACTCGCCGAAACCTATATCGGCCCTCAGCACAGTCTGCATGAACATCCTCTGGTCGAACACCTGCACCGTCACAGTCTCCGAGAGCGGCTTGCCGTCCACGGACGTGCCGAGGGTTTGGCCGGCGGGCAGAGCCTTGCCCCGCATGGCGAGTTCATCGCCGTTGGGCAGGATCATCCTGAAGCATCGGCCGGGGGGTACCCACGACCCGCCGACGCGTCTGAAGAGGGGAAGAGCCGCCTTGGTGGTCCAGTTCAGGTGGGGGTCGCACGGCCGAGGGTCCCACGGCACCGCACTCTTGCCGAACATCTTGTCCGCCACGTGCACGGCGGACCGGATCCCGTCCTCGTGGAACCCATAACCGCACCACGCGCCGCAGAACCAAACCCCGCCAGAGCCCTGAAGTTCCTCGATTGTCTTCTGCGCCGCGATTGCCTCTTTATTGAAAAGTGGATGCGCGAGTGTGACGTGGTACTGCGTCGTCTCCTTGGACGGTACCTTCGGCGGGTTGAGGGTGACGAAGAGGTCGGGTGTACCCTCGGGCAGGTTCTGGAGCAGGTTCACCCAGTACGAGACGCACACGGACTTATCCCCCGAGTCGCACCCGCGCGAGCCCTTGAGGCAGTTCCAACTCGCCCAAGCGTCGCGGTTCTTGGGCATCAAAGACTTGTCACCGTGGAGGTACACCTCGTTCGGCTGGTACTTGATCGCACCCAGCGCGTTCTTCTCCGATTGGGACGCGTTGGAACCCAGGATGGCGAGGGCCTGGTCGGAGTGGCACGCGAAGACGACGTCCTCGAAGAGCTCCACAGTCGGCTTGTCGCCACCACCCCTGTGCGTCACCTCGACGCCGCCCGGGACGCGCTTCACGGATACGACCGGGGTGGAGGTGCGGACGTCCGGGAGGGCGGCGCACACCGCGTCCACGTACGCCTTGGACCGGCCTTTGACCACCCTCCACAGCGGACGCTCGATGACGTTCAGCAGGTGGTGGTTAACCCAGAACCGGATGAGCGTCACGACTGGAAATTGCATGGTGTCCTTGTCCGAGCACGACCAGATGGCGGCGCACATGGGGACGACGTAGTTGTCAATAAAGAACGTGGAGTACCCGTTCTCGGCGAGGTACTCGCCGAGGGTCATGGCCTCGTACTTGGCGGATTTTGACGGGTCCAGCACCTCGGGCGCGCGTTTGCCGAACTTGAGGATCTCCCTGATCATGTTGAGGAAACTCGGCGAGACGAGGTTCTTCTTCTGCGCGAACACGGCGCCGAGGCCGAGCGAGCCCCACTCGACGTCGTCGGTGGACAGCGCGAAGGACATGTCGGACCGCTCGGATTCCACGCCGAGCTCGTTGAAGAGACCGACGAGGTGAGGATACGTCGTGAGGTTGAACACCTGGTAGGGGGGAGGGTGGGGGGACGGCGGTTAGTCAGAATCCTCTCGCGGGTAGGGTATCGCGTCGGTTGGGCGGGCGGCGGTGGCGCTTCGTACCTGAAAGCCGAGGTCGACGGGCCCGGCGGTGGAATCGACGGTGAGCGCGTGGCCTCCGCAGACGTCACCGGCCTCGAACAGCGTGACGTTTTTGCCGTTCCTGTGCATCAGGTAGGCCGCGCTGAGGCCGGAGACGCCCGAGCCGACGACAGCCACCGACCCGGCGCGAGCCTTGGTGGAGGCCGGCATCGATTCTCGGTGTTGTTGGACGCGTGGAAGTGGTCTTTGGTCGCGAGATTCGGCGGCGGCGTGCGGTTAGGATTAACAAAAAAGCCCGACGGGTTTGTCGCGCGTTTCCGCTGGATGCGTCGCTCTCGCGTGCTGCTCGTGGGCGGCGCGTGTGGGAATTTCCAAAGGGCACGTGTGCGCTTTTTCGTGTTTTCGTGGCTCCCAATGCACTTTTTATCCCGCGCAGCCGAATCGTAAAAGTTTGGCATTGCAATGCCACAAATTGCAAGCGAGGATGAACAATACCCATAGGGATCCAAATTGGGTGTGAACCGATGGTCGCGTCGGAAGAGGAACGAAACGCATTGGAAGGATCAAATTGGATTGCGTTTCCACTTGTCAAAGTGCTCGACCATTCCGGGACATGCGCACGCGCTCGGTGGGCGCGGCATACCGTCTTCGCGCGACGAGCGTCCCCATACCGGCTCGTGAACACGATATACGTCGTGACACCACGTGTGTGGACGAAGGAAACGTCTACACGCCGATGGACGCGAGCGCAAACTCACGGGGAGACGGGGCGTCGCATCCCGAACCGTCATCGACCCTTTCGTCTCCCCGCATGACTCTCGCCGAGAGACGCGCGGGCCCGGGATCAGACCACGCCCGCGAACAACAGATGCAGACGCCCGAGAGTCCATCCGATAACGGGCGCGCTCGTCTTCAGCGCATGAAGTCGTGGGGCGCCGCCCGCATCGACAGATGGAACGCCGAGGCTCGAGACGGAAAGCAGCACTCGGGGCGAACCAAGAATGGGAGACAGACTTGGCGCAGGGTCCAACCGCCGGGAGTACCTTTCTTCAGCAAGCTCGGGTACATCCTGACCTTCGGCGAACCCATCGCCGAGGAGAACGTGCATCTTTTCGACGCGGGATGGGTGGAGAAGGTGACGGGTCATCCGCACTGGTGGGTGATCCACCCGTTCAGCTCGTTCCGTCGCAGCTGGGACATCAATCTGATGCTCGCCCTCACGTACGTGGCGCTCTGCGTTCCGTTCGTCATAGGATTCGAGGTGCAGTACGACAAGGCCACCGTGATGTACGTCGTGGATAGGATCGTGGATTGTTTCTTCATACTCGACGTGGTGTTCAACTTCTTCACGGGGTACACCAGTCACGACCACGCCACCGTGGTGATGGAGCCGGGGAAGATTGCGAGGCACTACACGAGGACGTGGCTGGTTTTTGACCTGGTCGCGTCTGTCCCGATCGACCTGATGCTGATGAGCGACGGAGAAGGGGCGGCGTACAGGGGCACAAAGTTCGTGCGGGTCATGAAGCTTCTGCGGCTCGTGAAGCTGTTCCGTATGCTCCGCCTGAACCGCATCCTGCACAGGCTGGAGCGCAAGATGAGCATCAAGTACGGGCTGTGGCAGGTGATCAAGTTCGCGTGCGTGGTGCTCTGCCTCGGGCACTGGCTCGCGTGTGCCTGGTACCTGATGCACACGCTGGAGATCGGATGGGGCGATCGGTCATCGATGCTGACGACACCCAAGTCCACCTGGGTAGACGCGCTCGCGGAATCCCACGGCACCGAACCTCTGTACCACCAGAGCCGGTGGAGCCAGTACATGACCTGCGTGTACTGGGCGATGACCACCATGACCACCATCGGGTACGGCGACATCGTGCCGAGCAACGTGGACGAGCGGGTGCTGACGGTCTTCGCAGAGCTGATGGGCAGCAGCGTGTTTCTCTACGGTCTGACGCAGGTCACGGGGCTCATCGCCAACATCAACTCGTCGGATGTGGAGTTTCAGAAGCTGATGGACGTGGCCAACGAGTACTTCGAGTTTCGACAGATCCCGGTGCCGCTGCGGCTTAAGGTTCGCGAGTTCTTCCACTACAAGCGCGCGTCGAGCTTGTTCTACGGCGAGAAGAAGCTGCTGGCGCACGTCTCCGATGACATTCGCGCCGAGTTACAGATGTGGTCGCTGCGCAGGGTGCTGAACAAGACGCCGTTCCTGAGGGACGCGAATGAAAAATTCGTGAAGCTCATCGTTCACAAGCTGACGCGAAAGATCTACGGTCCGCGCGAGGTGGTCATTCGGGAGGGAGACATCGCGGACGAGATGTACTTTGTGGCGCACGGCGAGGTCGAGGTACTCGTGGGTCGTACACGGATCGCGTATCTGGACGAGGGAGCCATGATCGGCGAGATTGCGGTGGCGATGAAGACGAGGCGGACAGCCACCGTTCGCACCGTGACCTTCACCGAGCTACTCGCGCTGCATCGATCCACGTTCCAGCGCGCGGCGAGAGCGGTCCCGGAGACGGCGGATGCGATGATCGGATACGCGGTTCGTCGACTGCGTCAGGCGCTGTGGAGCCGGGTTCGGAGCAAGATCCGGCTCATCTGGTGCGTCAACGCCATTCGACAAAACGCCGGGTACGAGACCTTGGGGAACTCGTACCGCGACGTGTCGATCCGAATCTCGCAGAACGGCGGCGAGAACGACCGGACGACGCTGAGGACGATGAGGACGGCGTATCACGTATCACGCGTGGGAGCCGAAGGCCTGCGTGGGATCATCGGTATCGGCAGGGTGGGATCGAGCTCGAGCCCCGGCCGCGGCTGCGCCCCCGACGGCGGCGTTCGCCACTCCGCCCCGGCCGGGTACGGGGATTCGGACGATGCGCGCGTGGCTCCCACCGCGTTGGACGTGTACGACGTCGCCATGGAGAACGTCCCGCTCCCTTCGCTCGTGACGTCGGATGAGAGTGACGTCGGGTTGGACGGCGAGAACGGCGCCGATTCATCTGCGAAGCGACGCTACTTGGAGGAGGAGGCCAGACACGTCGCCTCCATCGCGTCGCTCGCCGCGTTCGCCGCGCAACAGACGGCGGCGCGGGTCGACGGTTTGGCGCGAGAAATCGACGGAGGCGTGGAACATCTCGGGGATGGAATATCACCCGGGATCACGAGTCAACGCGCGACGGATGCGGCGGTCGACGACGCTGCTGAGCAATTGCTCATCCTCCTGCGGCGAGTGACCGCACACCTGGAGTACGCGGGCGAAAGGATCGCGACGCACGTGGGAGACGAGAGGAGGATGATCAAGGGCCCGGCGGAGGTACGGGAGCTGTTATAGTCGTTGATGTCGTCTGAAGGTTGGAGGATTGCACAGCCATTAGCAAGCAGCTTGCCAAGCAGCTTGCCAAGCATTTGATCAAATCAGTCGTCTAATCAGTTGTTACCCGGAATTTTATTGGATTTACGAGGCATTTGTGCGTTGGATCCACACATGCAAACAGTCATGGTTCCGGACGTTTTTTCAACTTTCCGCGATGCGTTTTCGCCTCGTTTATGGACGTGGCTAACTTTTTTCAGACGACACAACAAAGGCTTGCGAAGCGTCGAGTTGCTTAGTACGCAACGAGCGTTGTTGCCTCCGACGCGCAGATTGATTGAGCTTTCTCGTATCGGTAGCAGTCTGAATCGGTGGGCGAGTATAAAACGGCGGTTAGCGGCCATGTTCGGCCACTTCTCGCCACGCGTGGCACGAATCCGTTACACCCGCCCCACCCGCAATCCAACACCTGACCCGACCGGTGATGATACGCCTCCTTCTGCTTCTGGCGTCTCTCGTCGGCGTCGCGTCGGCGACGTCGGATCTACCTCCGCTCTACGACGCCTGGACCGACGGATCCGCCATCGACCACTCCTCAGACGAGGCCAACCGGGTGCGTTACTACTTTTCCCGATCCACCGCGCTACCCGAACGCCGCGACACTCGAGACGCTGACCTTCCGCACGCGCTTCCATCGCGTCTATTCATACGCAGTGGATCGTCAAGTTCAAGCCCACAACCGAAGACGGCGATACCGAAGCTCGCGCCAAAATGTCCCGGATGTGTTCCGAGGCTGAGGCTGCGCCGGGGTTTGCTCTGTCGCGA
>Ga0115008_10004099_pt1 | contig 12086 bp, 5 predicted proteins | sample FraStrMetagenome_FD_87164 | JGI IMG/M metagenome (GOLD analysis project Ga0115008, IMG submission 87164) | Marine eukaryotic phytoplankton communities from Arctic Ocean - Fram Strait ARC3M Metagenome | ecosystem: Environmental > Aquatic > Marine > Oceanic | place: Fram Strait | collected 2012-06-18
CAAACGCACAACGTCCTCACACTGTTCAAAAATATCCATCGCTAGCCGAGGAGAAATCTTTTCCGGCATCTTGATATCATTTGAATTCTTCAAATATTCTTTTTCGATGCGTTTCATAATCCAACGCAAATCACATAAACGTTTTCTCTCATTTTTGCCTGGGATATGTGAAGGAATGATAAATTTGTAGGGCGGATGCCCCATTTGTTGGCTTCCACAGCACCAAAGGAGCCAAACATCTCGGATTTTTTTTTAACTACGTGTAAGCATAAGTAACTTTTGAAGGATATTTGTCCTTTAAAAGTGGTTTTATTACAAAAAAAATGCGGTTTACTTAATTTTCTCAAATTTTAATCACCCGGCAAATTTTGAGAAATTATTTTAGTCAGTGTTTCAGTAGCCTTCGTATTCGATTTCATCTCTTTGATACGGGCTTCAATATTTTATTGTTAATCATCGTTCGTTCGGATGTACAATTTGTTGTCGCATTCTTCTTTCAACCTCTTTCATTGAGCATATATTGTTATGATCACTAATAAGAGTACGTCTCGGTCAAACGCACTCGTGAATGTTAGATGAATGAAGAAGAAAAGATTATATACGAAAAATTACAAATGATTGTAAAAGCATGGATCAACAGAGTACGATAATCCACATACCGTACAATAGTAGAAGTTAACAAAATAAAGGCATACAGATGTTATGACACATTATTCTCGTGTACAAAATTTTTCAATTGTAAAGAGATACGGCACATAACTAGAGGACAGGCAGATTACTCTCCTGTTCTACACTAAATTACCAAAAACAAAGAAACAAACAAAATAATACTAATACGAAGCTCTACTATTAGACCTCCTCTTCTTCTGTTGTCGATTTCCCTTGTACTTCGTCGGCACTACTGTTCGACGCTTCCAATTTCTTGAGGCTTCTCGCTATTGCCCAATCCGTCGCAGCACTTGCTCCTTTTGCACCCCCTTTGTCCTCAGGGGCATTTTCAGCTGCGATCTTCTCCCATAATTCAGCCTGTGCCAAAGCTTGTTCTTCCTCAATTTGCAACTGTTTCTTTTTCGAATCTTTTGGCGCGTTAATCGACGTCGGAACTCCACCAAATGTTGCTTCATCCGGATTATTAGATTTCCCGCTGCTACTAACACCATCCGCCGTCGGTATGCCATCGAATTGAGGGTCTGAAAATTGACTAGTTTCATCTTTATCCTGTGAGGATAAAGGCGATATGATTGGCACTGTTTCCTTCGTTTGCGTCGCTTGACGTTTGGCATTTTTCTGCATGGCCAGTCGTTGTCTCTGCGCAATAGCCTTTTCCTGCATGCTACGCAATGTCTCCAATAGCTCTTCTTCCTATGAATATGAGCCAAAGTCAGTAACGACAACAAAGCTTAAATCGTCAACCAATTCATGAAAAGTATAAAACTTACTCTGCCTTCAAACTGACACATCATTTCATCAATATTTTCGCTTTCGTCCGGTACTACTTTTCGGACTAATCGCTCAACTTCGGCTCTTATCTCCGCCCGTTTTCTATGAGTCTGCGTATCACTGCCAACACTCGTGTTAAATGTGTTTGTCGTTTGATTATCATAGAAACTAGCTGACTCGTCACTTCGCGCTATGGGGGGATTTGATTCGAACTTGGCCGCCGCCAGCACCACGCCCTCCCAATCTCCCGTGTCGACAAAATGGCCCAGCTCATTGGCACGCCGCCTATCTACTTCGGTCATATTCGCCCGCGACTGCGTAGAACGCGATGCTTTGCTGTTGGGCGAACTCATACTAGACTCGGGACCGCTCTGATTTGCCAACAACGCGGCGGTAGCACCAACAACAGCCCAATCTCCCACATCTATTGCTCGATCCAAATCGCCTCGGGTAACCCTTACTGGTTCATTACCCCCGGATCCAGCACGGACGACACCAGCGATCATTTGCGAACTCGTCTCACTCTCTTCGTCATCATCATCGATACTCGAATTACGGTTCTTCTTGTCTGAATGGCGAGCAACATTCCCGCTTGCAACGGCAACAGCAGCGAGGGTATTCACTTGATTGAAACGCTGGTCGTTAGGATTGGTGCCATTACTGCTCCATCCACTCCCTCCTTCACTGACTTCATCGTCATTTAATGGACGGAAATCTCCCCGTTCACCTCCATCTCCATAAAGTATAAAGTTGACATCTTTGGCACCAATTGCACCGTCAGCTTCGCCTTCTCTTGTATACATCTGTTTCTGGCGTTTGCGCTGTCTATAGAAGCTGTATCCTGCAGTAAGAGCAAGGGCACTGCATCCAACAGCAATTCCAGCTATAATACCGGAGTCGAGCGAAGAATCTGAAGATGTGGGTGCTGGAGTAGGAGGTGAGAAGTCTCTTTCTACCGGGGTTGGACCAGCATCGACGAATATGTCGCTGCTGCTATTGGATTCATTAGCCAAGTCGATAAAAGTGGTCGGCAGGAGACTATTCAGAGCTTCGGTAACGGTGGATAGAACTGTACCTTTATTTTCAGATTCTACTGAAAGATTCAACGTGTTCGTGACGATGTAGCATGCCTTGTCGGTAGTAGTGCTGGTACAGCCATTTCCCTTGATATCGTCAAAATCGATTTCGGTGAGCGACACTGGCAATCTTCGTTGTCGCGATGATTCCGACAGGAATCGGCCGGATGTCGCGTAACCCAAATCTTGTAAGACTTGTTCGGTGGAAGTACTCATGGCCGATTCGAGTGCGTCTCGAACTCCGTTGCCTCCAATGTCATCGAATATATCCCCAGCTGAGTAGTATACGTTCGTGGTTAATGAGTACTAAACCATGAAAGAAACGCATCGATCAAAAATTTATTTCATGAGTATAAAATCTCAGTAATAAGAGTTTATAAAGTCATATCATCTTCAATCCTTGAAATGAGAAAGATTTGCTTACCTGAACTTTAATCGCCAATGAACCAGTAAATAAAGTAGGTCCGGCACTCGGTGAGGCATAAGGCGCGGGTGTCGCATCCTTACTAGGCTGCATACTTGCTATCGGAGTGGGAGCATCTGTCGGTGTTCCCGTCGGGTCTGCAGTCGGTTGCGAAGATGCCATCATACTCGGACCAGGTGACGGCTGGGAATTGGGAGTCTGAGATGGACTAGGAGTAGGAGCAGGAGTCGGAGGAAGTGAAGGCGTATGACTCACTTCATATCCATATTGAATTCTACCACAAATCTTAAAAATCCTCACACTTGCCTCGACGCTGTCCATAGATAACACACTCAAATCCACAAAAGACGTCTCAGCGGTACAACTCGAGGGGCAATCCGCACTGCCAGGAAGGCAGTTACAGGCACTGATAGTATAAGCTCGTTGCAACGGCAATGGCAAACTGTCAAATTCTCCATTATGAACTAAATCAACATAGGTAGCATTAATGTATACTACATACAAATCTTGCGACATCTCATTGCTATTGAGCGCACTAAGATTCATTTCACATGTTTCGAGTTCATTATCAGTAAGCATATACGGCCCGACGGATTGGATTTGATTTTTAGGACAGGAGCCACCGTCCTGTATTTTTCTCCTCGATGGATGTTGCTGTTGCCGTTGTTGCCGTTGTTGTGCGTTGCAATCTCCGTGGGTTAGAAACGTCAGTAAAAGTGACCAGAACAGCAGAGATGACCATCGCACTTTATAGCTATTGATTTTATTGCAATTGAAGTAATAATTCTTCATTGTCGTATTCAACATCAACATCAACATCAACATCAACATCATAGAAATATCTCAGAGGGCTTATTATTGTATCTGAACACTATCTTCAATATCTCCAGCCAGGACCACCGATTTGGATTGGAGCTGTAATCTCTCTCCTTTTTGTTTTTTGGATGCAATTCACTCGCTCTTTGCTGCTGCTGCCAATGCGCCTCGCTCGATAGCTAAAAATTAGTAGAGTCCGCTGAAAGGCCGAAAGTAAATCTTCACTCTCTCTTTCTCTGTCTAGCTCCACAGTGTAGTAAGCAGTAGTTAGTATACACGGTCTTCGAAGAGCTGCGCCTTAACTTTTTCCTGCCTTCCGATATCCAATCAATATAAAAGAAAGAAGTTACTAGTGTGCGGGAGACGACGATATGTAAAACTTGGGTATGGAATTGAATCGTACAAATATAACAAGAGTCGTTGATGTTGAAGTGTGTAGCGACTGTGTCGTGTATTGTGTCAAGGTAGGTAGGACAGGACAGGACTGCTTTGTACTATATTTTGGAGATGAAAGAAACTGAATACACATGTACATGTAGTAGTTGATACGTGATATATATGAATATATTATGTGATATATGTACCGCTAGCTCTACCGGTGTAGGTGTATAGTAGAGAGAGAGAGAGATCGTCCAAGATAGCGAAAGACTCACAGATCCCAGACAATAGGTCGATATCAGTTCGTAGTTACTTGGGCGCAGCGCGATACTCCCAGAAGCCAGAAGTTTTTCACGTTCACGTGTAAAATGTGTACAAAAAATGTACTGTGTGGAGAAGACAGGAAACAGGAAACGTGATTCGCGATGAAATAATTCACGGATGTCGGAAGTCCGTTGCTACTTGTAGATGTTTAGATAAATGTGCAGATGAAATATATACTCGCCGGGTTTACTTATAGACCGATGGACTTTCCGACCATTTTATTGTAATATACTTATCGCGGGAAAATTTGGACAAATAATTTAAAATTTTGGGTTCTTCGTCTTTGGTCTTCCGGGGAGAGTTTGTCGTAATAGATTAGCCGTTTCTTGAACTTAGCCTAATGCGAACCTCATCATCGTCAGCCGAATGACGATGACACGTTTTGTAATATGTTGTGTGTTGATGATGAGAATGTGACAATGAAGAGAGAAAAAGAGGGTTGATTTATTCAGTGCACGAAACTCGTTACATGCCCTAAATACTAAATATCAACAGCACTGATTTAAATGATTTGAGGGACTTTTGTAGCAAATAAGTCGCTCGAAGAAGGTGTAGAGTGACGTTAAAATCAATAATTGGCAAAATGTCACAATTTTGGCGAAAAACCTTAGTATCTGGCAAAAGATATATTGTTGCGGCAACAGTAACTTCTTTGGCTGCAGGCCCGTATACGAATAGAGAGCAGAGGCCAAGATACAATATTGCTTGTGCAGAAAAAGACGTTCGTGAAAATCGAAACATTAGGAATGTCGTGCCATCAGCTGCTTCTTCGGTTGTTTCAAGTAATTCTGACGAAAATAGTTTGGCAGTGAATGAAAATGATTCGCGCGATGATTATGAGAATCCAGACGAGATTATACAATGTGACTTTTTAATTTTAGGACAGGGATCTGCTGGTCGCGCTGCTCGGATGCATTTTGAAAAATATATTCCTGATGCCAAAATTGTGGTTGTTGATCCTTTGCTAAACTTTGCGGCGATTAAAAGGCCTTCAGAAAATAAGCAACCAAATGTACATAGTTTAATCGGCTCTGCAATTGGTATCTGCCCAGCCGAGAAGACCGTTAAAGTGCGTGGATTAAGAGGGAAAACGATATCTGTAAATTATCAGACAAGTTGTCTGATTGCCACTGGTGTAAGAGGGGCTTGTCCTCCCGAATCTTTGTTTGAATCTGAAAGTCTATCATCTCGGGTGCTTGAACTTCGACCTACAGTTATGCCTACATACCTGCAACCTCATGAGAGCTCACGTGCCAGGACAAGCACGAGGCCAGCCGTTGGCCCAGCAGTTGTTCGTAATGTTGCCTCTCTTGCGATCACTGAGGGCGCTCGCGTATGTATTTTGGGTAGCGGATTGGAGGCCTTGGGTTTTGCTGTACATATAAATACAAAATTAAAGAAAAATATTGATAAAAACAAAAAAGGCGAAGTAACCCTTGTATTTGGTAACTCTGGTGTCTTAAATTCACGTCTACCTCGTTATCTTCGATCCGCATTGCTCAAGCGACTCAAGGGAAAAGGAATTCTTCTGGACGAACAAAGCCTGGTGCGTTATGTTTCGAGAAGCGATGATGTAGATACAAACAAAACAGAAAATCAATCAAGCTTAGAGATTTTTACTGGAAAAACCTATGATTCACTGGATACTATGAGACATTTTGCTGATATTTTAGTTGTTGCACCAAGCGTTGAAGACTACCAAGGGAACGCTATGATATGGACTAGAAATGGCCCTAATACTTGGTCTCAAGTATGCTCAAAAGGAGGAATTTCCTGCTACTCAAAAGATGGTCGAATTGTAGTCAACGCTCAATTAAACGCCACTGAGGGCGTATATGCCGCCGGTTCGGTTGCGCGGCATCCTCATCCAAGAAGTGGGCGTGCAACTGTTTGTGGTGAAGGACCAACAGATTCTTATGATGCGGGAGTTTTCGCCGCCGAGCAAATGTCAAAGGCCCATTTGACAAAAATGCAAGAACGGACATACTACAAAAAACTTTATCAATCAAAGGATGTAGAGACTGGAGGCCGTTTCATCTTCTGTGATGACAGAAATTTTCCAATTTGGAGATCTGACCTTCAATATAATGGCAGTGAAGAAGTGACATACAATCATTCTCTGAATTCTATTGGAATAAATATGTTATGTGTCGGGAGATGTGATGCAGATATGATGTCAACGCATGGTTACTGGTGGACGAATCGGTCGAGTGGTGATAGAATAAAACGGCGAAAGAGTTTGACGTCGCTTGGCAAGAAAAATATGCCATTAGCAACGTCTGGAAGGCGATATAGTAAACATTCAAGTCGCCCTGTTTATGGTGTGGGCGTTGTGTATTACTTTGAAAAAGACGGTCGTCTTGGTGGAATTATGTCATGGGGTTTACCTTACATAACATCTGAGGATGGTTGTCTTAACGAAAATCTGCTTCAGAGAATGACACATATTTTGCACACGAACGGAATAGCCCTCGCAAATCACGATGACCTCTCTTCCGAAGATCTATCTAAAGAAACTATAAAACTTTTGAGATTAGCAACCAATGGAAACATGAGATTGTCATGCGAAGTGTTCAGTAATGACGGATCAATTGCGCGTCCATTACATTTGTATTCTCACGCGAAGCCAAAAATAGGGTTTAGGTTGGGATGGATGAAGGCCGAATCGCATCATTCAGACCCAGAGAGCATTTACTTTAAAGACAGTACTGAGGACGAACTATACAGACCACCATCATTAATTAAAGTGTTTCCAATGGAAAACATGTTTTCAAATTGGCTTTCTCCAGATTATGGAAGTGAAGATAGTGGTAATGAAGAGGCAATCTCAAAGTCAGATGAGAATGATACTAACGAGAATCTTGGACGACCACTTGAAGAGGATCCTCTGTGGTTGCGTCGCAAAGAAGCTTCTCGAAACAGGACAAAAAATGAAATCATGTTCGAAGCATATCGTCACAACATTGGGACAGCCGGGGCGCGTTTCTACGATGGTAGACCTTCCCATCGATGGATTTAATAGTTTAATATACTAAGGCGAGATTGAAGGTACTGTCAATCTTGCTCATTATTACATGAATGTAAGCTAAGAAGACGAATTCTTCTGAAGAGATTTAGAGCTGCCATCTTCATACTACATAGACATCATTATAAATAATTGAAAAACTTTTCTACCTGATATGACGGCTGAGTACAATTCTTAAGCATTAATTGTGTGCCCACATTAAGTAAATTTTATCCTAATACATGATCTACGGATTAAGATTACGCCTAGGATATTAATCTTAAATGTCAAGAACTTGTTCACTCAATCTAAATACATAATACGATTTCGAGGATTCATGTTGATTTAAAGAATCATTCGAGTTTAGACGAAGCTATGTACACTAAACATGGGTATGGAAGTATTAAATATTAGTGCGTAACGTTGCGCAATAATGTAAGTGTTGAGGCCGAAGCCTAAAACTAGAAGTAAGCAGTAACTTTCGAGAACGCCTAGACTAATATAAGTTATGGATATGCGATACCTGGGCACCTCTTTAAGGTAAGGGATTACCCGTAAATAGCGAATTACATGCGGACTGGTCATCAATACGTGACTATCTAGAAAGGATTTAGAGAAACAAATGTCTTACGGGCTGAGGAACGATATACGTTGATAATATAAATGCGCCATAGCAAGTTTAAACCTAAAGGAAAGGTTTGAAAAAAGATAAAATTTGTGTCATATTTTGAGATGATTTCCACTTTTTCTTGAATCGACAAGCTCTGGTGAAATAGGCTACGTTAGTCGTTTCATGCTTGTGGTTGCGTAGTTCGTTGATCATCTTTGTGAGTACCAGCACAACAAGCTTTAGACACCGTGATGCGCTGGACATGCGCATCACCTATATTTGGAGATATCAGTACATAATTATACGATCGCAAGACCAACTGAACTGAAAAAGCAAATAAGCAAGGCATTGAAGTAGGAAGAATCAAGATGCATAATAATAGGATTAACGCCTCGCAATTTAAAATTGGAAAATTAGTTTAGGTTGACGCTGTTAAGGTTGACATCCGTATACATACGTGTAGATCTAGATACGGTGTGCGTCAAGTAAAGAATAGAGAAAAGCACACTCTGGCAGATTTTGAATTGACATCTTTTTTCGCTGTTTATTTATCAAAAGTACAATAAGTAATTTTTCACCTTCGCACTCCTCATCTCACTTTTTTCCTTATAATTGACAAAATCGCAAATTTACAAAAGCTGGAATCATTTTCAATACTTATTGCGAAGACGTTTTGGTCGTGTCACTGTTGAACACTCACAACACAACCTCTTTCCTTCACATTCACACATTTCCCGACCACCTCTACTTTTCATCATGATTGCACAACAAACACACCATTCCCCACAACAGAAAGCACATCATTCTCAACAGAAGTAAGGAACTTAATAGTGTATGTGTGAATCAAAATGAATGTTTGCTCTAACTCATTTAACTTATTCATTATTAGCCACAGAAGCGAAATTTCTGATTATTTTTGTCCTGGGATTCCTTACATTATGCAAGCAATTTAGAGGAATCGTTTGCAGCTTTTGGAAGCAATTTACAGCAGTAAGCTTTGTGGCAACCGGTGCTAATGTTTAAAGAGGTAGAATTGCACTCATTTTTGTCCTGGGATTCCTCACATGCAAGCAATTTGGATGATTCATTTGCAGCTTCATTTGTCACAGCCATGTTTAACTCTTCTATGAGATGATTCATAATTGCGTGTGGTGCTTGTGATCAAGTGCCATATATATTAGACATCTTGGTGAAAATCTACGGGTAGATAGGTTAAATCTTGAGAAAAAGTGCACAATTTATAATTATTCACGCAAAAGTTGGTTATTGGAAGAACATGTTAATGGCATTTTATCTGATGCTAAGTAAAACTAGACACAACTAACTTTTTGATGTTGCATTGATGAAGGTTGGAATTCTAGTCTATTCAATTTGTTCTATTCTTAGGGAAGAATAGGAAGAACTTTTTTCTAACATCAATGTTCATCCAATCTATGTTACATACTCGAACTATGAATATTCAATAGTCTGTGCAATCCTGCAAGTGACAAGCAGAATGAAGATTAACGGAAACCAGCTTTTACAAGACAACATCCTTTTATTGACGAGTACTTACGGAGAAATTCGCTGTTAGAATTTCTTCACAAAATAATACGAAAAGCTTTTGTAAATTTGCGACCTTGTCCATTATAGAAGAAAAAAGTAAGATTAAAGATGAGGATTGCCAAGGTGAAAAATACTTTTGATAAATAGATAGCGAAAAAAGATGTCAATTCAAAATCTGCCAGAGTGTGCTTTTAACACAAAAAATCGGCCAGAGTGTGCTTTTTCTCTAAAAAATAAATAGATCGTTTTAAAATTTAAATTTCTTTTCAAGATCAGCACCATCTTCGTCGTCAAACCTACGTTTTCGCTTATTCGCATCTTCTGTTGAGACAGCTTTCGACAAAACACTCTCTGCACCTTCAGCTGGCAGTTGTTGTCCAGGCATTACATATGCGACGTCGGAACTAAACATTTCTCGTTGTTGGCTGTCTTTGTTTGCTGCAGTCTGTTCGAGAATAGAGTAGAGCTGTTTCGGTCCAGACGAAGGCATTGGCGTTTCTTCGCCAGTTGCCTTACGAAGATCGAGAACTGCGGGAGTTTCCATTCCTCCTTCTGGAAGAGGCGGAAATCCTTTCACGGCATCTGTATGACTGGGTGTTTCTGTCGCTTCGCCTTCTTCAATTTCTTCTTCATCATCCTCTTCGTCATCGGATGATTCTTCCATTTCTTCCTCACTACTTTCATCATCTTCTTCGAAAAAATCATCTGCTGTAGGTAACACTCCCCAGGGCGCACGTCCAACAGTCTTCCCATCACTGGACACGAGATTTCCGTTTTGATCTTCCTCGCCCTGAATGACGAAAAGATATGATAAATACTATGTAGTGTACAGCACGTGATTCATTATAACCTTACCTCGATGGCATTTCCAAATGGGTCACCTCCATAAAGCGGTCTTCCGTATACATCGAGAGGTGGCTTTCCCCAACCATTTTTGTGATAACCATAAGATGCTCCTGCAGGTAGTTCAGCATTGACACCAGGAACTTTAAGATTCGGATAAGCGGGTGGTGGTCCATATCGCTGCATATTCAAAAGAAAAGGTGGCGGGATAGGTACAGTCGAACCTTCCACTAGCATACCTAGAGCAGTACGTAACTCCTCCGACATGACACCAGGCTTAAACTTCGATGAGTCCTGTTCAAACTCTTTGCCTTCATAATAAAGCTCACCAAACTTAGTCAAAGAAGGCTTAGTTTGATATCGAAAGAAGGCATCGTGTAACACTCGATAATCCACTTCACCACCGCCCTTGGGTGCAACCCTCGCTCTCTGCTTTTGCTTTAGAGACATTTTAGACTGATCCTCTTGAACAGCACCGCGAATCTCCATAATACCCGTCTTCACAATAAAATCTGGTAAACCAAACGGAGGCTTCTCAATACCACGTTTTCCCTGTAAATACTTCCTTTTTCTTCCCCAATGACGCGGAATCGGCACCGTGCCCGGTACACCCTTCATCTCAATAAGAAAATCCGGATCCTGAGCCGTAACATCGTGCGCCTCAACCAAATCCGGACGTTTTACCCTTTGCTTTAATACACCAATCGACGGACGCATCTTCTCACGAAGTTTTTTACGAGACAAGTGCGTGGTATTCTCTTTTTCATCATCATCATCATCATCATCATCATCATCATCATCGCTCTCATTCATATTATCTTTGACAGCAGAATCTTTAGCGTCCACATCGGCAGCAGCAGCGGTAGAGGGCACATCTATTCCTGCTCGCTGATGAAACTTTTTCATAGCTTCTTCCAACTCCATCATCTTATCCACGTTCACATCCACATTCACCACAGATAATGACGATGATGATGATGATGATGGCGGAGAAGTATTTGCTGTATCTGTAGCAATAGCAGTAACAGTATTCATCGTCATCGGATCATCCGTCACATACACAATTTCTACATCGTCATCGAGGAGCTTGGAATCATTGTTATTGTTATTATTATCCTTAACGGCGACGTGATCGGCATTGAAGATAGCACGAGTTTGTTTACGTCGTTCACGTTTGCGACGATTGCGTTCTGCAGCGCTTAGTTTCTTCGTTGCCATGGTGAGTTATACTCTACTATTAGTTATATGAAAGTGTACTGTGTATTATTTTATGTATAATTTGTGTAGAGTTCGCTCTCTGAATTTTGGGTTTTGGTTTTTTGGGGTAGAGTGGTTTAGGAACGTGACTTGGGCAGACGTAGTAAGGAGTAAATAGAATGATGATTAGTAGATTAGCTACTGATCTCATTCTATTGAAACAATCCCAATTATTATATAGTATAAACTACATCTAAAATAAGTTCAAGCTGCAACAGAACTATTCCATTATAGAAACTAGTGGATTAAAGATCCCAGTTGGCAATAGTGAGGTTTTAGTTTCTAACATTGTAACTACAAAGTAATTTATACCTGGTACAAGAGTAGAAGTTAATAAAATAAAAGCTTACAGTTTAAAAAAAATACACA
>Ga0115008_10004102_pt1 | contig 12083 bp, 8 predicted proteins | sample FraStrMetagenome_FD_87164 | JGI IMG/M metagenome (GOLD analysis project Ga0115008, IMG submission 87164) | Marine eukaryotic phytoplankton communities from Arctic Ocean - Fram Strait ARC3M Metagenome | ecosystem: Environmental > Aquatic > Marine > Oceanic | place: Fram Strait | collected 2012-06-18
CTCTAGTGATACTTATCAACCAGTTTAGGACGCCGCTCTTTGGGAAGAGAAACAGTGTGGCGATATGATGTGCACCTGTGTCGATACGATCACTGGTCTGCCATCAGACCCGCCTCGCTACGGCCGTGTAGCTGACAAGGAGAAGCTCAAGTGCTCGGGAACACCATGCCTGGACGAGCTCGCCAAGAATTCTAAGCTTGCAGCTGAATGGATCGACGAGGGAATCGTCGACCTGCCATTTATTCCGATCTGCACTACGACAGGATATTACCACGCAGTCCAAAGTGAACCTAATCTCGGATTATTCTGCACAGGTAAGACGCAAGTCCTTAACTTGAAAGACTCATTGCGGATTTAAGGTCCTAATGGCGAGTACCAAAGACCTATCGTAGAAGATGTTGCCAATTCTGTTACCTTCTGCCAGAACTATTATGTTTCTCAACAATGGAGACAACTTGTTCAGTAGCAAAATAATGAAGATTAAAGATAACTTTTTGATTGTGTAATACAAAAACAAGACAGAATATGGTCGACTATTCATCCAAAAACGCTTATCAAAAAGGGAGATCTAAGTCCCACGCATTGAAATAACCGTCAAATTTGAAACGAAAAAGAGATGGATAACCATTAAAAAATCTAAATCTATTGAGAATATATGATATGGATAGAAAACCTTCATTCGGAGAGAAAGTCAAGAAAGCTGTATTTAAGGTCTTCGTCATATAATAACTAGAGCTTACCAAGTTTAGTCTGCAAAAAAGAAACACAAGGAAAAGAATGTGCGGGAAAACCCGGACTATGGTAAGCATATTAAAGTCAAATTAATAAAGCGTCGTCATAGAACATTATTGAATTATTGGCATCAACAGAAAATAATCGTTGTTGATTGTTTTATAGCGAAAATCAATGTTGACCATTAAGGCTTTAGATATCATTCAGCAACAAAAACTAAACTCGAGAAAAAGCAATACATGAGAAGTGAGTATAATTGACGTGATGAAGGGAAATTATTAGTTCGGAGGTGTCCCGTGGATTTTCAAAAAAAAAAGAAAACCTTGACTTGATTGCTGAGCTCAGCGGGCGACTCACTTTCCCAGCCGAACGAATTTTGTGATTGATATGATGTCTCCCTCGGATCAAACACATTTCTCCGTTCTCATTTTGATAAGAGCGATTTTGATTTGAAAGCTGACGCAAAAAGACGGTGGGAAGGAGCACACTAAGAGAACTTAATTTAGACCGACTTCGAAGTAACCAGATGAGTGAGGACCGTGTCGTCGCCGAGGAAGGGATCAAGAATCTTGTAAATTTAATATTTAAATTTCAATAATGTTAGATTATTAATGAATGATATTGAACTCTGTTGGAAGGAGGAGTGCTTGCGGCAGCGCTCAAGAATTCTTGAACAAATTCGGGAATTAAAACGAATCGATGTGGGTCAGGGTCGCAAATTACACATTTGCAAAAAAATGTGCGAAAATCTCGCTCAGTTCTTATTTTTTACGCGACACCTTTTTAGTTTTATCTACGCATTTTTTTGGCGCTACAATGCCTTATAATAAGTACTATTTGCAACCCTGATGTGGATACCTTTCATTATGAAACCTTATATCAAGTAAGGACATTATTTTGTGGCTCATCAAAACGTTTAGACAATGACTGATGACTTTGAAAAGCAAATTGATGAAATGAGGATACTGGAGATAAAATCGAGAATGGCTGCTCGAATACTCGAAATTCACGATGTAATATATGATTTCATCTGTTGAACTTACATAATTTTGTAGATGATACAAAAATCGGCTGTCACAGTGCAGAAACTCAATGTAGAAATAGATGACATACGATCAAAAAGATTGCGTTCCTATTCCGAGCCTGTCAACCAGTCTACGCCGACGAAGAAGAAATGGCGAGAGTAGGCTGTTCAGTTTTATTATTTTATTATATTATCAGTATCAACGAGGAAAATAGACAGCAGCATGTAATGAACTACGCAACCAGCACCTTTAACCGTCGACGTGATCCTAACGGCCTCACGATGAAAAGCTACTCTTCAATGACCCCAGCGAGTCGGAGACGACCAACCGCTGGATCGACCACGATTATAAGAAGCAAATCTCAAAGTTACAGAGAGACTCAGAGCGATGCACAGCTTATATACAAAGCTAACTTTTTACGAAACGTAAGACTAAAATGTCTGATTGATTGTTAGCGATCTTCAGATAAATGCGCCGGAACATCTTCAAACCACGCGGGCAAGTGTGGACGTCAAACTTTTCCCCGACAAGAGCAACAACGAAGTTCACGTAAAATTGGCAGAAAGAAAGGCGCTCATGGCTCGATCTGTCTCCGATGTGGCTCTTGTGGAGCGAATGTATGAAACTTCATATAAGAATTGCATTCCCTCATTTTGTATTTAGCAGCACACTGCCACTCTCGAAGTCCGACCGCAAACTAAACTCATATGATAATGATTCCGACACTGGTATAAGGAAAGGCTTTTTGATCGATCGTTGTTTTCATTTCATGAAAAATTTTATGCAAGCCGAACAAAGCTCAATGCACTCATCAGAAGCAGATTTCCGCTGCTCACCTGACCGAAAAATAACACTTGTTTAAAATTTATGAGAAATACAATCATTATGAATAATATGTTTTACACTACCATTTTTAAAAAGAACATTTATATTGCATGCAGAAAATACATTTATAATTTCAAGGAAATAAGCTATTTCAAATAACTAGTTTCTGGAAATTGAGGTCTAAAGTGTTTATTTTTTGGATCGATTAGGTTTGGTAGCAGTAGAGGTCAAGTTTAACATCAGAGTCGATTAGCACATGAAATGTACTCGACGTCGTCATTTGGAGAGCACTCATGAGGAAGAGCTCCGGAGCCAGAGCAGGTCCTCATTCGGATCAAGCGATTCGACATCGCGCAATCGTCATACCAAGGGCTCCAGTTTCCCCATTTTGCTTTAAGTAGAGGTTAAATTAACTTTTTTTTTCTGATTTGCTTACGGCAGTCCGGGACCGAAGTACAAGCTCTTTCTTCTGTTAAGTCATCTACGCACTCTGAAGAGTGAGAGTGGATGCAGTTTCGTACTCGTCTTTCGACTCCATCGCGCTGTGCACAAGCTTCGGAGCAAGTTGACCATTCTGACCACTCGGAAACATTGCCTAAAAAGGTAAGACGTTTGTATCGATCAGACAAGTACTAATTCATACAAAAACTGCCGAATGCGATTAACCCAAGAAAAAAAAATCTTTTTTGCTAATTGATTCTACAATTTTGAATAAAAATAATCGAAAGAGAAACTTACTGCATTTCGTCTGTGGACATTTCTCAGTCATGTCGATATCGATCCCGTTTATAGTTCCAGAGCGTTTCCTCGAGTGTCTAAACAAAAAATGTGTCCTCTTTGGGTAGTTTTTTAATTACCCAATTCCACATTGACATTCTGACCATTCACTCCAAAAGTCAGGAATCGAGCGTTTTCTTCTACTGCACGAGTCGGAGCATGATCTTTCCTCGTAGAATTTGCCATCGCCCATGCATTCTTGGATCTTGCCAAGCGAGTAAGGTGCGTTCGTGCAGATCTTTTCACGGGACTCAGTTTCGCTTTCGCAGTCGCAAGAGCTCCAGTCGGACCAGTCGCTCAATCGAGCTATAAAAAATTTGTTAAAACTTTGACAACATGATTTGATAGATTCTTACGACACTTGTTTTCTGGATTGCAGAGAGCTGTTTGTAAAAAGCCGATGTTGTCTCCCGTAGTAAGCGCATTTTCGCATCTGTTAGACCTTTCAATACATATGTCCGAAAAAACAGAATCTGACGAGTCCAAGGAGACGCCACAGGGACAAGCCTCGCTTCCGATATCGTCTCCCTTGCATCCACGGGTACGCACGCGTGTCCCGATGTCATCAGCGACGCCGCATGATTTGGAGCAGCATGACCACTCCGACCAAGTTGTCCAACCAGCTAAGGCAAAAATAGCTATGTTATAAGATCGCTAATATTACGGCATTCCGGGACAAAGCATGGCTTGAAATCGTCTGCTCCACAGCACTTTGATTCGTCACCGCAAAGAAGAGATCTCGATCGGCGTTGAGATCCAAACTGAGCGTCATCAGCATTTCTGGAAGCACATAAATGAAACACAATTACAGATTGATGGTTACCTGCAAACCCGGCTGTCGCCTTCCAAAAGACAGGATCCCCATTCGCTCCAGTTCGAGTAAGTGCAATCTTCTACGCAAGGTCTAGATTCTCCACCTATTACTGTGCAGTAGCAGCTATTGGGCCGATCACCGTTTTGGTCAACCCAATCACCATTCCAAGCTACGAAAATGTTTAAGACAATTCACAGAGAGTTATTTATTACTGAAGATCTGGCCGTTGTTCGTCGTGCATACTCTAAAACGATCTGATCGTCCGCCACATTCTTGCGAGCAGGAGCTCCACTCAGTCCATTCACTCACGCTAGCGGAAATGAAGTCGCAAGTGTTTTGTTGAATTCCAACTTGCATTGGCGTCACATTCTGCTTGATAAATCTTTGAATGGATTGAATAGTGCTGATTTGTTATTGTCAATAATTTGTCGAGTGCAGTAATGCGAACGTGTAATGTATAAAAGTGATCAAACCGAGCCTGACAACGGCCTCTATCTTGTCCTCTTGGTTAGCCGTAGAAGGGATATCTATAATTATGTTTTCACCATTGCTGCTGTATTTTGTATCTGTCAAGTATAGTGTTGCCCTGTTTATAGTCTTAATCTCATCTGGATTGTTTTTGTCGCAGACTTCTCCCCAATTAAACTTAATTCATTTAATTATGAAAAAAAAAATCTTTGTTACCTTGATATCATCGGAGAAATCATACATACGATTGGCACTTCCATCAACGGAAAGATCCACATTAGTCGAAGCAACAAAATTAGTCATAAACTTAGATACAGGCGAAGGATCGCCATTCACTTCTCTGACATCAACAAGGTTGTTTGCTACCAAGAAAGTTTTGAGTCTTGCAATGTTTATGCGAACTTCAGTGTTGGTTCCTTCGATCAGATTTGAGATACCATTGCGAATCGTGCTCACGCCGCTGCCTGATCTCATCCTTTCAGCCGCATCTGCTCGAATCCTGTATCCTCTCCATGGAGTATCAATGTCGTCTACGGAAATCCAAGTCGACATGCTGTACAAATTTTGCGGTCTGTTGAAGAGAGGCATGTTGTTATACCAGTCTTCAAGCAAGTGAGCGGTGAAGGGGTTGTTTCCTGCTGCATAGGAAACATAGCTCCTTGTAGACTGGGCGATCAATGCGTTCGTATTGACGATACACTCATTTGGGAACTTTCGAAGCATATCCTGAAAAAAATATCTAATCCGCTTTAAAAAATTATGACGCGCTTACAATTCCCACAGATTTACAGTCCACGTCGTCACTAAGATCAGGATCGAAGCACAACTGAGCTCGGACTGGCGATTCATCACAACCACAGTCAACGTTTACAGCTTCGTTTTCGGATCCTTTGAAAGAAGATCCACTTTCGCATTTGCAGTTTGAAGCCGTGAAGGGCAGTGGAATTGGACAGCGATCATCGCAGGGGGTCGGCACTTGCTGGTTGACCTTGATCTCACGAATGGCCCGGCGAATCGGATTCCGCCCGTTGTATGCTCCCCATATTTCCCCAGCTTTGAATCTTTGGTCCTCGTTACCAATATTCCATAATGCCACAGCATCTTCGTAAGGAATTAAATTGTCGTCCGCGTATTTTTTTAATCTTGGGTCGCATTCAGTCGCATCAGATGGAGCTTTGCAATTTTTTGAGAAGTCGTCGTTACCACATCTGGAAAATTAGATAGTTGAAATCAAGGAGGACTCACTTTATGCCAGTTTCCTTGTAAGTCGACTTAGTCGCCGTGTAACTGGGCTCCATGGTGTTATCAAAGTCCCCGGATGGTGACTGAATGGCTGATCTTATACCTGAAATTAATATAAACAAGATTTTCAGACTTGAAAAATTATCCCGGACCTCCGGTACTTTTCAACTCCGGTCAGGAATAACATCTAAAGTTTTATACAAACCATTCCATTTGGACTGAATGATTGACTCGTAGTTGTCTCTAATCTGGTCGTCAGATCCACCAATGATGGTTCTGTACTTGAAGTAATTCGGCGAGTTCGGATCAAGAATTCGAAATGGATAATTTTTTCTGTCGGGGTAAATGCATTCTCTAAATATTTTTATAAGTGCCAATAAACGATGAAAGTAGATTACTTATAACGTGTTTTACGGAGTTTATATCGACCCGGATAGGAACACAAGTCGGCTCTTTCAATCAGGTTCTCACAACCGTATTCGACAGACCACGATGTCCAAAACGGCCCATCAAAATCCAGTCCATCAAATGTAAGCTCCGCAATACTTTTGTAGTTCTAAACTGTGTCTCAGATCGTACAAAAAAAAATTCTCTATTTTGGAACTTTCCTGAGCGGTGCTGCATTGTCCGTTAATTTGCCTAGAGTTTCCTGGCTGAGCTGTGCATTTGAAAAGGCTGAATAAAAAGTTGAGTGTCTCAAGCGTATAACTCTGAAATACCTATAAAAAAGTAAAAAATAATATTTTTTATCATAATGGGTGATCGACTCGAGGAGTTCGAGTAAATGATCAAGCCCGAGATTGAAGAATTTTTACGTCTTAGGGGTACACAGATAGGGGATTACGAGCATAATAAGGGCGGTTCGGGAGGCATTGGTGTGCAGCGAAAGCTTTGCCCCGGCTGAATTACTTCTCAAAAGCGAAAATAATTACCGCATTATACCGGAAGAAAAGGCACTCTTTACGTCAACTTTGATTTACGTTATTATTCAGTGAAAAAATGTTGACAGTTAAAGTAGCTTCTAAGCCAAGAACATTGATTCCTATTTGACTAAAGTTCGTCAATGTCGATTACAAACTGAATCGTGCGTTTTGAACTTTGATTCAGTTGTCGAGCAAGCACGGACTTGTCGACTGTCCAGCAAGAATTCGTCTCATCTTCTGCAAGGATTTGCTGTACTGTCTTAACTACCAATTTGTCTTAGCTTTCAGCGATCATAGCACTTACAGTATATCAGATATGATATAATGCACAGTATGACGAAAGCGTATGTTGGAAAGCCAGATATTATCATCGAGGTCTTGTCCTTGGTTTTTCGATATGTTCTCTTGTTAAATATTATCAAATTTTTAATATATTTTCATTTATCAGTTTGAAACCTCACAAGGTAGCTTCGCAGTTCATTTTTAGTTTTACTTTTCTTTTAGATATCCTTGACTATTCTCAGAAAACAGAAGGTCTCCTGTCAAAGAATATTGGCAATATCGTCTTTTATTTGCTTTAATAAATCGCTTAGAATGAACATGAAATATTAGGACAGACGAGATTTGAGGACAGGTTGTCGAATTAACGAATCATTCAGACTATTAAAAACCAAAGGATGAAATTGATGTTCTGCGCTGACATACATCTTGACTGCATTGGCAAAAATCATTCCGGAGCTTCATTCTCGAAAGTGTTCACTCCCTGGAGATATAGAGAAAAAACGCCGTTTAGTTCTCTGTAAGTTTCAAAAAAATTAAAATTGCGAATTGTTTTTGATTGATGATTTTTTGGCCATTACGGGCCATTTTAACTCGTTGAATTTTTTCTAAAAGGAGAATAGAGAATGCAGATGAGAAAAGTTTATAATTGGTTAACTCCTAAACTTCATAATCGGAGAAGACTGGGTTTATGCAAATATTATCAGTCAATGCTGACGCAAAGATTGAAACGTTTATCAACAGAGGGCGCAGTGTAGCTTCCAATTTCTATACAGATATCCTCCTTCCGTTTTTCCCTTTTTTGCGTTTTTTGTCCAGTTCACCAGAAAAGGTTACAAAAAGTCAGTGAATGAATATTTATTCTGGAGAGACAACTCTGCGCTAAGTCTGACGAATCTCTTTTTTAGAATTCACTTCAGAGAAAACGAAAATTAATTCAAATGAAGTTACTTCCGGCATTACTGTCCTCAACCCTAGGTAACTTTTATTCTTGATAATTTCATTACATATTACATCAAGGATTTGTTTTATATCATATTAAGTTCATAGAAAATTGTTGAAATTTACTTTTATGATTATAAAAAATATAGGGTTTGAGACCGAAACTCCGATGGAGGCGATTCAGGCCGCTCATTCCCGAGTTCGAAACGGATTCGTGTTGCCCGAAATGGAAGAGATCAATTTCGCTAACGAGCGCCTTCTCGCTGAGACCTTCAGCCCGTCGAACAGAAATCTAAATGTACAGGACGCAGTGGAGCGATCGAACAATATAACGATGGGATTTTTCCGACAGGGATCTTGCGACACTTCCTTTCCGTCTCTTGATGGCAGTTGCAACGCCCCAAACGATGAAGGCAGATCTATGCAGCCGTATAAAAGACTGGTTCCTGCAGACTATTGTGACGGACGGCAGTCACCCAGATGCTCTTCCCGAGGCCGACCGCTTCCGAGCGAGAGACAGGTCATGATTCGAATGCGAGGAACAAACGGCGCGCCTACAAGAAACCCTGTCGCCTCGTATGCCTTCACAGCGTGGGGACAGTTTCTTACTCACGATATCATCCAAACTCCGGACGTTGGTGGAGCCTCGTGCGCTTGTAACGGAAGCAACAGTAACTGCAAAGTGATCGAGGTGAATCGCCAGACTGATCCTATCCTGACTTTCCCTTGCATGTTTATCAAGCGATCTTCTGGCAAGGTCGGCGCGCAAGGCGGAGAGCCCGTCCGAGAGCAGGTAAACCAGCTTTCTTCATTCATCGACGGAACTGTTGTCTATGGCTTTACAAACAAACACAAGAATCTGCTCCTAGACGCAGACGGAATGCATCTTAAAATGCGTAACAGCCCGAACGGACCTATTTTACCCGGTGTCAACCAATTCAACGACGACCAGATAAAGAAGGACTTTGGGACCGCCAACGTCTTTAATGATAAAGGGCACACACCTCAAGTTGCCGGAGACACTCGAGTAATGGAGAACCCGATTTTGATGAGTTTCCATACAATGTTTGCTCGGCTCCACAATCGAGTAGTTGACGATCTTGTAAAAGAAAATCCCAAGTGGGCTAAGGAGCGAGTCTTCAATGAGGCGCGTCTTTTTGTGGGAGCAATTCTGAAACAAATCACCTACAGCGAGTACCTGCCAATCCTTCTTGGAAGAAACGCGATCAATCTATTCCCTGCTGTTCGAATGAGCAAGGCCGATAAGCGCCCAGCGAGAACACGCTTCATGAAAGAACTTGACGAGGAAGAAATCATGCAGCGCAACACGGGATTCATGCCGCCTGCTCAGGATGATCCATCTATCAGACAGGAGTTTATCGTTGCTGGCTTCCGAGTTGGCCATTCTACTGTTCCCGAACAGCTGGTCAGCGCAAACTCAAATCTGCAGGCTCAAGACCGCCGAGACTTGAAGGATAACTACTTCGACCCTGACATGTCTATTGAGCATGGACCGGGTGGTTGCATTCGAGGAGCCATGGCTGGCGATTCCAATCGCGTTTCTGGTTCTTATGCCCAAGCTACCATGAGTCATCTTTTCAAACCAAACAACTTCCAACATGGAACTGATCTTGGATCCATTAACATTGCGGTTTGAAACAGAGTACGTCTTATTTCACTCATTTTGATTTTCAGAGAGGACGTGAACATGGTGTTGGGAGTTATGAATCTGTCAAACGATTCTGTATGCAGCATGAAAGTTACAGACGACTGTACAATGGAAATAACCCAGCAATGATCAACGTATGTTCATTTCATTTGTTCTATTTTAGAAAATTATTTTTTAGGGTTGGAATAACATCGTCAGATTGTATGACGATCCTGAAGACGTTGACCTGTATGCTGGTATCTTAAACGAGCAGAAAATGCCAGGAGCTGAGGTCGGTCCCACAGCTGGCTGCATCATTCTCGACCAGTTCATTGCCTTGAAACGTGGAGATCGTTTCTGGCACGAGAACGCAGGCGTTTTCACTGACAAACAGCTGACAGAGATCAAGTCCACCACTCTCGCCAAGGTTATTTGCGAGACCATGGAAGGTATGCAGAGGACAAACAAAAATGTCTTCCTACGCGCCAATATTCGATTCCAGGGAGTCACTAACAATATCATGAGCTGTGGCAATGTCGGCACGCTTGATTTTTCGAGCTGGCGAGCGGGAGACACTCAGGGTCCAAATGAGACACCAGACCCAGAAACATCGACTTCTGCTCCTTCTACTGAAACAGTTGACCGCGTCGAGTTCGGCTGCAAGCTGGTATTTTCAATTTTTTCGTGATTTATTATATCTTTTTTTTTTTCTCAGACAAAAGGACGACGAAATGGTCTGATTGAGTGTGGACGAGCAGGAGACTGGACTGACGCTACTTTGGATGATCTTGCCGAGCACATTAAAAACCGCGGAGGCATTCCAATCCAAGGAAAGAGAGCGCAGATTGTTAATTTGGCGACAAAGGCAGTTCGGCGTATGTCTATCCAAGGAAACAGCAAGGTAGACACTGAAAGAGAAAATTGAGTAGTCAAAATTGTATTCAGGTGACAAATCCCGACAAATTAAAAAATGTTATCTCAAAGTTCGGAAACCTCCTCGAGCTTGACGTTTCGAAGACTGGTCTAACTGTAAGGCGCCTCATAAGTATCATTCTAGCCTTTTCCATTTCAGTCGTTCACAAAAGACACAATCTCTGAGAATAACCTTCTTGGCAATGTGAACTTGGAAGGGACTGAAATCAACAGTGTTGACATGGACCTCTTCATGGCCCTTGGTACGAATCTGGCGAGAGGAAACAAGTTCGTCATGTTCGCCCATGAAGACTAAGACCCTTATCTGACTTTATGTCTGTAAAAAAAAAGAGTATGCTCAATAATTCATAATTTTCTTAGTAATTTTTTTTACAAAAATTAGGATAGCAAGGAAGAAAGCATAATCAGCAATTCAAAAATCCGATATTTTGAAGTAAATAAAAATACTTTAAGAAAGCTGAGCATAGTCTATATGTCAGACGAACATTCGTAAAAAAGGATCGTCCCTGGTTCAAGATGCATTTCGATACGTTTTCATAAGCTTAGTGATCTTGATATCAAGGAAGAAAATATTTTTCAATATTGCAGAAAAATCATCAGCAGATTATTGAGGCCCCAAAAGGATATTGAGTCGACTAATGGAACGAGCTCTCGTAATTGATATGTACCCCTGGATGCTTATCAGTGCCCAGCTGCGCATACATAAACTATACGCATTTTAGGCGAATGGCATTTTTCTTTCGAGGAGCCGCTCGTTTACCCTGGAATCGGCTGATGAGCAAGTTTCCTTATCATTTGCAAATAAAACTGTTATTCATTTATTTCGCCGAGCCTATTTGATAAAAATTTAAGAACTCTAGTGGTTGAGTTTGACAAAGTGTTTGTAAATTCACGCTAGCGTTTCTACTTCTTGTCTAAGTACTTTAAGTTTAATGCGATGTAACTTATGTAACATATATTATGTTACATAAAATATATTTTAGATTATATAGAAAATAAACAAAGCTAAATTATTCACTGTATCCGCACTCAGCGAAAGTTTGTTTATTCGGTAATATACATGCATCCCTCTTGGGTATATCTCCGCCAAAATGTCGGTGGCTGAAAAATATTTAGATAGAGGACACTCTAAAAATATCTCATTTTAGGTAATTCACGGAACTTTGTCTAAATTACTTTAAGAAATTATTCGAAGTGAAATTCAAAATCCAGTTTGTAGTTTAAAAAACTTGATTTGTAGTCTCTTCGAGATCAAATACTTTGACTACTTTTGACGAACCAGTAATTCACAATTTCGGGGGGCTAATTGAACACGTTGTGTTCACTGCTCGTAAAAACAATGATTGACCCGTCGGGTCACAGAACTAATTCAATTGAGTGACAGATGCCATTTTTTCTATCTTTGCAAAATGAGACAGAAATTGATGTTGGACAAGACGTGTGCGGAAATTACTTCTAAGCTCTCTGCATTAGGC
>Ga0115008_10004106_pt1 | contig 12076 bp, 8 predicted proteins | sample FraStrMetagenome_FD_87164 | JGI IMG/M metagenome (GOLD analysis project Ga0115008, IMG submission 87164) | Marine eukaryotic phytoplankton communities from Arctic Ocean - Fram Strait ARC3M Metagenome | ecosystem: Environmental > Aquatic > Marine > Oceanic | place: Fram Strait | collected 2012-06-18
ATGGGAATTCATTGTATATGTTGGTGCTGCTGTGTTTGTATTTACTTGTAAAATGTTAGTATTTGTGTTGATGGCGGAAGGCTGGTTGCGAGATTCCGGGCCAATTAATTTTTTTTTGGGACCTTCGATTCTCAGGTCTCATGTAGATCTATCGAAAATTATTAAATGTTCTGTAAAGTTGAGATTGTGTCAAATAGAACGAAAAATGAGAGATGAGGAGGTTGAAGTTTGAAAAAGACTTATCGCAAATTTGATAAGTAAACTCCGAAAGAAAATGTCAGCACAAAATAAGCCAGAATGTGAAATTTACAAAAAAAAAAAAGCCAGAATGTGAATTTTCTCTTATTTTAATGTCAAGTTTATGTTGCAGCTGACTACCCTGTTAAAGTAGACTAAAATACATTCTAAAATTAACGTAATTACTCAACGATTTGAATATTAGATCTATAATACAGCGCTGCACGACAATGCTTATTTCCAATTATAGATGTGGAGGTGATGACAGGTTAGCTTCGATGAGGTGAACTGCCAAGTTTGGGAGAATCATTATGGGGATGTGGATATCTGCTACTTGATGGCGCGCTACAGTGCCTGGTTGCGGGTTCGTTCTGCACGTTCAAAATAACGAATATATTTTTAGTGGTATTTAATACATGTACAGCCTAGTGATCATGGGATCATGGATATTTAACGCATCGAAATTTCGGCACGTAACAAGATTGAAAAGAAAACGTCCTGTAGTTTTGAAACATTGGCAACCCGTTAATCAACGGGCGAGTTAATTCTAACCATGTCGAGAATTACGAATTTCTCTCCATTATATAGAGCAAATGGATTGGTATCATTTCCATGTTATCAACATATAGAGAACAGCAGTACTTGCTATTGGTAGAGACCATTGCGAAGAAGAAATAATCAACAAGAAAGCCTCAGATTGTAGATTTAGAAGGGCGAGGTGAGTAGCATCAGATCACGCGGAGAAATTCAAAGGAAGCAGGACGAAGTATGTCCTAGACAATTTTGTCTTGGGCGTTATGTACCATATTGCCCTCAAGTGGGTTTATGGAATGTTAATTGCACCTGATTTAAATTCCATCTCATCTTCATAGGTCGACGCAAAGTTTGTTATTTAAGGTGGTCGATTTATTTAAGCCGGCGCGATCCTCGCGTTTTCAAATAGTTGATCGTATGTAAAATTTCTTTTGCTCACCATCCAAATTCCACGACTGAAAGCTTTACAAGACTGTGATAAATACCCGTCATTGGAAGAGCATAACGCTCACAATTTTTATTTACGATGAAAATCAGTGTATTATCAATCACTGTGCTTTTTGCACTGCTGGGAGTGCATCATGTGGGAGCCCAACAATCCGCAATCAGACGAATTTCTACATACAGAGAAAAGAAAAGGGAATTTTCGTCCAACGCATCACAATCCAATGTACATCTTCGCCATTATACTTCTAGTGGAAGCAAATCGGAAAATTCTTCAAGCTCGGTTAGTAAGTATAGTTCAAGTACAAGTAGCTCCAAGTTTTCTTCAAAGTCTAGCAAAACTAGTAAGTCGAAATCGAGCAAATCCGGCTCAACATCTTCATCGGATAGTAACTCAGATTCTACCTCGTCAAAATCGAGTAAGTCGAAGTCTTCTTCTAGGTCAACTTCGTCCAAATCTAGCAAGTCGAATTCTTCTTCTAAGTCAAGTTCCTCCAAATCGAGTAAATCGAAGTCTTCTTCTAAGTCAAGTTCGTCCAAATCTGGTAAATCGAAGTCCTCTTCGAAGTCATCTAAATCAAGTAAGTCAACATTCTCTTCAAAGTCGAGTAAAGCATCAAGGCCCAACAGCAATGTACCAGTGATGACGCCGACATTAATGCCGTTGACAGATCCGTCAATCAGCCCTTTTGAGCTTCCATCCTACATCTTTCCTTCTAACACCCCATCAAATAAACCTTCCAGCGTACCTTCTACGAACCCATCTCGTACACCCTCTAGTTCACCCTCTAACGCACCTTCTATAACTCCATCAAATAAACCTTCCAGCGTACCTTCTACGAACCCATCTCGTACACCCTCTAGTTCACCCTCTAGTTCACCCTCTAACGCACCTTCTATAACTCCATCAAATGCACCTTCAGTCCCATCAATTTGTGGAATGAATTATTCAACAAGAAGAGAGATGATTTTTGATGTATTGAAGGCGGTCAGTCCAAGTGAGTTGGATCTTGTTGATGACTCAACAGCGGCATATTTGTCATTTGAGTGGCTTGTTGATGACGATGCATATCTTATTTGTCCTGATGATGAAAAGTTAATACAACGATATGTGCTCGGAAAATTATACTTTCAAACAATGGGTGATCAGTGGATTGAGTGCTCTAGACCTTCCTCCTCCACGAAGCCAAATCCAACATGCAACGCACCAGCTGTATCTAGTGGTAGACCGGCGCTTGATGGGTCACCGTGGCTGGATCCCAACCACGAGTGCGATTGGGCCTTCATTAATTGCAACGATGATTTGTGTGTAACACGAATTGAAGTTGACGAAAATTGCGTTTCTGGAACTTTGGCAAACGAAATCGATTACTTGCCTTTTCTAGAGGTCTTCACTATGGACGGAACACCAAACAAAATAAGCGGCACAATTCCGACCCAATTCGGTAATCTAACCCAACTGGAAATTCTCGATCTTGATGAAAATGGATTAACGGGCACTATTCCAGAAGAAATATATAATAATCTTGCTTTAATTCAACTTGGTGAGTGATTTATGTTTTAATATAAATTTGCAAAGCATTCAATTACACCTCTTATTTCTTGTTGTTCAGATTTTGATAATAATTCGTTGACGGGTACTATCAGCACCCTTGTTGGGAACCTGAAAAATTTAACTTTTTTTCAAATATTTTCGAATCCGATTTCAGGAACAATACCAACTGAGTTAGCTACCTTGTCCAGTTTATGTAAGTTACTTGAATTTGTCACGAATTTGTGGAAATTCTACTCATGCATAAATGTGAAGTTTCTATTGGGTTATATGACATGGATCTCACCGGTGCAGTACCGCCAGCCTTATGTGAAAACGTGATACCCTTTGGAAATATTCAATATTTATGGACAGATTGTGGATCAATTGGTGATCAATTGCCACAAGTTTCATGTGATTGCTGTGACTTTTGTTTCAGCCTATAAAGTAGTTCCCATGGCATTTCTGTAATATTTTCCAAAATCTGGTTTCTGTTGTTTAATTGAAACCTGCTGTTGCAATTTTACCTTGAAATCATTGTAATTTCATCACTAAAATATCGTTTTGTGTGAGTTTATGTAACCTACTTTCTATCCATGGGATAAAGAAAGTCTAAACTCACCAATTCAATGTACTAAAGCTTCCACTTATGTTAACAAATTCTTTTTGCCGCATTTATTTCAAGATTGTATGTACAGCCTAAGGCAAAGTCCTATGTTATTAATAGGAGGTGATTTTGGAACTAGGCGTATCTTTTAATCATGGCCCAGAGACCAAGATGGTACCTTATTTTGATCTTGTTTTAATCTTTCGGCAGACGATCTCTTCGGCACGTCATTATCGCCTCAGAACAACGATGACCTAGCAAGTCTAGAAAAGAATTTGTATATGTATGGTTCCCCCCTAAAATTAAAAATAATTTCTACTCGTCATAACAGACGAAATGATTTCGATGTGCAACTCTTGAATCTGTATCAAATAGTAACAAATGAACGAAACATCAAAAATTTAAGATTAATTAAGACGAATTATCCCTGACAATCATTTGAAATATTTTGTTTATATCGTGATATTCAAAGCTCGTATTCTCTTTCAGAATAGCGCCAAAGTCTCCCTCGTCGATCTGATTTCGATGGAGGTATCCAACGTTTCTTTTATCTAAAGCAAAGAAAGATGAACCTATTTCATTCATGTTGCAGCATCCCCGTTCCTTCATAGCCTTTGCTAGTTTACACAACGTCAAAGCATTTGGAGGAGCTGCTTGCGCCAACTCGGTATACTTTCGATATGGACACATTCCACTACTAGTATCCTCGTCGTCGTCCGAAAGTGTTGTTGTTGTGCCAGCAGAAACGGAACATATCGCTTCCGTGTCACTACAAGAAGGCGACTTATGAAGCAAACCAACATTTTCCAGCAAGTCATCTTTACCACTAGCTGGATCGTCTTCCAGTGCGCGTCCGATAATTTTGGCTGGTGCGCCAACTACCAAAACGAAACAAAAATTTAAGCATAATTGTGCCATTAGCAATTTGCATTGTAGAAAACAGACAACGATTACCTGCAGTAGCCCCGGGAGGAATGTCTCGCAAGACAATACTACCCGCCCCGATTTTGCTTCGCGAACCAATACTGATACAGCCAAGAACAGAAGCTCCAGCACCGATTAAGACTTTAGCTCCTACTTTCGGATGCCTATCGCCGTGATCTTTTCCAGTTCCACCTAATGTTACTCCATGTAGAAATGTGCAGCCATCTCCAACTTTTGCCGTCTCACCAATCACTACGCCTGTCCCATGATCGAGCATAATACCCGCACCAATCGTAGCACCTGGATGAATGTCGACAGAAAACATCGCCGAAGCCTGCGATTGTAAAAATAAGGCAGTCATGTTACGTCCGCTTTTCGAAGAAATCCACTTTTGCCGAGCAGCTCTGTGACATACTAGCGCAGCAAATCCCTTAAAAAAGAGCACTACTTCTAATAGCGACCTGCATGCAGGATCGCGATCAATTACTGCCATAGCATCTTGTCGCACGGATTCCTTCATAGTATATCCAGCTTCTAATATCGATTCATTCGCAAAAGCTCTCCTAAGCAACAAATTCAACATATTAGGACAAAACATGCTATCCGATGGATTATCACCAACAACGTTGTTCTTTCGATTGCAGGGCGGATGCAACAATAATCGATAGCATACGGTCGACGCCACGGCATCCTCAAAGGTTTCCACATCCTTCGCCAATACCGTTCGATTCAAAAGCATCTCTAATTCCGGCTCCTCCTTCAAAGTATCTTCAGCCTCCCTGATCAGGCGACTTGTGAATTCATCCTTTAATGTCATTATGGCACCTCGACTAGCTACTGCTACCTAAGTACACACATTCAAATATTAAAAAAACCAAAATTCAATTTATTAGAAAACATATATTTGTTCTATGTTATTTTTCTGATGGAAAATAGCACTGCTTGTGCTTTCAAATGTGCTCGATAAGATTTTTTGATTGGGAAGAGGAGGTTTAGTTGAAATTGAGCAATTAATACGCTATAAGTATACGTACGAACGAGTAATGATGAAAACCTTACGGTGAATTGGAGATTGTGAAAGAAATGAATGAATTAAAGTTGACAGTGTAGATACTATATTCGATCCGCCGTTGATCGTCGAGGTCGAATTTTCGAAGAAAATGTTCTGTACGAATCCCATTTTTTAAAAGTTCTTCAAGTCAGAACTTTAGGAGAGATGACTACGGATCGCATTGGACAAAACACCTCTCACACACATGTTTGGCATTTGATGTACCACGCAAAAAACTTCGAAGTGTATATTTTTTGATGCAAAATTTTTGTAGTCAATTTGTCATCATAGCTAATCAAAAATCGTTGATAATTGAGTCTTATCGGAAGTACATATACAGTAAATGTATCGATACTAATTACAGCTTACAGCACCCAGGGCTGAAAGGTTAAATATAGACGCCATGCGCGCTACTTAATATTGACAAAATTAGGAAATAAATAGATATAAATCCCGCGTTGGTCATTGTTATAAAAAAATGTATATACAATGACATGAAGGGGCGAAGGGCTTAAAATGCAATGATCAAGCGTTACGCGTTTTACGATTTACTCACAAGATGCGTTGTCCGTTTTGCTGAAAGTTTTCACCTTCTCGTTTGTCAAATTGTGTGAAAACAACTTCTGTCGCATCATCGTTGGCTTGTTGTAGTTTGTATCATCATTACGTGTTTTTCGCGAGCGCTAACTAACTTAAAGAAGATTTATCCATCATGAGAGACGATACACTCACCTGCGATCGAATATCAAAAAATGTAAATCATTGTCACCCGGCAAAGGAATGGAATGTCAAAAGAGGTGGAGGTGAATTGACGAGTGAAAGAGAACGGATTGCTTTAACACACAAACGACGTCGCTTATCTGGCAGTGATCTAATTTCTTTGAGATACATTGAACCAAAGTTATTTCGTCTCATTTATGAACGAGATCACCCATGTTTTGATTATCTTCATTTATCTTCATCCAAAAAATACAGCAGGAGAGAATGGGCTCTCGTAGTTGAGCAACGCTGCGAAACTCATCCGCAAGAATTGAGATTTCAAGACAGAATAGACGGTTGGAACGCTCTACACTTTGCGCTAATTCGTAAAGCTCCCATAAATGTAATTTCTGCGATTCTTGGCGCGGATGCTTCTTACGAAGCTAAAGCTCACGAGACACTGACTTCGGTGAGAACAAGACGGGGATCAACGGCACTTCACATTGCTTCATTTTACGGGTCTTCTGTAGAGATTGTGGCGCTTTTGGTCCAAGCTGATTCCAAAACGCTGCGTGCAAGAAATCGTTGTGGTGATCTCCCACTACAATGCGCCATCAAAGGAGATAATGAAACACCATTGAATACCATTAACGTAGTTTCTCTTTTACTCGAACATTATCCTGAAGCAATATTTGCTAAAGGTCATCGAAGGGGAGAGCCAACTTTTCCATGTTGGGAGCTGCTTTGTCGATGGATTCAGAGATTAGTTAGACATGCAAATACGTCAAAGAAATTCATCTTCGAAACCGAACAATTGATCATTACCATCCATAAATATCTTGAAAAGATCACCATATGTGAAGGTTGCGAAATATGTAAAATCGTGAATCTTCGTAATGAGGTAATCGAAGCAAAGAGGAGGTGTACAATTTAGGTTATCACGAACAGAATCGTTACAGTTTTGATAGTATCTCAACATTCGCAATTGTAGAGGATACTCTTTAGAGATCAATTTTGACAATAAGGATACTAAAATTCTTTTTATTTTACTGAACCCTCGATAGTACAAGCCTTAAGTAGAATTTGAGGATACTGCGTAATCTCTGAGATAGATATAGTTCAGCGTAGACGCGGAAAATCTCCGCAAATCATTGATGATTTTATATTGAGTTCGCGGATAACTAATTGATTCATTGCACCAGTCACTATTAAATTATCGTCACTTCCTTTGTACTCAGTAAACTAAGCATCGTCATCGCGCACGGTGCCAAAGTAGTAATATCTGAGAATTGCGCAAATAGAAACACTATCTCAGTTCAGTTTTTTCGCTTACATCTTAATCCCACCCTACAATTGCTAACGTTAACTTCAAGGATGTGGTGCTTAAACAAATTCTGGTATCTGCGCAGACACAAATCTAGTAACTTCATCGTGGAATCTATCCAAGCATTGAGCTCAGAAATCCAAAACTCTTTTTCGACAAAGGATTTAAGCCAGAATTCTTCCCCACGGCAGAATTGATGTCGTCTGAATATCTTGGTGCTGCCAGTGATTTGGGAGAAGAATGTAAGGTAGGAACTTCAGCTTGAATAGGAAGAAGCACAAATCTCCGAGTTGACGGCTTTGGACTTAGTAATGGTAGTATGGTCGAGTCACTACTTTCCATAGTAAGATCTTTTCCTGAAAAACTTCCCTGTTCCTTTTTCTTTGACGACAATAAGTCGACATTTCCAAGCAATGCTTCTACATAAAGCTTACTTGAGCGTAGGTTCTCAACGACCCCGCTATCATTGCAAATAACACCCGTGGGCATCGATGAAATAACCAATTCCAAAGTAACAGGATCAACGGCAGACTCAATCCTATTTAACATTTTATTCAATCTTTCCATTGATTTATCAGGTAATATTTCTTCAAACTTTTGATTTCCATAACAACTTATTACGAACTTCAAGTCGAACCACGTTTGAATTAAAATTGACTCTTTGTTTTCTTCTTGTAAACTTTCATTTAATACTTCACCATCAGCCAAAAGTTCAAATTCAAAAATCTCGGTCACTGCTTTCAAAGACTTCGAAATTAGAATTTTTTTTGATAGATGAAGCAAAGAGGTCATTGTTGTAGTGCGGCTGTGCAAATCTGCGGGACAGAGTGAGCGAAGCAAATCCCCCGAGACTCCAAGCACAAATGTCAGAATATAACTGGATACTCTCTCAGGAATGTATACATCGCTTTCGTTTTGTTTTTCAGAATTAGTGTTCGTAGGATTCGTCCGGAGAGAGTTCAAGAAACTCTTCTTGAGCTCTTCCTTTCGAGGCAATAAAGAATATTCTGTCCATCCTTCGAGTGATCGATCAAATAGTTGAGAAAGAGAAGACGACACTATGTTGCGAGCTGTGGATGGCGCTTCACTGGTATTTAAAGACAAACCACAGGCACTAAAAAGACATAACTCTTCAAAAGATATATGTGATATGTTCGATGACTTTATTGCTGACAAAATATCATTACGGATCGACACATCGTTGGGAAAGGCGCCTTCCAAAGTTTCTGTGAAAGAAATAAGGATTCTTGAGTTTAGAAAGCAATACCGGAAAAGTATAAGGTCGCATGGCAACGCTTACCCGTGATAGTATGAACATCTACATATCTACAGTCGTCAACGTTGCAAATTTCAAAGCTTGCTCGTAAATCCTCTGTAATGAAAGAATTCAAAGCAATCAAAAGCATGTTACGTACACTAAAATTTAGGACATTAATCTTACCAATGGAACTCGCAGAAAACTTTCCAAACCCGTGGCTAAAGTCAAGCAAGTGAAAGCACTTTACGTTAGGGTCAAGTTTGACGATCATCAAATGACAGATGCGGCCTACGATAAATTGCATGCTTGCTAGATTTCCGCTGTCACACCTATCGAAAATCGTTCGCATACTACATATAAATTTTGCCATCAAACTGCATACTTGAATGTGCAAACTACCTCTCAAGCTATTTAAGTGACAGTTAGAGTGTAAGCATATTATAAGAAACAATTCTTCCATACACAACTTACCTGACGCTGCTATCTTCAACGCACTCTTGATGAACTAAATTCATACTTTCTTTCTCGAGATTCACTAACAACTCTTCGAAATATCCTACGAGCCTAAGAGCATTCATATTTACATCTTGGGCCTTCAAACTCTCAAAGTTTGGCGCAGTTGAACATATTTTTTTAAGAACTCTAGTAATTTTTGATATAAGTGACTCGTGAGAAAACTCTAAAAGATTGTGTACGAGTTGATCAAAAGTTGTACGGAACAAAGTGTGCCACAGTGTTAAATTAGTCGTTGAGCTACCACCAGTCAAGACGCTTAAAGTCGACGAGTCAATCATCGAAGAGCACGCCCGTGTCCATTCTTCTGCAGAATCAATGCTGGTAGTAAGATTGTACAATGCCTACAAAAGAGTAGTAGACGATGAGATAAAAGTATGAAACCAAACAATATTTATGAATCAAAAATACTGACCTCTCGTGTGTAACCCAAAGAACCTGCACCACCACTCAGATGCTTCAAAACATCTTTTAACTTATTTTTGATGAGAGGTAAGTACGTTGTTAAAAAGCGAGAAAGTCTATCTTTTACAGAAGCTTGTTTCACTTCGTATTTAATGCACGGGAATTGCAGGAAAAGTTTGCCCAAATTCGCTTCACTTCTGTCACAACAGAAGATATAGAAAGTGTGCAAAATTAAATCCTGTACCATATTCACTAATTTTGTTAGGTACATCTCGGCTTCTGCTTGCTCTTTCACTTCATTTTCGTTATTCAACATTTTCGTTATCATCTTCGCTTTACGGCCAAAATATAAATCTAGCAATCGATTTGCCAAGCTATTACTACTATGTGCAAGATCGACATCCATCAAGACTAGAGCTGCTAACGCACCCGAATACTCTCCGGCTGCGCAGTCCTCTTTCAGCAGTATATCACGCGACAAATCAACTACACGCTTTGGCAAGCAAGCAAGATGGCTATAAACCATTCTAACTTGATAGGTAAACTTTCCACCAACCCTTTCCTCGCCTAATCGTACTCGCTCTCTGGGATAATACTGTGATGTAAATATCCTTGCAAGAGGAAACAATACGACCCCATCTTTTCCTTCGTGACTGTTCAATGCATCGATTAACAAGAAGGCATCGATTAAAAACTTCGCAGCTTTCAATGGCGATGAAGTAGCAGATACATCCACATGACAACATAATTGCTGATGTATTTTTCGAGGCATCCCAGACAATTCATGACGATACCGCGCCAGAGAATATTCCTTAATCATCATTCCACCATTCATATTGTCTTCAAGCTCTTCACCCCTAATCTCTATTTCCTTCTCCTCGCCACCATAGCTATGACGACTCTCACCAAAACGATGCTTGTTGTTACCACGATCTGACAACATAGTTTCCTTCAATAATTGCTCAATACTTTTTTCTCCCTCGTTTGCTTTCTTCACCGAAGCATCATCCAGCATACCCAGTAAATACTTCGAATAGGTGTGCATGGAACATAATTCACCGTACGTGCCCTGCGTGTTACCGTTGTTATTGTTAGGGTTGTTTGAATTATGTCCAACATAGCTCACGAGTTCTTTGTAACGAGAAGCAACGACAAGATGCAGTTCAGTTTGCTTAGCAGCTAGGTTTTCCTTGGCCTCTTTATGTACCGCACGAAGGGCCTCTAAGTCAGATGCTGCCATTGGCCGCGTTTGGTGGGCTGCCATCACCATTCTTTTGGATTATGAGATTGATGTTTGGGTGTTTGGTTCAGTGATTTATTTACGCTTTTAAGATACATGTCGGTGTAGTTGTGAAAATGTTATCGGTCGGTGTACAATTTGATTTCGCCGCGTGTTGCCTTTAACTCTTAGGAACTAAAATAGTAATTATCTGAGGACCTCGTGTTGATAAGTTCGTTATCAACTCGCCGAGTTGATAACGAACTTATCGAGTTGATAACGAACTTATCAACAAAAGTGAACAACCAAGGCCACGTCTGGTCCTTGACACTACCCCGCACCCGATAGTGTTTTTACCGGTCGTACTGTACGAGTACTCAAGATGTCGCCGGGTATTTTGCGACTGTGCGTGTGGTGCACGTGTGTGGGCAGCGGCTGTGCGCGTTCGGGGTGAATGTGGATTCGAACCCGTGACCCTTGGTTATTCACTTTTGTTGATAAGTTCGTTATCAACTCGGCAAACATCTCGAGATGTTCGTCAAGTTGATAATCTTGAGTACCCGTACAGTACGACCGGTAAAAACACTATCGGGTGCGGGGGAGTGTCAAGGAGCAGACGTGGCCTTGGTTGTTCACTTTTGTTGATAAGTTCGTTATCAACTCGGCGAACATCTCGAGATGTTCAAAATAATGAAACCAACGGACGCAGCCGTGCCGGCGCCCACATCTTCCTCTCCGACAATTCCCCTCGCCCTCCCTGGAATGGCCCCATCCTTAGTATTGCCCAAATACTAAAATTCGTTCTTTCCTCCGCGGCTGAAGCCGAACTCGGAGCATTATTCGTCACCGCCAAAGAAATGATTCCTCTTTGACAAGCCCTCAACGAAATGGGATGGCCGCAACCACCTTCACCTATCCAAACAGACAATTCAACAGCATCAAGTGTTGTAAACAATAAAATTGTGACAAGAAAATTAAAAGCAATGGACTTACGCTATCACTGGCTCCGGTGTCGCCAAGCACAAAACCAATTTCGTTTTTACTGGGCACCCGGCCAGCAAAATTGGGCAGATTACCACACAAAACACCATCCGCCAATTTATCATGAATCACACAGACCGTTCTTCGGTGACGAATAATGCTCCGAGTTCGGCTTCAGCCGCAGAGGAAAGAACGAATTTTAATATTTGGGCAATACTAAGGATGGGGCCATTCCAGGGAGGGCGAGGGGAATTGTCGGAGAGGAAGGTGTACAAACTCCACCGAACATTCGTCTAAGGTAATTTCTCGCAGAGTTGCACCGAACGAGAATCCTACCGAGAACGGTAAG
>Ga0115008_10004107_pt1 | contig 12076 bp, 27 predicted proteins | sample FraStrMetagenome_FD_87164 | JGI IMG/M metagenome (GOLD analysis project Ga0115008, IMG submission 87164) | Marine eukaryotic phytoplankton communities from Arctic Ocean - Fram Strait ARC3M Metagenome | ecosystem: Environmental > Aquatic > Marine > Oceanic | place: Fram Strait | collected...
CCTATAGTGTAGTAAGTGTAGGCATTTCCAAAAAACATTTCGGGTTTTCCGTTGCGTTCAATAAAGTTCATAGCAGATAAAAATAAATCATCGTTGTAATCTTTTCTGCATATCCAGCTATGTGGTATCGATGCCATAGTTTTAGCAAATGTAAACTTAGCAATCTCTGTTAAGAATTTTTCTGTATTCTTTTTGTCTTCCATAAATAACCATTCTTTTTTTATCATAACGATGTCCCTCTTAGTATTACTGTTTCCTTAATTTGCTCAGAATGAAATAAATTATTTATGTACTCAATTACTCCAGTATGATTAAAGTCTTTGCAAGAATATATATCTGCTGAAAAATATCCTTGCTCTGGGAATGCGTGAAATGTAAAATGTGACTCCATAAAAATAATTCCACCAGTTATGCCAGTATCTTTTTTCTCAATCATAGTTTCATCTACGACATAGATTAAAGTGTCTGACAAGGGTTTTAAGCCAATCATTTGTGTAACGTCACGTAACATAACCTCGATGTTAGTTCTGTTCCATAGCATATCTCTATTGCATTTATATGCGTCTATAAGTAAGTGTTTTCCATTTTTCATTCTACTTCTACATTAAATTCGTGTCCACATTCTGAACACATAGTTTCTATATATTTTCTTGTTGTTCCTTTGTTGAAATTACTGCCTAGATTATTTGATGCTTTTTCTATTTCATCTTCTGTAACCATTTTGTCAGATTGTTGTGGAAACAAAACTGGCTTAAACTCCTTATCATTATCAATCTTGTTTTCCCAAACTCCAAGACCCCATTCGTTTAACTCGCTAGCAGTCCATTCGTTTGCAAGAATGTCCCAGTCCCATTGTCCAGACCCCACGTTGTCCTTTATAATAAATTCATTCCTTGCCTCATTATATGTCTTACTAGACTTAGACTTTTTATGATACTCTTCTGAGTACACGATTACTGGTATTTTTTCGTAACCAAGACTTGAGTATGCTTTATGCCTCATATTACCACCGATTATAATCATATCTGTATCAACCACAATAGGTCTTAGTGATAGCATCTCTGGAAATTCTTTGACACTTTTAACTAGGTCATCAAATTTTTCCTTGTTTATTGTTCTAGGGTTTTCTAAATTCTCTTTGAGCATAGAAACATCTAAGTATTGTATCTCTAATGTTTTCATTTAATTTTTAATTTTAGTTGCAATATTCTATTTTTAATTTTTTTCCTTACATTCTCCTTTGGCATTCTGTCTAGTAACTGCTGGAGTTTTTGTATCATTTTTCTTCTGGATATTTCCATTCCCAAGATTTTTTTAGTTGTGTTACTTTGTCTATGACTTCATTAAATCTATCTGCTGGCATACCCTCAAAGATGTCATTAATAAATTGGTTTTTTATAGTTGACTCTGCATAGCCTAAACAATTAGTTTTTAGTGTGTCATATTTAAACTTTAAATCACTATACAATTCTTTTAAATTGTTAGGCTCATCATTATGTATGTAAATATTTTGAGCAAACTCAAATGACTCTTCTAATTCTGCAAGTCTTGGGTTTCTACTCTTATGCTCAAGGTATCTTTTTTCTAAGTGCATAGCATTTGCGTGGTCCATCTTTTTTCCTTTGCTTACAAAATACTCGGCTATTCTGACCCAAGGTATCTTTGCTTTGTTGTGCAATAAATAAACTAACAAACTCCTAAGTTCAACATAGTCACGTCTTCTTGAGTTATTAAAGAAATTTACGTCTGACAAGTCAAGTAGCTTTCTGCCTATTTTATCTGCTAGATGCAAGTTCTTATTTATAATGTTTTTTTTCTTTTTATTCATTTCTGAGTTTTAGTAATAAGTAACACTCTGCATATTTTTCCTTAGCCTTACTTTTGTATTTGTCTTTAAATAGTTTGTACAATTTTCTTCTGTACTGAAATTCTGTAACACAATCTTTGTAGTATTTTTCTGCAAACTTAATTCCTTTGCCTTTAAAATAATTTACATTATCGGCTGCATCTCCTACTATGCATTGTGCGTAAAAATTAAATAGTGCCTCTTCCTCTGATATGTCATAAACTTTCCTATGCTTAAAGTGATAGTTGTAAATTAATGCTGGGAACTGCTTATAATCTTTGTCAATAGAAACTATCATAGCCTCGTTTCTCCCGTGGTCTTGTGTAATTTGATACCAATACCTTGCTACCATATCGTCTGTTTCTACTCCATAACCTACGATGCTATCATATTCTTTTTTAACATAGTCGTGCATTTCTCCTAAAAATGGGGGCAGATTATTGTAATCTCTATTTGACTTGTACTTTTTTGTTATAAGGTTTCTAAAATTACCTCTGCTACTGCTGAAAGTTAAAACCTTGTCAATATTGTAATGCTCTTCAAGGTCGTTTACTATTCTCATAAACTGCTCATCAAACTTTACTTTGCAATCTTCTAAATTGTCAAAGTACATATCGTCATCGGGTGTCTGTCGTTTCTTATAATTGCTGGCAAAAATAAGACTATCTGCATCTACTAATAAAATCATATCTCTGTAAGTGTTTCTTTTATTAATTTAAGATGCATTTTCTGCATTTTCTTTTGCTCCCTACATACTTGGCTAATAATAAACGGCAAGTCTCTGTATAGCTGGTTAACCTCTAAGACTAGGCAACTCTCTTGCCCCCAGTTATCGTAACCAATATATAATTCTCCGTCACTACAATGTAAGCTAGTAGTTTCTCCTACATAAGTATGCGTTCTTGCATCTTTTAGTTGAGCCTCTAAGTGCTCAATCTTTTGTTGTAATTCTTTTTTAGTCATCTGTTGTTATATTAAGTCGTAAATAATTTCTGTTCTTTGCTTTTTTTACTTGGTAGTTAATCGATATGTCTGATATAGATGTGTCAGCTTTTATGTGATACTCTATCTGCTCTTTTAACCTTTGCCAAACTGCCTCGTTTACCATTATATACCTAAGTGTTTATTCATCTCTGTAAATTTGTCGATGCTGGTCTGTAAGTCTTTTTTAAACTCTGGCGCTAACTCCTTTAAACAATTAGTTTCGCTATCGTATTTCAAAAATGTCCTTGCTCTAAATGCTATTTCTAGCAATAGTCTGTATTCACATTTTTCTTCTGCTTGTAATTTTTCTATTGTAGTCATTGTGTCTGTCATATTATTTTGATTTTATCCAAGTTACTAATAAATTTGATGCGGTCTTTTTGTCGAGTGAAAACTCTTCTTGTATGTAAGGAGATGCTCCGAACATATTTGTTACTCCGCTATCTCTTAGATTTTCTAAGAAATAAAAAACGTCTGCTTGTAATTGTTTTTCGTCTGTCATTGTTTTAGTTTTAAATGATTAATAAAAAAAGCTAGTCGTAAAGTTGCTGAATGTCCGAGTGCGTTCAAACTCGCTGCTTCGCTTTTTCGATGAGGACTTTTTTCTTGAGGACTGCTCCGATACCCCGACTAGCTTGTTTTTAAAGATACGCTTTTTTATACTTATAAACAAATATTTAATAACTTAATTTTAAAATTTAGTCAAATTAATTCTAACTGCTTGATTTTCTTTGAGCAGATACACGTCTTTTAGCATTCTCTTTTTTGTGTAAAATGTAGTATCTGGGCAGTATTTTTTTTCAGTAGGTGGCATATCTAAGGTATTAAGCCAGTACATAAAATTACCTTTGGGGTCATTAACAAAATAAATCTTAATGACATCTTTGTCAAGACCCATAAGAGCATCGTACTTGTCCTTTTCCAGCATCTTGTCTTCATAGTACTTAGTGCGAAATTTCATCTCTATAACGCAATCCTTGCCCTTGCTGGTTTTACCCTTTGCATCATAAAGATTATTGCCAGCTCCAGTCCACTCCAAGTTCCAGCCGTCTACATTTAGAAGCATAACTACTGCCCGTTCCCATTCGTTTGCTTTATTGCCCATTGTCCCATATTATATTAAGGTCTTTAATCCAACTCTTTATTGTCTTTGGACTACAAGTACAAGGTTTGTGAAATTTGTGGTTATAATATTTTGCGTGGTATTGACAAATAATGGTATACTCTATATCTGACAAAGTGCTTTTTTTGCTATCTCTAAATTTTGACCAGTTCTCAAAATCTTGTTTTTCAAATTTTACCATCTCTCAATTTTTATTTCATTTAACTTTTTTCGTCTGCCGTCACAACCGCAGTCTGTACCCCAGTGTTTATGGTATCTTTTTACTAGGTACTTTATGCCAGTATATTTTGTTAGAAAATGTATTGCATCTCCTATTCGAATTTTTGTTCCCATATCTTTGCCAGTCTTTTTGGTAGGTTTCTATGTAGTTTCTTAATCGGTTTTCTGTTCCCATAATGCGTGTACTCCATTACCTTATTGTACTCTGGTAGCTTAATAATCTCATCTATTGTTTCTGTAATGTTGAAGACAGATATGCCATTCTTGTCACAAACGATATATATAAATGTTTTACCTTTTACTTGCGAGCAGTGATAATTTGTACTGAGTTTTAATGTTTCTATAAGTTTAGTGTCGTATGCAGAATATCTATGTTTTACTTCTACTATGACATTATCGCCCTCTAAATCGTATGCGCTTAATGGATCTGTTACTCTCTTAATTTGAGACTTACCTTTTTTGTTCCACCAGTTTACTACTGCCATTTCTTGTTTCACTAATTCTGCTCCAATCATATTTGCTTTTTAAGTGTTTTTTTAACTCTGTTATATGTCCTTACTAACGATGCGTAGGTTATGTTAGACTCCCTACTTAATTGAGCAATCTTAATGCCTTGGTTAATTATGTCAAAAACCTTTTGGTCGTACCAATACATTTTGTCTAGTTTATCTAGTATCTTATTATATGACTCATCGTACTTTACTGGTTTTTCTGCAGTAAACAATTCTTTAAATTTGTACTTTACGTTCTGTAAATCGTCATCTATTGATACCATAGGCATCTTAATGTTTTTCTTGTTAAAATCGTATGCAATACTTTTTAGTGTCTTGTATATATAATAGTAGTTTATTTCATCGCCATACATTATGCCTGTCCCGTTTTCTAACTTTGCCTTAATCTTAATGTACATATCTTGTACGGCATCTTCTGCCTCTTCTTTGCTGAGTCCAAACGTCTGAACAATCTCAATCCAGACGTTGTTTTTTTTTGCAATTAAAATTAAAGTTTTATTAATCATTACCTTAGTGGGTCGTATAAATCTGTTACTATCGTTGGCAGTCCCTTTTCGTTGACCTCGAAGCTAAATGTATCAAAAGAATATCCTCTGCTCCTACCACATTTTACAGTGGTCCAATCTCTATTTACTGTGTTGGCTTCTAAGGCTATAATTGTTTCTGCCTTTTTTTCTAGTGCCGAGCCTAAATGTCCCGTGCCTAGTTTTGTACTGCCGAAATTTTGATGTATAATATTTATTATGTGACAATTAAATCGTGTAGACCATTTCATTAATTTTTGAGTTATTAATGAGCATTCGTCTAAGTCATTAACGTTTGATACTAGGTCTGCAATCCCGTCTATAATTATAAGTGACGGCTCTTTGATGTTCTCTGTTAAATAGTAATCTATAAAGTCAATTCTGTCTTTGTGACTTATTGTCCTAAGTGCAAAGGTGTGGTATTTATCTGCTGGTATTTTACTATCCATATCTAAGGGTCTGCGAAAAACCTTAGATGCGTGCCATAATCCTTGCTCGGTGTCGAAATGTACTAGGTCGCCATTTTCTCTGTGACCTTTAATGTCGCCACCATAAATATTTGTACCGCTAAGATATGCGCTTGCTAATAATGAAACGAAAAATGTTTTCTTGGTTTTGGGGGGTGCGGTTATTACCGACAAGTTGCCGTATGTACCTAGTGCTACTGGTATTAATGTATCTCCTTTATCTGATTGTATCACTTTCTCGCCGTAGCTTAAACATACTGGTGGATATTCTTGTTTCTTTTCTATGTCTACTTTGCAGTCGTGCTCTATATACTGCATAAACATATTGTGTTCTGTTTCTGTTTTTTTAGTCATTAAGTTTATGTAAAAAGGTGCTAGTTTTAGCTAGCACCCTTGATTATTATTTATGTTAAAATGGTAGGTCATCTTCTGTATGCTGAGTTTTAGTAACCGACTCAAACTTTGTTTCTGGAGCATCGTCTCTTTCTGCTAGTGTGACCTTGCCGTCTGTCCAAATAACTTGTCCGTTGCCTAAATAATTTCTTGGCGCTTTGGCTTCTCTCTCCTCTAGTGTTTGACTATCCATAAATGCTACGTTATTGCCGTACCTAGTCTCATCTCCTACTGAGATTGTGAGATTGTAATATACTGCCCCGTCTTTGCCTTTGATAAATTTTTCTTTTGGCAATTTGTCTACTCTAATGCTTCCTTTAATTAATGTACTCATAGTTTAAAATTTAGTTATTGTTACTTATTTAATTTTTCAAATCTTGCTGATTTTTTATTTGTTCGTGTATAAGAATATATCTGACTTTTTTCGTCACAAGCTATGTATCTTATTTTGTCGTTTAATGGTTTTTTTACTTTGCGTTTCATCTTACTTGCTTTTTTTAAAATCTTCTGACTCATCTTCGCCGAAAACTCCTAGCTCATAGAAACCAGTTATTTTGAGTATCGCTCTTGATAGTGCCCTCTTTTCTGCCATTTCTGTGACGTACCAAGAGTTGCAATTTCCGTCTGCGTAACCTTTGCCTTTAAGTGCAGAGCCGTATGTTTCTATTGTGGCATCTCCTTTACTTGCGTATGCTTTTATAACTCCAAAATCTCTTTCTGCTTTTATAATCTCAAAATTGATTTTTATGTTTTCCTTAGCTTGTATCTTTTCAATACCTTGCCTTGTAATAATTACATAGTGCTTGTGCTTGTAAACGTCTGACTCTGTAAGTTCGTAATTTTTGTATAGTTGTACTAATTTTTCTCTGTCCATTTTGTTATTGTTTTAAAGTTATTTCTAATTTTGCTTCTACAAATTCTAGTTTGTCTTTGTAGTCTTCTATCTGTTTTTGTAACGCATCTATTCTAGCATTGTAATAGCTGACTAAATGCTCTGTCGTTTCTTTTGAGTAGCTAGTCATTACTTATATTGTATAATGTAGACTTCGCTCTGTCAAGTTCTTTGTAAATAGCCAGTTGCTCGAATGCGTCTGCTTGTACTACTGCTAGTTCTAGTTTTGCCTCTAGTTTGTTTATTAAATTTATGAGGTCGTGTTTCTGTGTCCTCATTAGTGTTTGATTTTAATGGTTTGTAAATATCTCATTCTGTCGGTTACTTGCTTTTTAGTGAGCCAGCCGTTAACTGTATTTTGTTTATCGGTTATTGTGCTCATAATCTCGAAGCTAGTTTTGCCGTTGCCGTATAAGCCGTCTGCTCCACCAACTACTGATATGTATGCTCCGTTGTCAAATACTAATCTTGCGTGTACCGCACCGCTTACTGCCGAGTGTGGCTTAAATTCTAAATGCTTAAATGTTTTCATTGTTCTGTGTTTTAAGTTATTAATGTTTTTAAAGATACGAAAAATAAAACTTATAAACAAATATTGCATAAAAAAAGGGTCAAGGCGCTTGCAACGACCTCAACCCTCAACTTAATAACTAAAACAGAAATGCTAATGTACAAAATTAAATCTTAGAAAACAAATCTTTGTAGTGACTAATCATCTCTATAATTTCAACATCTGATATTTTTAAGATCTGCCTAGATTTTCTCTGCAATTCTTCTGCGGTGTTTTTACCAAATTTAGCATCTAGGTTTACACTAAACTGATATTGTTCTCCATATCTAAAAACATTACAACCAGCACATTGTACTTGACAATTAGTTTCGTCCCACCTTGTAGCATAATGCTTCCTACTCATAAAGTGTCCATTCTGTAATTTTTTCCAATGGTCTTTTTTACCACAAGTAAAACAAGTTGCTATCTCGTTGACAGAATTTTTTTTCCTTATATATTGGCTAAATATTGCATCTAGGTTTTTAACCAGCTTGCTCCTTTTTGGTTTTTTAGATTTCATTATCTATAACCTCAATTATGTTTCTAAGTTCGCTTCTTTCAAATTCTCCAACAGATACATCGTTGATAATCAGTATGTAATGGTCTTTATTTGTCTTAATACACTTAGTGTTTTTCATAGATATTATTTGTTTTTTACTGAAAAAAGTAATAACTTTAACAATTTTTAATACAGTAAAGATAGTAATATAAATAAAAAATAATACTAAATATAATACTATAAATAAAGATATTAAAATAAAGCTTTGGGAATGTATCTAATTTTTCTGAGAAATAGTTTTGTACTTATTAATTCCTCTGCTACCAAAGTATGCTACATAGGTTGTGATTAAAAGAGATTTTAATAAATCAACCCATTCTGTAGATACTAAAAACTCAATCTCTAAGCTATCAAGTAAAATAAGTAAGAAACTTGATACAGTTAAAAAAATAAGCATTAAAGGTCTGACATTTTTAGACAACCAACTATCGCTAGTCATATCTGAGTCCCACCTTTTAGAAACCTCTTGTGCTTCTGTAATATCCATTTTAAGGAGTTCTAATGCGTGTTCTTTGTTTGGTGGTGTAATCTTATCATCTTTTTGTATAAGACTCCCTACCAAGCTTAAAATGCCCGCATCTGGCACTACGTCACCTATTGACTTTAAAACATTTGGTGCGTGGTTTGTCAGAAACCTACCTACTCTAGTATCTTTAAACTTTTTCTTGTTTTTTCTTTTTTCCATTATCCTTGTTTAACAGATACCACTTATGAAGTGTGTATCCTATTGTTACAACCAGTAATATGATTTTAAGTACTATGTCTATATTTGTCATTGAAAATAAAAATGTTCCTAAGTTTATAAGCAATGTTTTGTAGTCTGTTATCATTTCTTATTAATTTGTTTTATTTTACACGAAATGCTTGTTTTCTATTTTTTACTGGATTAAAAGATACGTGTATCCATTTTGGGTTTACTCTGCCGTACTCCCATATTAGCTGGTCGTATTCTAAATTGTCTTTTATGTAGTAAAATATTTCTGCATTTGTTTTCAGACCCATAGTTGTCAAATCAATAGCTTGCCCTTTTAGATGACTGCTGGTTTTACTCCCACCGATGCCAGTGTTTAAATCTTCTGACCTAAAAAAACTATTTACTTTTATTGGACCACCGACCCATTTTCTAAGTGGCTCGAAAACTTCTTTTGCTATTAGCTGCATATTTTCTAATTGCTCATCGTTTGGCTCGTTTTCTATTTTATGCTTTTTTGCATAGTCAGAACGTACTGCTTCTTTGTAACTAATATGTTTGCTTATTTTTTTCATAATTATTTTTTTGGTATGCCTATTGGTGCATCTCCTATCGGCTTAACTGGTTTTATCTTTATTTTATAATCTTCTATAATGTTTTCTGTAACATCTTGAACATTTCGGTCTTTGCTATCATACAAAATAAATTCCGATACATTCATATCTGTATTTTGTCCAAGTAAAAAATTATATGGTGTCCTCATAGCCGAAGCAATATTATATAATGCAAGTATAGTGTAATCACTTGAAAACTCAAACAATCCTTTGTTTGGGAATGTTGGTCCAATATTGTTTTGATTTATATCTGAATAAACTAAACTTTTAAGAGAATTAAAACCAGCCCATTGCAATAAGTTCATTGGTGTTTTTTGTATATCAGTAATAATTCTATTGCCGTCTATACCTATTTCTTGAGATTCATTAAAAGATGCGGTTAAATATCCTCTAAAATCGCCTAGTTCTGGTCTTATTCTCTCTTGATGTAAAAGGTAACAATCAGAAGCAAATTGTAAGGTTGGTTTTTCATTCTCAGTTTGTAGCTTGCCGTCTTTTATTAAATAAGGTGCACTAAAAAAATTATCAGCTAAAAGGTCTTGCTCAGTGCCAGCTTGGTCGTACCATTTTACAACTCTTATAGTTTCATATTCAAGAAATTTTAATATTTCATTTTGCTTAATGTCAAATTCCTCTTCACCATTTGAAATTCTTGCAACAAATTGATTTGGGTCATTAGTAAGGTTTCTTAATGAATAAGCACTTTCTGGAGTTCCAAACCTACCAAAAAAAGAATTGTCATTACCACAAGCATAAGAGTGATATATGTAACCCCAGTATACATTATTTTCGCATGCTCCAGCACCCCACCAACTTTTTGAATATATCTCGTTTGCCATTACTTTTTTGTTTTTTTAATCTTTTTTAAAAAGACCTTTAATTTTTTAATGTTTATTTCTTTTGGCTTGTAACTCATATTACCCAACTATTAAATGTCGCTTGATAACTAGGATAAATGTCATCATTTACGTTGTTAGTGTACTCTGGATATGTCGCTTGATTAAAACACATAAAGTCTATAAATCTACGAGAATACCACTCTGCGTTTGTTCTCGCCTTTTCAACTAAAAAGTCAACCTCGTTTTTGTCAGCCGTTTCTGCGTTTTCAGAAGTGTGTTTGTAAACTCCACCATTCTTAATTTGATAAGCTGCAAAAGGTATGTAGTTGGATTGTGCGTACCATATAAGCATCGGCACTATATAGTCATCTAAAATAAGTTTCCACCTTGCATTTACTGGCAAATCAATTCCAGCTATAATAGCATTAGTAAGACCCTCATACATCTTTGTCCCTATAATCTGTTGTATATCTATTTCTTGAGATAGTTTAATAAATTGTATAAACTTGTCAGTATCAACGTTCCCGTCAATAATAGAATTTCGTACTAAATCAGTTCTATTTATAAATAATTGTGTTGCCATATATTTTTAGTTTGGGTATGCGCCTCTGTCTTTCATATCCGTTGGCGCTATGCCAGCATCAGTATATTCTTTTCCTTTTGGTTGGTATGAGTTTGGTATTGAATTTACTTCTGTACCTCTTGATATGTATTTTTCGGTTTTATCTTTCATTCTGTACAACTCTTCTTGCCAATAGTGTCCGCAGTAAATACCACCCTTAAACTCAAAAAGAGAGTAATCTCTACCCTTGTGTCCAAATTTGTTATTTACACCTTTAGCAGTAGCATTATCGATGTCCTCTTTTCTGTAAACAACACCTCTTGACGTTCTACTCATCATTGTCTTACAAAAATCTCTGCTATTTGCAGATGAAACCCTCTCTTGATAAGTGTATCTTATTTTGTAATATGACTTGTCAAGTTTACTCTCTTCATTTGGCTTAGATGTTATAAAATCTGCAAATTTTCTTAGACTAGATTTTTTCTTTTTTATTCTTGAGTTTGCCCACTCTTCAACATCTGTATTTTTTTCTGAAACCTCTCTTGCTTCTACTAACTCATAATCATCTCCTATAATTTCAAAATTTAATGCCTCTAAAATAGCTGCACCCATTTCGTCTGTGAGTTCGTTTTTATCAGATGACATTTCAACACCAGTTTCCTCTTCAATAGTTTCTCTGTCTTGTAGGGTTTGGTCTACTTCTGTAAATTCAAGCGGTTGTAAGGTCGTAAAATATAGGTTTAAGCTGATATCATTGTAAGCTAGTATATTATCAAAGCAATCAATTAAAAGTTCTTGAAAAGGTCTTATAACGGTGTTATCCATTAACAGAGATGCAGTTTTAATCTCGTCTGCATTATTACCTAGTCCAGAGCCGTCTTTAATTCCTAAAAGCATAGGCGATACAATCCTATGAGCAACCATTATTTTTGACGTACTCTCTTCCGATAAGAATTCATACTGATTATGAGCATCACTTAATTGTACTGGAGTTATTTCTGCTTGACTTTCTTTGTTGTCATTAAAAGCTAGTATAAATTTTCCAGCATTAGATGTACCCGAAAACTTCTGTGCAATCTTAGTTTCAATTAATTGTCGTTCTTGCTGGTTTGGTGTCCCGTTGTTAAAGTTAATTAGCATACTAGGTGCTAAACCATTTAAGATATTGTTTAAATGATAGTTTGAAACCTCCTCTTCTAACTGTGCGTACTGCAACCCTCCTTGGTAATCTACGGGTGAGTAGTAATAAAAACCACTCTTGTATGGCTTAATGTAATATATTTCAATACCCTCGCTTGACA
>Ga0115008_10004111_pt1 | contig 12074 bp, 13 predicted proteins | sample FraStrMetagenome_FD_87164 | JGI IMG/M metagenome (GOLD analysis project Ga0115008, IMG submission 87164) | Marine eukaryotic phytoplankton communities from Arctic Ocean - Fram Strait ARC3M Metagenome | ecosystem: Environmental > Aquatic > Marine > Oceanic | place: Fram Strait | collected...
ATCAATGAACGACCGAGGAAAATCTTATCAGGAAAAAGCCCATCAGAATTTAATCATAGATTAACAGCGTAACACTACAAACCTGACGCATGCATCTTATGCGCTAGAAACTTGAATCCACCTCTTATAATACAACCACAGCGCTCCATTACCAAAATAAACCTGTCGACCAGCAGTCGATCGCCACTGCATTACAACTAGCCATGTACAAAGCTCAAAACTCTTTTTTTTTGCGATCGGGATGCAAATAGGCGAAGCAAAGACAACTACGAATGCTGAGCGGCATCGCCGCCAAGCGGGACCACACGCGAAAACTGTTGGACCACAAGCGCATTTCAGAATAGCCGCCCCCCTATTATGCTCATATAATCAGCACATGATGAATGCGCCCTACTCTCGCCCGCACCGCATCAAAGACATGCTCACCAGCGAGCGACCGCAAGAGCGAATGGAAAAACACGGCGGCCATGCGCTCAGCAATAGCGAGTTGCTGGCAATGATTTTACGTAGCGGCCCACGCGGCGTCGACGTACTAACCATGTCGAGCCAACTACTAGAACAAGCTCAGTCACTCAGTAATTTATTGCACTGGTCGGCAGAGGATTTCCAACGCATCCACGGCATTGGTCGTATTAAGGCGCTGCAACTGATGGCAGTCATGCACTTAGCTAAACGTGTGATGGAGGATGACGATTGCGTTCAACCAATTCTAGACAGCCCGCAACGTGTAGCTCAGCACTTTCGAACACTGATAGCCGGCGAAGATATTGAACGCTTTTGGGCTCTCTGCCTCGATCGAAAAAACCGCCTAATTAAGCGAATCGAAGTCACTAAAGGCACCGCCACCAGCTGCCTCGTACACCCGCGTGAAGTTTTCCGTGCAGCCATTCGCCTCAGCGCCTGCGCCATAATCGTCGCCCACAACCACCCCAGCGGCGATCCAGCTCCCAGTCGTGCCGACATACAAGTCACTCGCCAACTACGCGAATCGGCCAAAGTCATTGGCATCGACTTACTAGACCACATTGTACTCGGTCAAAAAAACAAAGACCCCCAAGGCCTAGGCTTTTATAGCTTTAACGAAGCGGGCTTGATTTAAACTCTACTCACCAAGTGCCGCAGAATAAATATGCTAGGGAACTTTAACCGGATCACGATTCTGGCTCCATGACCTGGCGAACCCCAGCAGTATAAGATTTAGTCGATTGATTCAAGCGCTGGCTTACGCACCACCCAAAAGCGACAGTCATCCGAAAACTCTCTGACTTCGGAGGACTCAGCACCCAATTCAGAGCGCATTACGCTGGCCTCTAACTCAAACCCAACTTGAGCCAGCACTGATTCCATTTCATTACGCGTTGGCACATGCATAAAATGGGCACCGTGATGAGTCGACTCGGCGCGATCTCCAAAATCATCGAGTTCCAACTTTTGATCGCCCTGCGCCCAGCGCTGCGACTCCTGCAACCAAAAATCTTGATGAGCCGAACGGTCGCGATCATGAGAGGTAAAAACCAAATATGCATTCGACTTCAAGACTCGAAAAATTTCCTGCAATGCTCGAAATCGTTGTGCCGCTTGCGGAATTTGCATCAATCCATTAAAGCCAAATATGGCCCCCTCGAAAATATTATCTTCAAAATCGAGTCGGGTCGCATCACACACGCGAAATGGAATCCTATACTCCAAACGTGTGGCCAAAATACGGGCTGCAGTCACCATCGGACGCGAGTAGTCGGTGGCTAAAACATTCGCGTACCCCAGCTCATACAGCCCGATTGCGATGCGCCCCGCACCACAGCCCAACTCTAAGATGGAATCATCGGGCGCAACACACGCGTACAAATCTTCTCTTCCGAGCGCCACAGTCCCACCTGAGCCGCCGCGTCTGAGTAATGCGCCACCACGCCATCCGCATTGAAGTATTTAAGTACAGTCTTGCCATCCATGCACTCAATAACTAACGCATCGCGAATTCTGGCAAATGCATTTTACCAGTATCACGCGCCCAAGTCGCCTCGCGCACAGTACTAATAATTATTATTTTTAGAATTGATGCTATTTGTGCGTGTCAACTCATCTAGCTCATGCGTACTCGCGATCGAAGCGAATTCATTCCCCCGCTCAAAGAACTAGACAAAAATTCGCATGAATTGGCGTAAACAAATGACTAAGGGATGACTTCCGAAACGCCACACTCAGAAAAAAAGCCCGATCTGCACGCATAAAAAGTTCAGCACTCAAAGTCCAAAATTCTAGCCCAAAATGCAATTGCGCAATTTGATTGCATCAGACTCACTCATTGCAAAGAAAATATTTTTTCAATAATATGAGAGCAACAACAGTTGATCGTGCCTCTACTAAAAACAATCACTCTACTAATACTTGCGGTCTTACTCGCTGCAATTGCGTTGTTGGTCCCGGCGCACTTACGATCGATCGATGCTGCTGTACTACAGCTGGCAGGTCACCTCGCTCCTTCCAGCGATGCTGAAATATCCATAACACTAAATGCGGCCGAACTAGGTCGAGCGCAGTTACTAATGCAAGTAATTCCCCTCGAACCGAAGCTCGCGGCTAATTACCAAACAGCAATTGCAGGCCTCGTTGCCAATGCTCCGCAGCTCGCACTCAGCGGCAGCCCAGATCCTGGCTTTCTCAAATTCCTTGAACGACTGAACGGCGCCCCACGAAAATCAAGTACAGTAATCTCACTACTTCTGCCGCGTAGCGAACGCGCAGCTTTGGCACAGCAACTGTCAAACTCCAGCAAGCCCAACGTGCACGCACTGCTAGCAATCCGTAACCTAAGTGGACTCACCCGCTTACACCCGGCACAGCATGCCGCCGGCGCTCCGTTCGATGCTGGTGTACTCAGCCTCGCACTGCTAATCGAAGGCGCTCACTTTAGTCCCGCCATCGCGCAGCACATTGCACACTTAGCTGCTCAAGCCGCACTCGGCACACAATCCGCCTCACTGCAGATTGAAGATTGGGCCATCGCCACACTTTCGCTTGGCCGAAAACTAAACTACGGTGCACTCACTCGCTTAGCTCAGTTAACACAATCCAGCAGCGCTTGGCAGCAAATGGGGCAATTATTTCGAGCTCAGCCACAACGCATCCCGCAATTATATGCAGCATTTCATTACTCCGAAGCGCCCGAACAGGTTAATCGCTACTTAACAGATCACCCAGACCAAGGACTACAGGATCTTGACTTTGCGATACAGCAAGGCGGTGCAGCCGTACAGCAGCTACTCAATGTAAACCAACCGATTTATCAGCCAAGCGGACTAGTCGCACAAGTGATCACTCGATTAGCGCCTTACAGGCCATCCAGTTTAGTCGCCTTAAGCCTAGCACAGCCCAAAGCAGGCTTATTGATAAAATTCTCAATTCTATTTCTAGCCGGACTTTGCTTTGCATGCTCGATGGGCGCCGCTTGGCGAGGCAGTATCGGCAGCGTCCAAGCCGTATCGAAACGCAATCCAGCAGTAATAATTCGAAACATATTAATTAGCCTAGTAGTAGTTTTAATCAGCTGGAGTTGCTTTGAGCCCGCGATCTTAAAATCGACGACACCCGCACAAACAACACCGCCACGTATCGAATTAGCACAATCAATCAGCCTTGAATCTTTAAAATCACCCATTCAATCCATGCAAGAACTCAACCAAGTCACCCTTCTCGTACTCGCACTTTTTTTTACAATTCAGTTAGTGATCTACTCCTTCTGCTTGATTAAATTGCGTGAAATATCTAAACAACCACTACTGGCAGATCTAAAAATAAAACTGCTTGAGAACGAAGAAAACCTTTTCGACTTCGGTCTGTACGTGGGCTTGGGGGGCACCGTGCTTTCGCTCATACTAGTGGCAGTAGGCGTCGTCGAAGCCAGCTTAATGGCCGCCTATGCTTCAACTTTGTTTGGGATTCTGTTCACCGCATTGCTAAAAGTACTACATCTGCGCCCCTACCGCCGCGAGCTCATTTTGCAAGCTAACCTACCCCACGAGGACCGCTAAATGAATAAGACTCTGATGCTAGTCATCTGCGACTTCTTACTACTAAGTATGTTAGCGCTCGCCCGCTTCGATGCTCCTACACCAATTGAATCGCCGACCTTGGATGCTTCAACCGCCAGCGCCGAAGCTGAAATCATTGCACTACTTGAGGCCTCACTACAGTCTGAGCTCAACTCACGCGAAAATCTCAGTGAGAACCTCAGCCAAACGCGCGCAGCGCTACAAGTTAAAGCACTGCGGCTGGCTGAGCGCGAGGCCAGCTTAGCCAACACCCAAAGCGAACTCTCCGAAAAGGCCGCTGAAGCTGACACGCTGATCAAGCAAAAAGCGGCGATGCTAGCACAACAACAAAAATCAGCAGACAAAACTGCGAAATTGGTAACTGAAAGCGCACAACTCGCCAAGCGTGTTGAAACCACACGCCAAAAACTCGACGACGCGAATCAAAAACGCTTCGAACTCAGTTCGACACTGGGGCAAATACAACAAGCAAGCAGCTTAACTCAGGAACGGCTCAACCAGTCTGAACGCTTGCTGCTGCAAGGGGAACGAAACTTAGCAGCCCGCGAAATCGAGCTCGCACAAGCCGAGGCCGCCAAGGATGCACTCGCGCTCAAAAGTGAACGACTGAGCCAGCAGCTTGAGATTGCACTCGCCGAGCGAAAACTACTGCAAGAAAGTCTACAGCAACAACGGTTGGATAAGCAGCAGGCTTACGCTCGAGCCGAACAGCTGGGAAAAAATGTAACCAGACTGGGTGAAGGATTTAGTCAACTAGGACAAGGCGTCGCGCAGATTGGGCAGAATGTTGACTCGCTAGCGCAAAGCTCGGCTGAGATACAGCAAGAAATATTGGACAGTCGCACACAAACAATGAGCGAGATCTTTACCCGTTTCCAAAAAAACCGCGCCGAGCTAAACTTTAGTTCATTGGAAAAGGCTTTATTCGGTGGAGCCAAGTCACAAAATTATTCTAGCAAGAGCATTCTAATTGAAGACAGCAAAGGTGAATATTTTTTAGTCACTCACACGAACGACACCCCTTTCGATTTGGGAAAAATCGCCAGCAATTTACTCGCGGTAGAACTGGAATTAAAACTCGGTTCCCTCAGTATACCGATCACACAGATTAGCTTCCACAGCTCAGACCCCAGACTTATATTCATTCCACTACCACAGGACTTAGTCAAAAACACTGACTGGGAAACCTTTCCACTGGCGCAAACACCCCAACGCTGGGAAGAAGCTATTTTAGTTAAAAATGACGAAAGCAATTTTGGTCGATCCGCCTTTAAACGGCTCACTCAAAGCAATCGTTTTCTAAAAATGGAACGACCTGCACTCGGACAATTATTCAGCGACTTTGCAACCACAACTGGAGACTTAGCCTTTACCCAAAATGGACGTTTCATCGGCGTCCTTAGCAATAAGAATCATACAGTCGTAATCGAAAACTTCCCAGCCTTAGCTAGCATTCAAATCGGCCACGCATTTATCCCCACAAATTACTTGCAGACGATTAATCGTTTAAAAACAGCGGTGCTTCAACTTCCCAGAGAAGTACAATAGCCGTAAACCGACGAGATTTTTGAGTCCTATGAAAATAAAATGAGATTGTTATCGTATTATCAAAAAAAGCTCGTATTTTGGTAGACTTAGTAATCAAGTAATATATATGGAAACAGGAATAGTAAAATGGTTCAGCTCCGAAAAGGGCTACGGCTTCATCACACCAGACAGTGGCGGTAAGGATTTATTCGTACATCACTCGGAAATCAAAGCTACAGGCTACGCATCACTTGATGATGGCCAAAAAGTTACTTTTGAAGTTGGCTCAGGACAAAAAGGTCCCTGCGCTACTAACGTAACTGGTGAATAACTCTAAAAATTTAGAAGTATAACCCACTCTCTGGAAAACGCTCATTAATTTGAGCGTTTTTTTTGTGCACGTAGCACAGCTGAATTTCGCTAGCGACTACAGCTGTGCAGCCACCAACAATTATAGTAACTTGGCGGCCTGTAAGAAATCCTGAAGCTGCCAGCGTTGCCCCTCTTTGCGCAAAGCAACGCGACCACTCGCATCAATCAGTAAAGTCGCCATGGTATGTTGAATCGTGCCTGCTTCTTCACGCGTCAAGATTCCAAACTGATGCAGTAAATCGTCTACTACTTGCGGTGAGCCCGTCAGCAAATGAAAATTATCAAGCTCAATTCCAAAGTCCGCAGCATATTGCCGTAGAATCCCCGGTGAGTCGTACTCAGGATCAAAACTAATCGTCACAAATTCTAATTGGCTCAGTCCCGCAGCGCCTGCTTGACGCTGTAGTTCCGCCATACGAGCAGTCGAGGCGGGACACATGGTTGCTGCGCGGCAGCGTGTGAAAATAAAATTCAGGACAAATGCACGACCTTTGAAATCACTGGCTCCAACAAAGTCTCCATCCTGATCAATTAATACAAATTCCGGAATCGGCATGCCTAATTTGACATAAGTCCCGCGCTCTTGCGCTGCAGTCTGAAGCCGTAGCGAAGAATTCACAGCCGCACATTCGAGCGATAGGTCGATCGGAAAAATTCGCTCCAAATTCCACCGTTGATTATAATAGACTGCATCTGCTTGAATCGTGCGGTCGAGGTAAGCAATTGCGACATCTCCCAGCCCGACGTTAAAGTCAACTTGAGTGGTGGCGGCCCAACCAGCTAATAAGGGCTCTGATTTCACAACTTCAACTCGCATCTGCCCTTGCCCCTCGTGAACCGCTAACACCTTAGCGGTGATCCGAACCGGCTCCGCCGCAGTCGAAAAGCAACCCAAAGCTAATGTTAGTAAAATAAAACTGCGCACAAGAATCATTAGTCCATTCTTCATCTTCATTAAAGTTTCCCCCAATTATTTAAAGCCAAACAATTTTTTCAAAGTAGTCAGCGTCGCAGATGAAATCGTGGGCTGATGACCACTTAATGTTAAAACTTGGCGACAAGTTTGCTGCTTTAAAAGGCTCGGACTATAGCTCAGAACAGTCACATCACCTGGACTGCCATCCAAATCTTCATCAGCAAATCGAGGCGTCCATTGCTTTGGTAAACCATATTGAGTAAAGGCAATATCCCAAGCCACCAGGCGGCGGCCCTCATAAGGGCGAGTTAACAAAACGGGATAATTAATAACAAAATTAGGGATTTGCGAGCTAAAGACTCTAACGCGCGCGACGGCCGGTAGCATTTGTAAATGCTGATACAGATTTTTGACCTTTCCTTGACGCACGGCTTGGTAAAAAGCCAGCGGATCGAGACTGACTAAATTCATACCATTCCACACACCATGCCGATTTTCACTCCCGTACTGCTGGCGGTCATACCAGCGCTGAAAATCGTCCGTTAGCCGGAATCCCATTTCGAAATGTAGGTGAGCACGCTCTTTTGGGATGCGATAACCAGCCGCCGAGCGCCCCATAATTCCTAGCACAGTGCCCGACTCAACTCGCACACCCAGCTCGATACCATCGGCCACCTGAGCCAAATGAGCATACAAAGTGTGAAAAGCGGGCGCCTGCGTATCATGCACCACCACAACATAACGACCATAACTACTATGGCCAGCCACCGCACTCACATGTACCACTTTCCCGGGTAATATCGAAAAAACTGAATCCATCGCTTCCCCATGGCGATCGCGCTGAATAGGATACAGATCTAACGCCTCATGAAAACGACTACCGCGGTTACGCACACAACCAAAAAGCCCCGATTGAGTCTCTCCCGAAACGGTGTGCTGGATGAAGCTTTCGATTGGATCGCCGGCCTGAAAAGCTGGATTCGGCGTCGGCCAAGTCAAACCGACCACAGCGGAGAGGCTGTCGGCCAATGACAAGAAAAGCACACATATCAAACTGGGAATACTCAAAAAATTTAAAGCCACCACTCTCAAAATCACAATACGGCTCAGTTATTTTGCAGCTTGAATTTCGGCAATACTGCGCTTCAGATCTAGCACGATTTGCGGTAATTCCGCTTCTGGCAACTCAACAAATGTATAGAATTGCCCCTCCGATAGCGCACCATCTAAACGGCGAGCTCCAATTGGATTACCATTGATCATCAAAACCACTCGGCCGCCGTGATTGGTGATCGAAGCGCGGTACAAATCACGCGCCGCCTGCTCAGAGACTTGCAACAATAGCGCCAAACCTAAGTCGACCCGCACCAATTCAACATTGATAACTTCAAACTCACTCACCAGCGGATCTCGATGCAATGAAATCTTTGCGCCACTCTCTGGCATAACTACCACCTGACTGCCCAGACTACCATAATTCACTCCGCGCACTTCCAGCATTAGCCGAGGCAGCTTTAAATCATTAGTCTTAAATGTTTTGTAACAACCTGACCAGAATGCGGCACAGAAACAGAGCGATATAGTAATTGATTTATAAAGTGTCGACATAATGACTTAGGCTGAAAGTAGCAGTTCTCCCAATGTATCTTGAATTTTCATCATGAGTTCGGCAGTCACCTCAACAATAGGTACTGATAACTCTTGCTTAGATTTCACGTGTAAATAAATTTGCTGACCTTGACTACTGCGCGGCGGATGCGCGCGCAAGATGCGTTTTCGCTCCAGCGTTAACGCTAGCAGATGCTTTAAAATGTCAGCAACCTCAGAAGACGAGGACGGCTCACAATCAAATAGTGAAAAGAAAAATTCTTCGGCTGAAGCCATTGCCTCTTTGCCACTTTGCACCTCATGCTTTGGATCTTTAGCGATTCGGACCCAACGTCCCAGAACTTCGCCCGGAATGTTAAAACAATCGAGCTCGCTTTCCAACAAGTCCGCGCGCCCCAGCTCTCCTAGCTGCGGATCTTTAAACACCAAGCAAATGATCCGATCTCCTGCGTTGAAGGGTGTCTCGGACAACGATGATTGACGAGCGAGCGTTTTAATTTGCCATTCCATAGCGGAGTAATGCTAACCAGAGCTATACCGACGCAGCCACGATGCAAACAAAACCTATGGGCTTATCATTTTAGCACACAATTTGCGGCCTATGCTGACAACCTAGATTCAAGCGCAATAGCACTTGTCCAGCGGCAATCGATGTGCCAGTTCTAAGCTAGACATGACGGACGGCCAACCCACAGAAACACTTATAAAGCACATAGAACTCGCCTGTGCATCAGGCCCAATCAGCTATGCTGAGTATATCAAGATCGCGCTTTACTCACCCGACTTAGGCTATTACACGCGCCAGCAGCCAAGAGTCGGCCGTAATTCTGAGCGCGACTTCTACACTGCCGAAAGTTTGGGTGCTGTTTTCGCGCGCTTAGTCAGCACCGCAGCACAAGACTTACTACCAAGTGGAGTCGCCGCCAAGAGCACCTTTATAGAAATTGCAGCAGAACCCGGCCAAGCACTGCTCGACAACCTAGCAACTCATCCCTTCGCCGCGAGCCGAATAATTCGCCAAGGTGAGCCGATTCAGGCTTCTGGACCAGTCATTATATTTGCCAACGAATGGCTAGACGCACTGCCCTTTCACCGGCTTATTTTTAAACAAGGCTTGTGGCGAGAACGCGGCGTCCAAGTCTCGCAAGATGGCACACTACAGGAAGTACTGCTCAAGGATTTTAGCCCACCCGTCGCAGCGATCAGCCAGCGCTTACCCACATCAGCTGAAGCCGACTACGAGCTAGACATTCCACTTGCAGCTGAGGCCGCACTGGCAGACCTACTGGCTCAGGAATGGAGTGGACTCATACTTTTCTTTGACTATGGCAAGACTTGGCAATCACTCACAACTGACTGCGCGGCTGGCACTGCACGCACTTACAAACGACACACCCAAGAGAATGATTTGCTTGATCAACCCGGCCAAAAAGATATCACCTGCGATGTTTGCTGGGATCCGCTTAAGGCGCAATTGACAGCCAGCTGCAGCAATCCACCCACGCTTGAAAGTCAAGAATCCTTCTTAGTCTTGCGCGCGCAACGGGCTGCGGAAAGTATCATCTGTGAAGCCGCCGGCAGCTTTAGCACTCAGCGCCAAACATTGATGGAACTCATTCACCCCGCTCATATGGGCCGTCGCTTCCAAGTTTTGTGGGGAATTCGGGGTATTTAAATTTTCCCATGAAAAGTCTTGCTAGTCGACACGCGCGAGCTACTTTCCTCCACTTTTAATTTTAATCGAATAAATCTCATGGCACGAATTTGCGCAATCACAGGTAAACGCCCCGTAAAAGGTGGACGTATCATCCGTAAAGGTCTCACTAAGAAAAGTGGTGGTATCGGTACAAGTCTAGTTAAGAACACGAAGCGTCGCTTCCGCCCAAATGTTCAGCGCATTCGCGTACGCCTCGAGAGTGGTGAAGTTAAACGCATGTGGGTATCCTGCAAAGCGATTAAAGCCGGTCTTTTCACAAAAGCATAGATTTAATCGAGGATCTTCAACTCAAGCCCCGAATTATTCGGGGCTTTTTTGTGCCTTAGCTTCGGCGTCGAGCACATTAGCTGCAGTCACAGCCCCTGCTGTGCTGAGAAATAAGTCAGCGAAACTGGCATCGAGCGATAGATATCGCCACATCACATTTGAGCGGCGGGCGAAGATTAATAGCTGACAGTGAAACAGTCGCAGCTGTTTAATAGCTTGATTTGATCTAAACAGGCTTCCAAAAACTATAGCGAACAGTCTAAGATTAATGTCTACAACCCACCCGAATAAACCGCGCCTCCAACCGACTTACAGCGAAGATCTGCCGATCCACGCCCGCCGCGAGGAAATCATCCGTACGATTCAAGCCAATCAGGTGGTTATTATCGCCGGTGAGACCGGATCAGGTAAGACCACTCAGATCCCTAAGTTTCTAATTGATGCGGGACTAGGACAGTCTGGCTTGTTGGGCTGCACGCAGCCGCGCCGAGTAGCCGCACTCTCAGTCGCACAACGCATAGCTGAAGAACTCGGCGTTCAGTACGGTCAAGAAGTCGGCGCTAAAATTCGCTTCACCGATCAGACCCGCTCGGACACACTAATCAAAGTGATGACCGATGGCATTCTACTCAACGAAATCCAGGATGATCCACTGCTCAGCGCCTACCAAGCCATAGTGATCGACGAGGCTCATGAGCGCAGTCTAAATATAGACTTCATTCTAGGCTTTTTGCGCAAGCTTGCACGCAAGCGCGAAGACTTAAAAATAATTATTACATCGGCCACAATCGATACCGAAATTTTCTCCAAGGCCTTTGATCATGCACCGGTCATTGAAGTCTCCGGACGAATGTTTCCAGTAGAGCTACACTACCGTCCAATTGAGGAGATGCTGGAAAAATCGGGCGAGCTAACTTTTATTGAAGCCGCGGCCGAGGTCATCACAGAAATTCTACAAAGCAATCAACCCGGCGACTTGTTGGTCTTCCTGCCCGGTGAACGCGACATCCATGAACTGCGTAAAATACTAGAAGACAGTCCTGCCCGCGCATGCGACATCTTGCCTCTTTATGGACGACTAGCCAATGCCGACCAACAGCGAATCTTTCACCCAGCCGGACGTCGCCGCATTATTTTATCTACTAATATTGCCGAAACATCACTAACCGTCCCCGGCATTCGCTATGTCGTTGACGCGGGCCTGGCACGCATCAGCCACTACAGTCCACATTCGCGCACCCAGCGTCTACCGATCGAACCAATTGCACAGTCGAGCGCGGATCAGCGCAAAGGCCGTTGTGGCCGAGTGAGCAATGGCGTCTGTTACCGCCTTTATTCCGAGCAAGACTTCCTCGCACGCACGCGCTTCACCACACCCGAGATTCACCGCTCCAATCTGGCCGCAGTTATTTTACGCATGCTGGCATTTCAACTGGGCGACATTCGAAGCTTCCCATTCATTGAACCGCCCACTGACAATGCCATCCGCGGTGGCTATCAATTACTCGATGAACTCGGCGCAGTCTCCAGTGATCAACGCAGCACAAACGAAGATAATTTTCGGCTCACGAAACTGGGGCGCCAATTAGCCCACATTCCAGTCGACCCAACCGTCGCA
>Ga0115008_10004118_pt1 | contig 12061 bp, 10 predicted proteins | sample FraStrMetagenome_FD_87164 | JGI IMG/M metagenome (GOLD analysis project Ga0115008, IMG submission 87164) | Marine eukaryotic phytoplankton communities from Arctic Ocean - Fram Strait ARC3M Metagenome | ecosystem: Environmental > Aquatic > Marine > Oceanic | place: Fram Strait | collected...
AAAAATAATTAATTCATAACGTTATGATTAATTAATGAAAAAATCAACAATACTTCAGGCACTTCAGCATCTTGGCGAACTGGCTCAAGGCGAAGGCATACGCCTGGAAGTATCGATCTACGGCGGCGCAGCCTTTCTACTCGCTTACAACTCACGCCAAGCCACAAAGGACATTGATGCCCTGCTGCACCCGAGGGAGGCGGGGCAGCGCCTGGTGGATCAAGTCGGCAGAGATCTTGATTTACCAGAGGATTGGCTCAACTCTGACGTTGCCCAGTTTGTTTCGCCCAAAACCGAATCAAAGCGCAGACTCGCGGAAATCGAAGAGGCGACTGGCTTAATCGTTCAGGTGCCCAGTGCCGAATACTTACTCGCAATGAAAGCCCTCGCCTGCCGTCGACCAATCGGCACCTATCGCGGTGACATCGACGACCTCGATTTTCTCATCGGAAAAATGAAGATCCGATCCCTGGATCGCATTCAAGAAGTCATGGATCGCTTCTATCCGGATGACGTGCTGCTCCCGCATCATCGCGCCTTACTGCAAACTTTAATAGACGCCCACAATGAATGAATCATGGAAACGCCCCGCGACGGCTGCTGATATTTCTGCTGTGACCCACGATTCTGAGTCCTTCGGACGCAATCTACGTGACTGGCAACACGAACTTCGACACGTCACCAGCCGCAAGGACTTTATCGAACGCATCAAAGACGCGCCGATACCACTGCGCGAAACACTGAATGACTCAGGACAATGTGATGCCTACCTCGCAGCATATGTCGAATGGCTATGCGAACGACATGGCGTGCCTGCTCCCGCGTGGCTTGCAGAGCCCGATCGTGTCGCCACCAAAGCATGGTATGACTACCCACCACTCTGGCAGGATAGTTTTGTGCATGCGCCCGGGGCCTTCCGCCGCCGAGGTGTATTTACACGCCCGGAAGACGTCTTAAACTTCCGCAGAGGGCGACCGACTGTCAGCAAAGCACAGAAGCGCAGCAAGAGCGCCGAACGCCAACGCCACTACCGCGCACGAGTTCGCGAAAAGCTCGAACGGCTTAAAACGCTTGAGCATTCCTGACGAGACGCAATCGCCCAAGTCACTGTGAGAGCGCATAGCGTAACACTTCCAACGCCAGTCCTCGACCACGAGAGGTATTTCAGCCAGTGTTCAGTGTTGTTCACGGCTTAAGTCAACGGTAGTGCCCCGGCGGGCACTACCGTTCTCTGGGAGAAAGCGTCGTGCTGGATAAGCGTTCAATCAGCGTTCATAAGCGGTAAAAAAAATCTGGGTTCTTTTTCTCTGTATAGTCTGGCGCGCATCATATTTTGTGATTTTAAAAATGGAAAACTCCATGAGGCGATAGCCCAATGCTAGGCTTCTTTGACTGATGATACGTAATTATTAACCACCCGCTTGCGCTAGCACCCAACGGGACGGAGCGCGACAGCGCGTAGATGGCCAACTGCCGGCGACTGCGCGGGTGCCCCTTGGGCAGCAAAGGAGCAACGGGCTTCATGCCAGGAGTCCTATCCTGCACTGGGATAGGTTGCTTTAGCTACCAGCGAAATGATTGAACTACAACGCTAGAGGGCCCTACGGGCGAGATTAGGGAGATAATTCCCAACAGAACCACACACCCGCCACCAGTTCACCGAAGCCGCGTGAGACGAAGTCTTTTACGCGGTCACTCGCTGCGCAGCAGCGTATTAGCTCAAATACTACCACTACTGCGCCCCATAAGCTAACCTACGAAAAAATGGTGCGAAAACACCAGTTTCATAATTTGACTATTGATCCTACCACAAAATGATTCTGAGACTGTCCTATTTGGGGACGATCCATTGCACCCACATCACCCCCCATTCACTATTCACCCAATCAAAAGTCTAGCCTCCCCCAGTTCACCGCGTTTTACGCAGTGGGACGCGACTTGAAATAGGCTAATTGCAAACAGAACGACATGACCCCATTTTCAGCCGACCCCATTTTCAGCCTGACCCCATTTTCAGCCCCAGCCCGATGAATGAAAAGTTTGAACAGGCTAAAATTCAGAACGACAGTGAAGACGCTGAGTAATTTTAATTGAATCCTTAAACACCTATGTCCCATCGAATCCAATCACTCAACATCAAGAACTACAGGTCGATCAAGGAGCTCGACATTGAATTGCAGGATTTCACTCCTGTTGTCGGTCAGAACAACGTGGGTAAATCGAACATACTAAATGCAATTCACTGGTTTATTAAACCGACAAAGCTTGAAGCCGGGGATTTTAATGCCCGAGGGCAAGCCGTTGAGGTTACGGGTGTGGTAACAGGGGTATCCGAGGAAATACTAAATGCTATGTCTGCTATACATAAGACTAAGATTGAGCCTTATGTGTCAGACGGTGAAATTACTATCAAACGTTCTATGGTTTCTCCAGGTGCTGTGGGGACGGCTATATTAGAAGTTTTAAATCCACAATCTGGAGCAATGGACGTTAATCCGGCAGGCATCCCTAATGCTCTTAAGGAGCTATTTCCGGAGCCTTTACGAGTAGCTGCCATGTCGGATGCCACTGAGGACGCGGCAAAAAATAAAACGTCAACTACTCTTGGCAAGCTAATCGCAAAGGTTGCTGACTCTATTGAGATTGCGGAGGGAACTCAATTGGCACAACTCTTCACAGATCTGGGAAAGATTTTAGATCCAGAGGGTGAGAATCGACCAGCTGAATTTAACAGCTTTGATAGAGATGCTAATGCAGTAATCAGCGAGTTTTTTCCAGGGGTGAGTTTGAAGATTAATTTTCCAAAGCCAGCTCTCTCCGATCTGCTCAAATCTGGCACCGTTAGCATCATCGAGGATGGGCTACCCGGGAAACGTAAATTTGAAGACATGGGGCATGGAGCGCAGAGATCGATTCAAATGGCACTCCTCAAACTGCTTGCTGAGAAAACTTCGCAAGCGGGCAATCCCAATCGGTGCTCGCTACTTCTGATTGACGAGCCTGAACTTTACTTGCACCCACAAGCCATTGAGACCATTCGTATAGCGCTCAAGTCATTGGCGGATTCAGGCTATCAAATCGTATTCAATACCCACTCCCCATTCCTTATCGAAAATGAGGATATGCCTTATTGTAATGTTGTTACCAAGGTGTCGCCCGCTGAAGGGACTAAGGTATGTCAGCGAGCTGCTGATGCAGTGGACACGATCATTCCCAACGATAATCCAGAGAAGCACAGGATACTATTTGAGCTTAAAAATGCTTCGCAAATATTATTTTCGAATTCCGTGGTTCTTGTGGAAGGAAATACAGAACGCGTTCTTATGCCTCACCTTTATCGGACGTTTACAGGTAGAAGCATGATCCAAGATAAAGTTGGCTTGGTGTGTATGGACTCGTGTGGCAGCATGCACACTGCAATTGAAGTGTTGAGCATGATGGGAATTAAAGCCAGGGCTGTTGTGGATTTGGATTATGCATACAAGGGTGGGGTTCGAGCAGGGGTGATTGAAGATGACGACACCGACCGCCAGGCTGGCATTACTTGGTTCAGTGCAAATGGGGCAACTCAGAGTATAACCGTGTGCGAAGAAGGGCTACCTAAAAGAGGAACCGACGGTGGTGCAGAAGGCGGGTATCATAGAATGTCTCAAGATGCAGCAAACGCTAATGCAATTGATAATTTACACGGTAAGCTCAAAGGGAAAGGCTTCTTCTGTTGGAAGATTGGTTCCATTGAACGTGTGTTAGGCCTTGCACAAAAGAATAACGCTCTTGAGTTTGAAAATTTCATTGATGAGGTAAAGCAACATGGGGAAACCCATCTGGCAGAAGAAGATGAATTTCGTTCATTCATTGATTGGGTTCAGACTTAACATACCTTGCGCAACCTAGCAGAGTCATTGAAGTTGCATCTACTGGCCACCAGGAGCAGGGACGGTTTTATGGTAGCCCCTACATTTCGCAATCGCTCCGGCTGATGCTTTAGCTCGAAGGCGAAATACAGCCAATGGTGGCTCGCATTAAATGAAGAAAGAAAATGGGGTCAGTCCACGTTTTCATGATTTTCACCAAATCACACTGAGAAACCCCAGCGAGAAATCAAACATCACAGCGCCCCTCTCCGTTTTCCAAAAAGGGGTCATGTCATTACCTTTGCATTGCGATTTTTTAATAAGTTAAGCCAACTGAGCGACCCAATATGGGAGCGACCGTAAAGACACCCCGACGCCCCACTTCCGTTGACTTAAGTGAGGCGTGGGGGTTCCGCTTGTTATTATGCCCTTGGGTGCGGATACCCTGCGGAGCCTTGGTTGTGGGCAAGTCGTAGCTCTGGTTCTGCTGGTGACGCCCCGCTCGTAGCACTTGATCAAAAAACCTGAAGCTCTCGGCGAGATGAGTTTGCCAATAGGGTCGCCCGAAAATAACCATGTAAATCTTCCACCAGCTGGAAGATTTACAAGGATGCTTGAGAGGATCATCACAGAGAAAGTCTTTTGTCGTTCATTCCGGAGAAGATCGCTATCCGGTCACAAAAGAAATTGAGGCAATCGGATTGAGGGAACTTGCAGAGCTATTGGGCACAGAAGGAGCTTAGCCTGAACGAAGTCGCCAACGTCGCCTGCTTGCACCCGCAATCGATCAGCCGCTACTTCCGCGCACATTACAAAACAAGCCCACGCGGCTATCGGTCATGGTAAGGTCTTAAACAGGATGTAGCGATGCAAGCTGCCCCGCAAAAAACTGTAATGTTTTCGCAAGATGCTCCTGCCAATACGGCCACTCGTGACCGCCCGGATGTTCCGCATATTCAAACGACACACCCGCCTCGGTTAAAGCATGCGCCAACGCGCGGTTGTGCTCGATCAGCAGATCATCGACCCCGCAATCGAATCGAAACGGCCGCAAGGGTTCACGCTGCCCCAGCATCGTCGCCAATACGGATTGCGCATCAGGATCATGACGATACGCAGATAAATCCTCCTCTACAAACAGCGCCATCTGCTCCACCGCGGTGATCGATGAATGCCCGGCAAATGCGGTAAAGCGCTGAGGATACTTTGCCCCGATGCGCAGCGCACCGAAGCCCCCCATCGATAGGCCTGCGATACAATGCGGCGCGCCCAGTGCATTGCCTGTCGCCACATGCACCGCCTGCGGCACGTCCTCCACGATCCATTGCTCAAAATCCTGACTGACATGCGGCACATAGCCACTGCCGTCGCCCCACAGCCCATCCGAGGGCATCGCTACAATCATCGGCTCAATGGCCCCCTCGTCGATCAGACGCTGCAACGTCACATGCGCCTGCCCTTTCAAAGCCCATCCCCAATGACTGCCATACACGCCATGCAGTAGAATGACGACCGGCACATTGGCACGGCCCTTCGCCTGATCAGGCACATACAGAGTCAAATCCGCACGGCCTTTCAACGCTCGGCTCTTGACCGTCATCATTTGCAGTGTGCCCACCGAGGTCGGCACAGTTGCTACATCAGTGGTGCGAAAAGTGTTCTGTTCTGAATCCCCCATTACTTTAAACTTAGTTCCTTATTCATCCCGGATAATGAAATAGGATGAGAAGTGCGCTCCGCAACCATAGGGCAAAGGAGCGTATTAAGATACGTGACTGCAGGCCCGAAGGGCAGCGATGTGCGCCTCTCGCCGAAGCGTTGAGTGAACAGACCCAAGCCGGCTGATTCAGCCCTGAAAATAATCTTAAAATCTTTGTTCACTCAACGCGGTTTCCTTATTCGGGATCAAATACGATCACACCCTTCGCGTTGCGACCCGCCAGCATATCGTCCAGCGCATCCTGCAAACGTTCCAGTGGATACTGCCGCGTAATCATTTCATCGAGTTGCAACAAGCCGCGCGCATACAAATTCAGCAGCTTCGGAAAGTCCTGCTCGGGCTTTGATTTCCCATACAGCGGATTCAAATACACCTTATCCCATTCGAACAAATTCATATCGATTTCGATCGGCTGCTCAATCCCCGACACCTGCACCGCCATACCAGCATTGCGCACCATCGCCAGCGGCGCAGCTCCCAGCGAAGGAATACCGGTGCACTCAAACGAATAATCCGCGCCGCGCCCAGCACACATCGCCTTCACGGTTTCAGCCGCCTGCAACAGGCCGACATCGTCGCGCGAAGCCAGCACTGTATGCGTCGCACCAAACTGCACGGCCATCTCCAGACGCTGTGGATTGACATCGACGGCAATGATCTGCCCCGCACCGGAAATACGTGCGCCTTGAATCACATTGAGCCCAACGCCGCCGGTGCCGAGCACCACCGCACTGCTACCGGGCTCGAGCTTCGCGGCATTCACCACAGAACCATAGCCGGTCATCACCCCACAGCCCAAAATACAGGCCGAGCTAAACGGAATATCCACCGTAATTGGAATGACTGCCTCTTTGCGCACCACGGTATGTGTGCTCATGGTGCCGAGATGGAAGGAGCGCTTCAGCCCTGCCCCCCGCCACTGCGTTGCACCCCAATGCGCCATGCCATGATCCGGCACACCCGTGACCGGCGAGTAAGTCTCGCAGATATTTTGATTACCGATCTGACACTGGTAACAGCACTTGCAAGGGATCGCCCAATTGAGCAACACACGGTCACCGACCGCGACATGCGTCACGCCCTCGCCGATCGCTTCGACGACGCCCGCGCCCTCATGCCCGAGCACAAAGGGACTGCCCCATTTTAAAGAATCATAATCCGTGTGACACACGCCGGAGGCTTTGATCGCCACCAACACTTCGCCCGCCTTGGGCGGATGCACGGTTATTGTTTCGATGGTGAACGAGCCCTTACCATCGGCGACTGCTGCTTTTGCTTCAATCATGATCTATGCTTCTAAGGTGATGGAACTGGTCGGCTTGCAACTACATGGTAAACAGCAGCCCTCATCCGGTGTAATTTCGGTCGGATGGTTGTAGCCCACCGCTCCCTGCTTCAACGGCGTCATGCAGGTGCCGCAATCGCCATACAGGCAACCGGCACTAATCGACACCCCTTTGGCCTCAGCAAATTCCAACAAACACTTATAGCGCGGATCCCATGTATGTGTGACGCCATTTCGGGCAAAACTCACTTCGATCACATCGCTGGCTGCGTCTTCGGCACCAGCAGCAGCAGCGCCATCCGCCTCACTCTGCTCGATCAAATGGCTCGCCGTCGCAGGCCCGAATGACTCGGTAAAGATTTGTGCTTCAGCCACGCCCCACGCTGCAAGATCCCCAGTCAACGCATCCATCATCGGTCGCGGTCCGCAAATGTAGTAACGGTAACGATTATGCGACAACACACGCTTGAATAAATCCACACTCACGCGCTCGGCATAATCATAATCACTGCCCTGCACATCCGCGGCAGTCGATTCATCGTAACAGACATTGAGCTGAATCGAGGGGAAATCGCGCACCAAGCCGGCAAATTCATCTTTGAACGGATGATCCTCGGGGTTGCGCATGCCGAGAAAGACACGCACTTCACGGTAGCTATTGCCCTCCGCAGCAATCGCCTGAGCCATGGCAAGAATCGGCGTAATTCCGATGCCGCCGCCAATCAGCACCACGGCATCTTCGTCCGCCGCTTCGAGCGTAAAGTCGCCCATCGGCCCCTTTGCCTGCAAGCGATCGCCGACCGTCACATGCTGATGCAGGTAAGTCGAACCAGCCCCATCCGGCGCAGCGGCCTCGCGGCCCACCTCGCGCTTCACCGTAATGCGATACGCCCCACCCGAACGATAACAGTCCGAGAGTGTATAGAAGCGCATCATCTTCAGGTCAGGCTCCGCTGGATCGACGGGCAGGCTGAACAACAGATGCTGCCCCGGCGCGTAGGCCTCGATCGCGCTGCCATCGGCCGGGCGCAAATAGAACGACTTGGTATTCCAACTCTCGTCGACGATACGCTCAACGCGCAAATTTTGATAACTGTCTTTCATAAGGATTCTGTATTCAGTTAATAACTACACCTTGGCCGTCGGTAAGTCCGGTGCGCTGGTGTCATAAAACTCATCGTAAGCCAATACATGCGCATCCGGCTCGACCCCCCAATGCTCACAGGCTGCGGTATACAGATCCGGCCACCAGTTGCGGTGCTCGGTCAGTCCCGCTTCCTTATAGGCCGAAACGCGCTGTAAAAATCCACGATAGACACACTGCTGACCATACTCAACGGCCTCTGCTTGAGTGCCGAAGCCCTTCACAAACCAGTCGCGACCGATCTTGGCATGCAGGATCTCATCCGCCCAATCATAGTCCTGGATCAACTCGCTGACGCGGTCGGTCGATGCCACCGCCAGCTCCCACTCCTTCTCCTTGCCGGTCTCCTTCCCCATCAGGCCCTGCTCAATGCTGAATAAAATCGCATGGCGCTCTTCGGGCTTGAGCCCTGTATTTAATTCCAATGACCAGGTGAAGTTGATCGGAATCTGCGTCCAATCGATACCATTCACCACGAAGCCGATCTCCCCCATCATCGCATGGCGGGCTTCGTCCCAGAGCTGACGCGTCATATCGACATAATAGCCCAAAGGCTTACCTTCTGTTTCAGTAATAATCGACGACATCATTTCCGGCACATCGATTTCACGCAGGCGCTTAAACGACATCATCAATGTTTTCGGCCGCACCGGCATATCGTCCCGAAACATAAAGGCTTCCGGATTCACCCCCATATTATAACTGTCGCGGAAACGTTCATCACGTTGTGGCTTGCCGTCATACACATACGGCGTCGCGGAAAACTGCGCTGCCAATGCATGTTCGGTCTTCGCTTCGGTGCCGGTAAAGCTACCGAAATTAGCCACTGACTGATCCAATAAATTGAGCCATCCAGCATGCTTCGCCCGGGCCGCATCATCGACCAGACAAGCGAGCGCCTGCTGACCATACGCTTCGACATCTTCAAGCTCCACCAACAGATGGCGCAACTTTCGATAAGTCGGATGCTCATGCATACGGTTGGTCACTTCGAGCTGGTCACGCACTGCTGCAACTAATTGCGGAATCGCTTTCTCATACAATCCCAACACCAAGGCCTCGGTGTCGCCCGCATTTTGAATTTCATCAAAGAAAAAATCCAGCGCCTCATGTGGCGCCACATCCATTCCATACGGGGGATGACGCATCTCACGCACACGTGCGAAAATGCCCTCCACGTGCTCGATGCAATAATGACCATGCAATGAAAAGGCCATCTTCAGCTCATAGATTGGCATCGCCGTGAGGCGCGCAATAAAGATCGCATGCAAACGACGCAGCGACCAATGCGTATATTTCAAACGGCCCACTGCTTCCTCAACCGTGAGACCACGATCAATCGCCTCCACCATGGTGTGCAAGCCTGCAAGTGGTGGTAGGCCATGGTAGCCCTTGTATTCAGAAATCGGAGTCGTGCTTTTAAATGATGTCATAAGTCGTCAATGGTTGAGGTTAAAACTGATGACAGTATACAGCAGCGCTTATGACTTGCTCCGCCCGACTTAACCAATAATGATACTATTTTACCCAAAATAGCCCTAAATTTTAAAGATAATAAGCTCTTTTTAACATGAAACTGCAATTTGAGCAAATACGCCCACGTGCCCACGAATCATTTTACGCCAGCCGCGGCGTCAGTGCTCAGTTCGAATGCCCCTACCACTTCCATCCCGAGCTGGAGCTCACTTACATCGAGCACGGCCACGGCACCCGTGTGATCGGTGGCCACCTCGCACACTTTGAAAGCGGCGACCTGATGCTGATCGGTTCCAATGTGCCGCACTGGTATAACAACAACCCATCCAACAGCACGGGCAAGGACTGGGCACGCTCGATCGTGCTGCAATTCCAGCCCAACTGCATCGGCGACGCCTTTCTTGGCATTCCAGAAACACGACCCATACGCGAACTGTTCGAACGCGCCCAAAACGGCCTACACATTACAGGAGACACCAAGCGCCGAGTCGTTGAACAGCTAACTCATCTGTCGCGACAATCTGGATACACACGCCTACTTAGCTTCCTCAGCATACTAGGAACGCTCACTCAAACCCCGGACGAGGTGCAAGCCCTGCCACAGAACAGCCACTCAGCACGGTTCGACCACACCGACGCAGCGCGCATGGACAAGGTCTTCCGCCACCTCAATGCCCACTCGCGCGAACCGATCAGCCTCGCAACCATCGCGCAACTCGCCGGCATGACGCCGCCCGCGTTCAGCCGCTTTTACAAACAAAAGACCGGCACCACCTTTCAGCAAACCTTGATCGAAACCCGCCTACTCGACGCCTGCCAGGAACTGATCACCACCAACCGCTCGATCAGCGAGATCTGCTTCGCCTGCGGGTTTAACAATTTATCCAACTTCAATCGCCAATTTAAGCGCAACAAAGAGCTCTCGCCCAAAGCCTTTCGCAAGCAATGGGCGGCCAGCACAAAGAAGGTGAATACTTTGCCGCCGACAGTCACCAGAGTCACATCACCGTAGCCCACGGTCGTCAGGGTGACGACTGCCCACCAGGGGGAATGGAAGACAGAAGCGAACGCCTCGGAATGGTGACTGGCTTAAGGTATCATATGTGTATGTGGGATTTCCCATCATACTGATACGTTGAGAAAACTGAAAAAGAATGCTCCACTAACGAGACAAGAATCGGCACGTCCAGACCCCTAATATCCCCTGATATATAAACTGGCGGGGCACTTAAGTCCGCCCTCCCCAGGGCGGAATGAAAGCTGATATGTAGTCTCGAAAGTGAAGCAAATAGTTTGGCCTTAGCGGCCAGAAAGAACAGATGATTCGTAAGCCTTCACAGCTCCGAGCCATTGGTTATCGCCAGCGGTGTCCTGACGCTCGCAATATTCGTTCCAGACTGCTCCCCATGGCAGTGAGCGGGCATCTTCCATCATGGCCAAGCGGCTGGTGTAGTCGCCGGCCAGCTCCACCTCGCGCAGTGCTTGAGTCGGCTGGAGCAGCCCCTTGAGGAGGCCCTTCTTGGTATTGCGCGTGCCGATCACCCATGCGGCGATGCGATTGATCGACGCATCAAAGAAATCGAGACCGACGTGGATACGTTCCATCTGCCCACTGGTGACACACTCTTGAAGAATCGCGGTGGTCGGATCGTCCAAGGTGACGACGTGGTCGCTATCCCAACGCACACCACGGCTGACGTGCAACAACAACTCCGGCACATAGAGTAGCGCGGCGGAGATCTTGTCGGCCACAGACTCAGTCGGATGGAAGTGCCCCGCGTCCAAGCACAGCGCGATTTGGCGTGTCGCCGCATAGGCGAGATAAAATTCGCTGGAGCCCACGGTGTAACTTTCCACACCAATGCCGAATAGCTTACTTTCGACGGCATCGATGTTCCATTTTTTTGAAACGTCTGCCGCGAAAATCGCATCTAGGGATTCCACCAAACGTGCACGCGGCGCAAAGCGATCCGCTGGTGTGTCTTTATAACCATCTGGAATCCAGATATTATTCACCACCGGATTGTTCAACTCTTCACCAATCGCGGCACCGATCTTTCGGCACGCGATACAGTGATCGATCCAAAACTGGCGAATGCCCGCATCCTGATGACTCAGCGTAAAGCCGTCTTCGGCATTAGGGTGGCTGAAGCTGGTGGGGTTGAAATCGATACCGAACTGCTGCGCCTTGGCCCAATCGATCCAACTGCGAAAATTATCGACGGTGAGTTCGTCGCGCTCTGGCAGTGGAGATCCGTCCGTTGCATAGCTCGCATGCAGATTGAGGCGTAATGGGCCCGGAATGTGTGCAGCGGCCTGCTCGATGTCGGCCATGAGCTCGGCCGGATTGGTCGCCTTGCCCGGATAGTTACCCGTCGCCACGCAACCGTTGCCCGCGCCCGCTTTTTCAGGGGCCTCGAAGCCAGCGACGTCATCGCCTTGCCAGCAATGCATGGAGACTGGGATCTTATCCAGCGCTTGAAGCGCAGCCTCGGTATCGACGCCGACTGCGGCGAATTGTTCTTTTGCAATTTCGTAGATTGAATGACTCATAATTGTATAAAAGTTAAGTGATTAGTGTG
>Ga0115008_10004120_pt1 | contig 12057 bp, 20 predicted proteins | sample FraStrMetagenome_FD_87164 | JGI IMG/M metagenome (GOLD analysis project Ga0115008, IMG submission 87164) | Marine eukaryotic phytoplankton communities from Arctic Ocean - Fram Strait ARC3M Metagenome | ecosystem: Environmental > Aquatic > Marine > Oceanic | place: Fram Strait | collected...
AAAATGACCAAGGGCATATATTTTTTCTTTTCTTCTGCTAATCGAATCACTTTTTCAATTAACCTCTTGTTACTTTTTATAAACCTTTCGCTTTTCTCTTTATCCTATTAAAACAAACCATACTGTTCAAAAAATTTCCTAAGTAAGATTTACTTAGGAAATTGAAAAATTAACCAATCGATACAGAGCAGAAAACACCTGCATCCAGCTGGATTTCCGATAATAAATCCACGATCGATGCTTGTGAATCCGAAGAGACTTCGAGTACTCTCTTATGTGTTCGGATCTCAAAATGCTCACGTGAATCTTTATCAACATGTGGTGATCGTAAAACACAATAAATTCGTTTTGAAGTTGGTAATGTTACCATTCCAACTGAATCTAAGGCTGTTGGACTTAAAGTCTGAGTGATTTTTCGACATGAAGAAACTAAAAGTTCATGATTAAAAGATTCTAATCGTATACGAACTTTTTCATTCGTTTTGTTATTCATAAAATTTTTTAACTATTTAACGATTTTAGAAACTACACCGGCTCCAATTGTACGACCACCTTCACGGATCGCAAATCGCATACCATCTTCGATCGCAACTGGGTAAATTAATTCCGCTGTCATTTTAATACGATCACCTGGTAATACCATTTCTACAGCTGATCCATCATCTGCAGTGAAAGCTGTAATTGCACCTGTTACATCAGTAGTTCGAACATAGAATTGTGGACGGTAACCAGTAAAGAATGGTGTTGTACGGCCACCTTCGTCATTTGTTAAAACATATACTTCTGATTCAAATACCGTGTGTGGAGTAATTGTACCTGGTTCAGATAATACCATCCCACGTTCGATATCTTCACGCGTAACACCACGTAATAAAATACCTACGTTATCTCCAGCAAAACCTTCATCTAATGTTTTTTGGAACATTTCAATTCCAGTAATTGTTGTTACTTGTGTATCAGCTACACCAACAACCTCAACACTTTCACCTACTTTTACTACACCACGTTCGATACGACCTGTTGCAACAGTTCCTCGTCCAGTAATTGAGAATACATCTTCAATTGCCATTAAGAAAGTTTTTTCAGTATCACGTTCTGGTGTTGGAATGTATTCATCTACCGCATCCATTAAAGCAAAAATTTTATCAACCCATGGGTTTTCACCACGTTTAATAGATGGGTTTGATGAAATAGCTTCAATTGCTTGTAATGCTGAACCTGGACAAATTGGAATATCATCACCTGGGAAATCGTAAGCAGATAATAACTCACGAACTTCTAATTCAACTAATTCTAATAATTCATCATCATCTACTTGATCTTGTTTGTTTAAGAATACAACAATATCTGGAACACCTACTTGTTTTGATAATAAGATGTGCTCACGGGTTTGAGGCATTGGACCATCTGCTGCTGATACAACTAAGATAGCTCCATCCATTTGTGCAGCACCTGTAATCATGTTTTTTACATAATCAGCGTGACCTGGACAATCTACGTGTGCATAATGACGCTTTTGTGTTTCGTATTCAACGTGTGCTGTATTGATAGTAATACCACGAGCACGTTCTTCTGGTGCTCCATCAATATCAGAATAATCTTTAATCACCGAACCACCTTCTAACGATAAAGTTGCAGTAATTGCTGCTGTTAATGTCGTTTTACCGTGATCAACATGACCAATTGTTCCAATATTAACATGTGGTTTTGTACGTTCAAATTTTTCACGTGCCATTATAAATTCCTTTAAGTTTTAATAAATTACAATTAAATGTTTAGCTTGTAGCGAGACTTTGATTTGGGGTGGAATTAATATCTAAAATGTGCAAAAGCTTTGTTTGCTTCTGCCATCTTATGAGTTTCTTCCTTTTTTTTAATAGTATTACCAATTTCATTAGCAGTGTCAATAATTTCATTTGCTAATTTGATTGACATACTTCTTCCAACTCGTTGTTTCGAGTATTGAATAATCCATCGTAATGAAAGGTTTGTCGCTCGGAATCGACTTACTTCAATTGGTACTTGGTATGTTGATCCACCAATTCTACGAGCTTTTACTTCCACAATAGGACTAGCTTTGCGAATTGCATTTTCAAATACCTTTAATGGATCATCATTCGTTTTTTTCTGAATAATTTCAAATGCATCGTAGACAATCTTTTTGGCAATTGTTTTCTTGCCTGATTTTAAAATTCGTGTAATAAGTAAACTAACTAAATAACTGTTATAAATAGAATCCGTTTCTGGAAAACGTTTCTTTGAAATATTTCTACGTGACATAAAATAGAATTACTGAATATTTTTATTTCATTTGATAAATGATGAGTTCTTAAGCCTTTGGTTTTTTAACACCATATTTCGAACGACCTTGGCGTCTATCCTGCACACCACCCGTATCTAATGCTCCACGAACAATATGGTATCGAACACCTGGTAAATCTTTTACTCGACCACCTCGGATTAAAACCACTGAATGTTCTTGTAAATTGTGACCAATTCCAGGAATATAGGCAGTTACTTCAAAGCCTGACGTTAGACGAACCCGAGCAACTTTTCGAATAGCCGAATTAGGTTTCTTTGGTGTTGTTGTATAAACTCGTGTGCAAACTCCTCGTCGTTGTGGACAATTCACAAGAGCGGGCGATTTTGTTTTCTTCTTAATATTGATACGTCTTGAGCGTACTAACTGTTGAATAGTTGGCATAAAAGTCTTAAAATATTTTTAAATATGTTATTGATCGGTTGAGTTTAAACCATATTTTTTCATGAATCGTTCTACTCGACCTTCACTATCGATCATTACTTGTGATTTTGTATAAAATGGGTGGTTTGCTAACCACATATCAACTTGCAGTTCTGGTTTGGTAGAACCAATTAAACCCAAAGGTTTCCCATCACATAGAATTGGCGTTTCAGCAAACCATTCAGGATGTATGTCTGTTTTCGGCATAATAGTTTTTGATAAAATTTTAACGTTTTGAGTATTGAGGAGCTTTTCTTGCTTTTCGTAAACCATATTTTTTACGTTCTTTAATTCGTGAATCACGAGTTAAGAAACCATGTGGTTTTAAGCTTATTCGGTGTTGCTCATTAATTTTACATAGTTGTCTTGCAACTCCTAATTGAATTGCGCTGGCTTGTCCCGTAAGGCCACCACCTTTTACAAATGCAACGATATCAAATTGAGACTCTAGCTTAAGAGTTTTTAAAGGTGCTAAGACAGTTGATAAATATGTGTCGTTGTATTGTAAATAGTGATTTCCAGAAACTTTGTTAATTATAATATTTCCCTCACCTGGTACTAAGAAAACTCGCGCAACCGCTTGTTTTCGTTTTCCAAGTCCAATATCATTTTTTTGAAAAGTTAACTTTGTCATAAGTATTTCATGTTATTTTATTTACGTAGTATTGAAATTTACGTATATCTAGTATTTTTTAAATTTAAAACAGTTCGAATATTTCAATTTCGTTCCTATCCAATTTTAAGACTTGAATATAAATCTGTAACATCAATTTCAATTGGGTTTTGAGCTTGATGAGAATGGTTTTCACCATTGTAAATTTTTAATCGTCTCATTAATCGTTTTGCTTCCGTTTGAGATAACATTCGTTTCACTGCTCGTTCAATTGTAAATTGTGGAAGACAGTCAACAACGTTTCGAATCTTTAACGAATTACCTGGTCGACCAGGATTTCGAACAATATAATGTTTGCTCGTTTCATTTATAACAATTGCATCGGCATTAATTAAAACGACATAATCTCCTGCATCAACTGCTGGATGATATTGTGATTTGTTTTTACCTTTCAGTAAACCTGAAATGATAGTTGCTAATCGACCCAATGATTGTCCACTGCAATCAATAAGATACCAATTGCGGTTCTTATAATCTTGAGTTGGTAAGAATGTTTTATTTAGTGAGTTCATAATTTTTTTTAATAACTAAAAAGAAGCATTATCTTAAGATAATACCTAATTTATTTTTTAATGTCGAAAAAACTTCAATAGAGGATTTTCGACCAAAGTTTTTTAGTTCTTGAAGTTTTTCAGGAGAATATTGTAATAAATCTCCAACTGTATTAATTTGAGCTTTTTTTAAACAATTATAGGCTCGAACGGACAATTGCAACTCTTCAATTGCAATATTTGTATACGGTTCGATGCTTATCGATTGTATTTTAGGTTCTAATTTATTGACTTTAGTTGTTTGTTTCGTTTCTACTAATAAACTAAATAAATCAATTGTAACCTGAGCTGCAGATTTAAATGCTTCATCTGGCGAAATACTACCATTGGTCCAAATATCTAAAAATAATCGTTCGGTGATGTTATTTGCAGTATCATAAACGTTTTCTATTTTAAAATCGACTTTTTGGACAGGCATGAAAATTGTATCAAGTTGTAGATAATTTTCATCATCTTCTAAAAACGTTTGGGATGCTAATTTATATCCAGTACCATATTCAAACTTAAATTCAATTTCAATTACGTTTGCCGTTGAAATTGTCATAATATAATGGTTTGGATTTACAAGTTCTAAATCAGATGGTAACTGAATTGAATCAGCTGTCACAACAGTTGGCCCTTGAATTTTCAAACGACCAAACTGAGGTGATTGAGAATTACCACGTAAGATAACTCCTTTTAAATTTAGTAAAATTTCTAGAATATCTTCACGAACACCAGGAATTGTCGAAAATTCATGACTAACCCCTGCAATTCGAACTGCAGTAATTGCAACTCCACCTAAGTCATTTAAAAGAACTCGCCGTAATTGATTACCGATTGTGATTCCTTGACCTGATTTTAAAGAATTGATTAAAAATTGTCCATGACAAGCCCCTGATTCGATCTTGTCAGATTTAAGGCATTTTACTGAAATGTTATTTATCATTTGATTTTTTAAAACTAAACGCTAAACGCGACGGCGTTTTGGAGGTCGACACCCATTGTGTGGAACGGATGTGATATCCTGAATTGATGTGATTTCTAAACCTGCTCCTTCGATAGCTCTAATCGCAGTTTCACGGCCTGATCCTTGGCCTTTTACTAAAATGTCAACACTTTTGATTCCAATATTTGAAGCGTCAATAGCTGCTTTTTCAGCAGCAGTTTGAGCCGCAAACGGTGTACTTTTTCGTGCTCCTTTAAATCCAGAGCTTCCAGCTGATGCCCATGCAACAGTATCACCATTTACATTTGTAATAGTTACAATTGTATTGTTGAAAGTTGACTTAATATGTACAACACCATTTCTTAAATTACTTTTATCTTTTCTAATTGTTGATTTTCTAGTTGTTTGTGGCATATAAAAATTTCAAATAAATCCAAGGCTAGTATAAAATTATTTTTTGGCACCCGTAACGGTTTTCTTACTTCCACGTCGACTACGTGCATTTGTTCGAGTTCGTTGACCTCGTACTGGTAAACTATTTCGATGACGTTTTCCTCGATGACAATTAATTTCATTTAATCGTTTAATATTTAAACCATTAAATCGTCGTAAGTCACCTTCCAATTTTAAATCAGTACTCTCTAAGGTTTGACGCAAAGCAACAGATTGCTCTGTTGTTAAATCATAAACACGTGTATCTGGATCGATTTCTGCAATCTCAATAATTTTCTTTGCAGATGTCAGACCGATTCCGTGAATGTATGTCAATGCGTACGCAATTTTTTTATTTCTGGGTAAATCAACACCAACTAATCTTACCATTTTATATACTCCTTTGTAATATTACCCTTATGAACTTTCATGTTTTTAGTTTTAAATAATAATTTTTAATTTATCGATACATATCCGTATAAATTTCAGAGAAATAAATATTACTAACTTCACGTTTTAAATCTAAGACTACACCACCTAAAATTAAAAAGGATGTTGTACTTAAACCATTTAAACTTGTAATATTTAGCGCAGATTCAATAAAATTAGGAATAATTGTTATAAATGCAAGTAATGTAGCACCCATTAATGTAATTCTTTGTATTTCGTTTTTTAAATAGAATATTGTCTGAACTCCAGGTCGAACACCAGGAATTTTAACTGCTGATTTTTGAAGCTGATCAGAAATATCTTTTGGATTCAAAACAATCGAAGAATAGAAGGAACTAAAGGCTAAAATTAAGACAAAATAACCTATCCAATAAATCCATTTAAAATTGGTAAGAAAATTCAATGATTGAAAAATACCTAAATTAACCAGATAATTTGGAATCACCAAAAAACTAGTTGTTAGAATAATTGGCATTACACCCGCTTGATTGAATCGCAATGGAAGGTAACTTAAGCCATCATTATTGCCGTCATATCGAGCAGAAGCTCGATTTAACCGTTTCGACGAGATTAAACTAATTCTGAGAGTAGAGTTCTGTAATAAAACAATAGCATACAATGCACCTAAGATTAAAATCCCAAGCCCAAACATAGACAGACCTGATAGAACAATAGTGTTCTCACTATTATCGGTTGCTATTTTCTTGATAAGGTTTGGTAAATTTGACACAATATTTGTATAAACTAATAAGGATATTCCATTTCCTAACCCATAATCAGTGATGACTTCACTAAGCCATAAAACAATCATTGCTCCTGCGGTCAACCAAATCACAATTTGACTTGCTAAAAGAACATTCCAATCGAACAAAATAGGACGAAGATATAAGGTAACTCCGATACTTTGAATAATTGCTAGAATTAGAGTAATATTCCTTGTTAAACGACTAATTTCACGTCGACCTTGAAAATCACCTTCTTTTTGTAATTTCGCCAATTGTGGTGAAAAACCAATCAGGAATTGAAGAATAATAGTTGAATTTATGGCTGGAAAAATATTTAAAGTAAACAACCCAATAATAAAAACCTTATCTCCTAAAAACGTACGTATCAAGTTTTTAGCAACTAAATTTTGTTGAATCGAAAATGCTAAATCATTATGATTAATTCCAGGAACTGGAAGAAATGTACCGCTTCGAATAAATAGAAGAATTATCGAAGTAATAAAAATACGTGGTAATAAAAGTTTTATAAGTCTCCAACTAAGTTTAATTATCACAGTTTATTTTTTTAGATTTTATAAATGATTGTTAATTCAAGTCCCGAATTTTCGCGACCTGTGATTTAGTTGTTAAATTTTCTAATGCACAAATAGCTGCTCTTGCATTATTTAATAAATTATTTGATCCTAATTGTTTTGCGATTACGTTTTTGACACCCGCAACTTCTAATACAATACGGACGGCGCCACCAGCAATTACACCTGAACCTTCGATCGATGGTCGCATGATTACCTTACATGCACCAAAATTCCCAACAACACGGTGAGGAATACTTAGAGATTTAGTAATGGGTAATTCAATTAAATTTTTGTGACCATCTGCTTTTGCTTTTTTAAACGCATTTACTACATCGTCAGCTTTCGCAACACCAACCCCAACTTTTCCATTTTCATCACCAATTACAACAACGGCACGGAAACTTAATTTTTTTCCACCTTTTGTTACTTTTGAAACTCGACTAATTTTGATTAATCGCTCTACCAATTTGGGTTTGTTGTTGCGTGAATTTCTTTTTACTCTAGTGCTCATAACATTTATCTATATTGTTTACAAATTTTGAAATTAAAATTTTAATCCGCCTGCTCGTGCTCCATCTGCTAAAGCTTTGATCCGACCATGATATAGATAAGGACCACGATCAAAAACAATCTTCGTAATATTTTGTTTTAAACTTAGTTCTGCTAATTTTTCGCCAATAAGTCGAGATGCGTCGCACGTACGACCATTTGCTAAAGTAAGTTTAATCGAACGGTCTAATGTCGAACAAGTCAATAACGTTTTTGAAGTGGTATCGTCAATAATTTGTGCATAAATATTTTCATTGGAGCGATACACCGATAAGCGTGGTCGTTCTTGTGTACCTTTTACTGTTCCACTTAATGCTTGACGCTTTAATTTTCTATATTTATTCGGTTTTAATTTTTTATTTTTATTTTTTAATTTTAATAAAGTCCGTCGAGAAAGTTTCATAATTTTGTGGGGGTTTAATAGAATAGTTTATAAATTCAAGAAAAACCTAGAAAGATTCAAAAATCCAAATCACTATACGCAATTTAGCTAGTGAAATTATTTTCCAGCTTTTCCAGCTTTCCGAAGAACCTGTTCATTTTTATAAAGAATCCCTTTTCCTTTATAAGGTTCTGGTCGTCTCCAAGCACGAATATTAGCGGCGAATAAACCTAATAATTCTTTATCACATGATTTTAAATTGATTGTCGTATTTTGAACAACTTCCACAGAAACTGTTTCTGGAATATCAATTTTAACAGGATGACTATAACCTAAACTTAAAACAATTTCTTTTCCTTGAACTGCTGCTCGATAACCTACACCTTTTAAGACTAATGTGATATCAAACTGTTCCGAAACTCCAATAATCATATTATTGATTAGTGTTCGATACAACCCGTGTAGGGGACGGAAATTGCGAGAGTTAGTTGCTAAACTAACTGTTAAGGTATTATCTGTATGTTGAATTCCAATTGTGTCTGGAATTGCAATTTCTAAGGTCCCAAATTTACCCTTAGCCGTAATCTCTGAACCATTCCAATTGACGTCTACAGTAGCAGGGATATTGATTGGTAATTTTCCTATACGTGACATTTTTGAAACTCCTTATTTACCAAATATAACATAACACTTCACCACCAATACCAAGTTCTTTGGCTTTTAGGTTTGTCATTACGCCACGTGATGTTGACATAATAGCAATTCCTAGATTGTCTAAAACTCTTGGTAATTCTTTTGAATTCGTGTAAACACGCAAACCAGGTTTACTAACTCGTTGAATTTCTTTAATTACTGAGCTTCTAGATTTTCCTGTATATTTTAAAGAAAGTAATAAGTATGGACGATTATCTTCTTCGTAGTTTTCAAAACCTACAATAAATCCTTCTTCGTTTAAAATAGTTGCAATGGCTAGCGACATTTTTGTAACAGGTATCTGAACAATTTGGTGCTTCACCATAGTAGCGTTGCGAATTCTTGTTAACATATCTGAAATCGTATCTGTTACCACAATTTTCTCCTTATCAAATATAGTTTTATTTATTCTTGTGACCAACGTTTTCGTTTTAAATGTCTCTTTCGATCCCAAACTTGACTTACTTCTGAGAATGACGAATATTTGTCATAATACCCACAATCATTTAATGGGAATCGTAAGAATTTGAAAAGAATCATTCCATTTAAAATTTTGTCCATTGATTTCGACTGGTATTTTGGAGAAGTATGTTCTAAAACAATTGTAATGGTACAGCCACGCGCTTGGTCTACATCATCATAATTAATTTCAGGAAAAATCAATTGTTCTTTTAAACCAAATGTATAATTTCCAGCTTTGTCAAAACTTCGTAAGGATAACCCACGAAAATCACGAATTTGTGCAAATGTAAAGAATAATAATTTTGTTAAAAATGCATACATCTTTTCGCCTCGTAAAGTTACACTTAACCCTAATTCCATATCTTCACGAATTTTAAATCCAGCAATGGCTTTTTTTGACCGTGTAATAAGGGGTTTTTGTCCACTTACTCGCTCAAATTCTTCAATATTTTTTTTCAAAATACTTGTATTTTGAGCTGCTAATCCAAGACCACGATTGATTTGAATTTTTTTTAATTTAGGAATGGTATGAGGATTTTTAAATCGCGAAGGACTGTTTTTAATTAAAACTGGTTTAATCCCTTCTTCATATTCTTTTTTTATATCTTCTAATAGATTATGGATATCACCAATTTCTTCTAATGAATGTTGATTTAGCATAGTAAATTCTATTTAATTTTTTTTACATTCGAGTGATGAATAGGAGCTTCAAATTGCTTAATTTCACCAATTTCATTTTCACTAGTTGGTTTCACGTGCTTAAATTTAAAATTAATTCCTTGAACAATCACCTTTTGTGTTCTTTGATCTATTTTAATAACTTCTCCAGTTTCATTCTTATGAAAACCAGAAATAATAGTTACTTGATCACCAACTTTTACATTAAGTTTTTTCGTTTGTGCCATTTATAAAACCTCCGGAGCTAATGAAACAATTTTTGAAAGGTTTCTATCACGAATTTCACGAGCCACAGGCCCGAATACTCTTGTACCACGTGGGTTATTTTCAGGAGTTACGAGAACTGCAGCATTATCATCAAATTTAATATACATACCGTCTTGTCGACGAATAGCTTTTTTCGTTCTGACAATAACTGCTTTCACTACATCAGAACGTTTGATAGGCATATTTGGAATTGCTTCTTTCACAACGGCAATAATAGTATCACCAATTTTAGCATATTTTTTATTTCCACCTAATATTCGAATACACATTACTTTTTTCGCACCTGTATTATCAGCTACGGTTAAGATTGTTTGAGGATAAATCATAAAATACTATTTAACTGATTAACGATGATTTTGAAAGAATTTCTACAAACTCCCAACGCTTTCTTTTACTTAGGGGTCGACATTCTTGAACTAATACTTGGTCTCCGATATTACATGTTTCTAGTTCATCATGAGCTAAGTATTTTTTACTTTTGATCACTGTTTTCGAATAGATTGGATGTGGGTATCGATTTTCAACTTTGACTACAATTGTTTTTTGCATTTTATTGCTAATTACAACACCAACTTGTTGTTTCACAGGCATTTCTTAACTCCTTAATTCCAAATTAATTATTAATTTAGTCTGTTTGCTCTACGTTTTCTAACCGTGATGTTAAAAGAGTTTTTAAATGAGCCAAATGACGTTTTGTATATTTTATTTCATGCGATTTTAAATTTTGTCGTGTTGCCTTTTTAAACCGTAAATTAAATAATTTGCTTTCGGTTTCAATAATCGCTTCTGAGATTTCTACATTTGAAAGTGAAAGAATGTCAGTAAATTTAGGTAAACTCATAGCTTATTTTAGAGTGTCTTTATTAATAAATTTTGTTTTTAAAGGTAATTTATAAGCAGCTAAACTTAATGCAGCTTTGGCAACTTCTTCTGGAACAGAACTAATTTCAAAAATAATTGTTCCAGGCTTCACTACAGCTACCCAATAATCTACAGTACCTTTACCAGCTCCCATTCGTGATTCAGCTGCTCGAGCAGTAACACTTTTGTCTGGGAAGATTCGAATCCACAATTTTGCGCCACGTTTTGTGTAACGTGTAATTGTTCGTCGAGACGCTTCAATTTGACGTGAGGTAATCCAATTCGGTTCTAAAGCTTGCAAACCAAAACTACCAAAGCAAATTTCATTCCCACGTGTTGCTTTTCCTCGCATACGGCCACGGTGGTGCTTTCTATATTTTGTTCTTTTTGGACTTAACATAACAAATGAATGTAATAAAAATATAAATTGTCGTAATAAATCTTATTTATTTAGATAAAATTTCACTCTTGAAAAGCCAAATTTTAATTCCTAAAACGCCATAGATTGTATTGGCTTCAGTTGTTGCATAATCAATATCGGCACGTAGAGTTTGTAGAGGCACACGTCCTTCACGAACCCATTCGCTTCGTGCCATTTCTGCACCATTCAAACGTCCAGAAACTTGGATTTTAATTCCATTTACATTTTGTCGTTGTGCACGTTGTAGAACAGTTCGAGTTGCACGTCTAAATGCAATACGTTTTTCTAATTGTTCCGCAACTAAATCTGCTAGAAGTTTTGCTTCTAAATCTACAAATTCAATTTCCGCAACTTTAATTGTTAATTGACGACCTGCAGGTAATAATTTTTTAAGATTCTTTAATAGGTTTTTTAACCCATTACCCATATCATCGACTAAGATTCCTGGTTTTCCAGTTTCAATTGTCAACTGAATATGATCTTTTAATACATTTCGATAAATTTTGACCTTTGAAATATAATTTGCTCGTGAAATTGTATTTATGTAAGTTCGAATTTTATCATCTTCTTCTAAAATGCTAGCATACTGATTAAAATTAGCATACCATACAGATTGATGTTCTTGTACAATACCTAATCGAAATCCTAAAGGATGTGTTTTTTGACC
>Ga0115008_10004122_pt1 | contig 12056 bp, 12 predicted proteins | sample FraStrMetagenome_FD_87164 | JGI IMG/M metagenome (GOLD analysis project Ga0115008, IMG submission 87164) | Marine eukaryotic phytoplankton communities from Arctic Ocean - Fram Strait ARC3M Metagenome | ecosystem: Environmental > Aquatic > Marine > Oceanic | place: Fram Strait | collected...
ACATGAATACCTAATTTATTTAATTCCATCTTATGTATTTCTTTTATATCTTTATTAATTATACGTTTAATAGCGTCTTTTGACATCTTTTATTAAAATAAAGTCCTTATTTCTATAAATAATTTTATTTATCGATTTATTTATTTAGATTATTAAAAATTTGATTTTTTTTTCCCTTTCTAATTAAGATTTATTTAAATGGATAAAATTAAGACATTAGCCCAACAAACTTTTAAAAGGTTTGATAAAATATTAGATTATGTAGTTATAATTAAATGTGGTGAAAAAACAGAATCAATAAATTCTATAGAAAAAGACCCTCATAAATTTATACATACTCAAACAATTACTAATTTAAAAAAAGTGTTAGATTTGTTTGATAAATATTATTACAATACATCTAATCAATTAGTAAAAGATTCTACATATGACGTTATAAGTGATTACTATTATAATACTACTGAATTAAATAAAGGTGATAAGATTGGTGCGGAGGTTTATCGTAATAAGGTAAAACTCCCTATTTATATGGGATCAATGGATAAAGTAAAATTAGGACAGGCGTCTCTTACAAAATTTTTAAAAAGCTATAGAAATAATAAGTTTATATCTTCTAAACTAGACGGAATAAGTTTATTAATAGGTAAAGTTAATAATATCCCAAAGGCATATACCAGAGGAAACGGAATCTATGGTAAGGATGTAAGTCAATTTTTAAAATTTATTAAGACATCTAAAGGTCAAACCTTATATAATATTTTAAAACATATAGATAATAATATTTTTATAAGAGGTGAGCTAATAATATCAAAAAAAAATTGGAAAAAATCTTCACATATGGGTTCAAACGCACGTAATATGGCTATGGGAATATTAAATAGAAAATTAATAACAAAGGATGTAAGATTATGTGATTTCGTGGGTTATCAATATATATCAAATCTTCAGTTATCAATATCGGAACAATTTAAAAAAATTAAAGCTCTAAATATAGATATTCCTTATAATAAGTTGTATTTAAATAAGAATATTAATGTAGATTTTCTTCCTGTTATTTTAGATAAATTTAAAAATAAATCTGAATATGAAATCGATGGAATTATTGTTCAAGACGATATATATTATCCTATTAATATTGATAAAAATCCAAAATATGCAAAAGCTTTTAAAATGGAAAAATATAATGAACAGGGAATTTCTATAGTAGAATCAATTGAGTGGAATCCATCTAAAAGTGGCATTCTTAAACCAGTAATATTAATAAAACCAATACACTTATCTGATGTTATTATAAAACGTATTTATGTGTATCACGCTAAGTATGTTATGGACAATGGAATTGGTAAGGGATCTAAAATAGAAATTGTTCGTAGTGGGGATGTTATCCCTAAGGTAAAATCTGTAATAAGTAAAAATTTTAATATTGATAGTGACTTTCCTAGTAAATATATTTGGAATAGTAATAAATTGGATATAGAATTGATAGAGTTTGATAAAAATGTTATTTTGGCGCAGTTAGAATATTTTGTAAAAATTGTAGATATTGAGTTTTGTAAAAGAGCGACTTTAGAAAAATTATATAATGTTGGTATTAAAAGTGTAAAGGATTTTATTAAAATTCAGAATTTGGATACTATATTACAAATTGAGAGAATAAAGAATACACTTGCTAATAAAATATTAACAAGTATAAAAACTAAATTAGCTAATTTAAATTTAGAAACTTTTATGGCTGCAATACCGATATTTAATGGGATATCAATTAAAAGAATGAAACTATTAATAAAACACATACCAAAATTTTATAAAATTCCTAAAGAAAAAATATTTGAAAAAATTATTAAAATAAAAGGATTCTCAACTAAAATTGCTGAAGTTATTATAAAAGATTTAGATAAATCTATAGATTATATTATAATATATAAGAAATATTATACCAGATTTAAAAGAAAGGTTAATATTCGGATTATTAACGGAAAATACAATAATAGAGTGTTTTGTTTTAGTGGAATTCGTGATAAATTACTTGAAAAAAATATTTTATTAGAGGGGGGATTTATATCAACTAATATGGGAAATGATGTTACTGATTTAGTTGTTAAAGACATTAATTCTAATTCTTCCAAGATAAATAAGGCTAAAAAAAATAATATTAGAATTATTTCATATAACAATTTTCCTAAGTAAAAAAAAATATAATAAATTCTTTTTTTATTTATATTAAATGGAAACTATAATGATTAATACCAAAATAGTAAAAAGCAAACTGATTCCTAAAAAAAATATAATGGAGATGCCATTAGAAAACTCTTATATTAATACACTGTCGTATATCGATATGACACCTAGAAAAGTATATATAAATAATAAACTTAATAATGGAAGTTATAATACAATTTATAATATATCAGTATCGAATAAAGAAAAAAGTGATAGTAAGCTTATTTTAAGGCTATCTAATAATCAGGAACCATTAGAAAATATTAAAATGGAATTACGAGGCATAAAGAAACAATACGATTTATCCCAATTAAATCCTAATATTGGACTTGTTATAGATTATGGAAGGTTAATTTATGAGAATGATTATTTTCACAGAGAGTATTCTATTTTACAAAGATATGGAGTATCTCTTAAATTTATACTTGAAAGTAAAAATATATATAGTGATATAATGGTTCCTTTAAATTTTATTAAAAAATTCTTAAAGGCGATTCACATAATTCATAAAAAAGGCAACGCACATCTTGATTTAAAGCCAAGTAATATACTTATGAAAAATATTTTTAAAAATACCCGACTAATAACTGATTTAGATTTTGCGATTATTGATTTTGGCGCAATGAGAACCTTTAAAACTAATAAATCAAAATTTATAAAAAAACAAATGGCTTCCGCAGCGTTTTCTCCTCCAGAATTAATAGATAGAAAATATGGGAAAAAAAATGACATTTGGGCGTTTGGTGTAATATCTTATTTGGTTATGGTTAATAAATTCTTTTTTAAAGCAGATGGAGTTAAATTATTTGTAAATGAAAATCCTAAAATTATAGAAAATAACATAAAAAAAGAGTTTGTTAAATTTAGAAAAAATATTATTCCTACTAAATTTAAGAGAACACACACAAGTGACGCTTATTTGAGCATTTTTAAGACGGATTTTAATATGGACATATTAAAAGATTTTTTTCTTAAAGTTTTTACTATAAATTATAATAATAGGCCTGATACAGAAGATTTACTCAATCATAAACTTTTTAGTTTAATATAAGAGTATATCATTAACATCTAATCCCTTTTTAGAAGCAATTTTATTGTCTCCGGCATTAAAATAAACATCACACCTTACTGTTTCAGTATCTTTTTCAAATACAACATTTGATATAACGGATCTTTGCCATTTACCATTTGATCTTCGGATCCAAACCTTGTTTCCTTTATTAGGAGTTTTTTTATGGCTTCCCTTAATTAAATTTTTTAATTCTTTTCCACTATATTGGACATCATCTAACTTTTTAGCATATTCATATATGTTTTCTACAGATAAGTTATTACGCTGATCTCCAGTTTCAGTTTTATTTGATTCATTTTTAGGATAAAACATTTTTGTTGATACAATATTTTCTGAATCAGGTCCATTTCTTAAACACTCGATATAATTTTTTATAACTTGTTGACCTATAGCAGATTCTAACAAAACTTTTTGGTTTGTTTCTGGATCAATTATATTATGAAATAATTCACTCTCATCAATTTCTAAACTCATTCTTTATACATAATAAAAATAATTTTATTTTCTTTTTTAAACTTACACGTATATTTTTAACAAAAAAAAATAAAATTAATATAATAATGAATTACGTCAATCATTTATATAACCTAGAGAATGGTAATATCTGTATTTATCCCAATTATACAAAAAGAATAAGCAATAAAATTCTTTTTCCAGATATACTTATTAACGAGTTAAAGGAAATTATTAATAATAATGGCTCTAATAATAAATTTATAATTTTAATAGATTTAGGTAGGTTACAAATAACCCCTGATTACGCTACAAATAATATTTTTTTTTATAAAAAATTAAAAAGAAAATTAGAGTTAGCCTTTCCGGATAAATTAGAAAAAGTTATTATATATAATTATACAAGAACTACTCTTTTTTTCGTTAATGTTATTAAATTAGTTCTTGATAAAGAATTAACAAAAAAAATTATAATTGATAGAAATTATAAACAATTTATAGAAAATAGAATAATTGAGAAAACTAATATTACTGTAAATAATAATTTATTGAACTATTAATATCTCCATTACTAACAATTAAACTTTCAATTATTTTACTTTCATCCGTGAAACCCATATTTTGTAAAATTGCTATCTCATCCTTATATTTTTCTTTATTTTCGTTAATAAAGTCATTATTCGCATTTATAATAGATATTGCATTTTCCGGGAAGGCGGGGGTAATAGGAGGCGGGGGTGGGATAGGCGGGGGGTGTGGTTGTGGTATATGAGTATTAGGTGGAAATATATTTGATAATAAAGAAAGGTCGGGGTTATTCATAAGATCCTCAATATTTCCATTATTATTAATGAAATTCATAATATAATTAAAGGGATTTTCTTGTGGAATGTTATGTCGTAAACTAATAATATTCATATTTACAAAAATTATAATTAACTTTGAAGGTAAGTTATTTATTGTATAATTAGTTTTTACATACTTACCATTTAATATAGGTATTGGTAATATAGATTCAAGATTATTAGATATTGTTTCTAATAAATCTTTAATAGTATGCTTTTCCCCTGAAAATTCGCTAAATACATTTTTATAGAGTATTTCAGAACTGATATATTTTTTTTTTATATTACAATGTTTAATTAAATAGAATTTTCTTTCTGTAATATTTTTTATAGAAGTGTTAATAATATCGTTTACTAAAATACTAATAAAATTGTTATTAATATTCATTATATATTAATAATATTTAAAGTTTATGTAATTATTAAAATATTATTTTTTAATAATATTCATACATTCCTCCAGGGTATTTGTATTAAATGGTTTATTTCTTTTTAATTTGTATTTTTCATTTGTTTTTTTATCAATGGTATGTTGTTTATTTCTTGAGTTAAATCCCTTATTAGATATAGAATATTCTATATTTGGTATAATACTTTTAATTGGGGGCATTATTACTTTGAAATTATAATTATTATTAGCGTTATTTTCTCTAAATTGGTCAATAGTTAAACATCCTCCAAATTTCTTTAATGTTGTTCGTGGAGGTGCTATTTTTATATTTTGTTTATAAATGTTTCCATATAATAAATTTAATAAAGAATATTTATCCCAAACATTATTATTATTAATTGTATTGAAATTATAAGCGGCTGCGCATTCAGGAGAACAAAAAACTCCAGTTACATTATATTTATTATTAGAATAATTTATGGGGAGACCACACGGTGTATTATCAAACTGATATGTACACCACCAACACGCAACACGAGTTTGTGTTGGCCAATTATTTATTTTATTTGCTTCCTCAAATTGTATTAATGTTTTAGATAAAGAATTTTTTTTTAAATTTTTTTTAATACTTTCTATCTCATTAACTCTTTTACATTTTATTTTATCTATTGACATATCCATTTTTAAATTTGTATCAATAGATTTTTCAGTTGGAGTAATAGGACTTTCGTCTTTTGTATCATTTTCTTTATTACCATAATTAATAAATGATAAATTATTATCATCGTTAATTGGTTCTGGTAAACTTATATTAGGTGAATAATGTAACAAATTATCTATATCTTCTAAATTATTATCTATATCTTTTATAGGTAAATGAACTATAATATTATCAGTATCAATATAATTTGTAAAAGCTGTTTTTTTAAAGCCATATGATTTATTTTGTGGTTTTCTACCTCTCTTTTTTCTCTCTTTAGTAGCTTCTGAATCCTTTTTTTTTGGTTTTCTACCTCGTTTTTTAGGAGGAGCTTTTTCTTTAGGCTTATTTTTGGGTTTTCTCCCGCGTCTTTTTCCTTTTGGTTTTTTATTATCCATTTAAATTAAAACCTATTTTACGCTTTAATTAGATTATTTCTTTAAGCCTATTATTTTCTATTAATATATTAATATGTTAAAGAGTAAAAAAACTGAGGGAGGTATTGAGAATGCTATAAATGAAACTAATCCCGTCACAGTATTAAAGGAATTTTTAAACGGGGTTTATACAATAGTAGATGATATTTTATCTATTTATGTATCCATATTTAATTTGATTGACAAATTAACGGACAATACATTTTGTGTCCAAACTTTACCAAAAGTATTAAATAACATTTGTTTATTAGAAAATAAAATTGAATTAATTAAAACAATCTTTAAGGAATTACCAAATATAATAGCTAGTTCTCCAGAATTAGCTATATTTAGCGTAAATATAGATATAATAAAAAATGTTGTATCAGGGTTATTTAGTATATTAATTCCATTACAAAATAGAATCATTAAAGACATTGGCTTGGATAAAGAAATAAATGTATGCGCAGAAGGGCAAATTTTAGTTGATAAAATATGTGTTCATCTTGTGAAAATTAGTGAAAATAAAGTTTTAAATATTATAAAAAAAATTGGAGGTATTTTAGTAATTTTTAAGAGATGGGTTAATGCTATGGAACCTTTATTTAAACTAGAAAGATTTAGTATTTTAGAAGCAGTATCAAAAGCTCGGGGATTACATCAATCTGTACAGACTGAAATTGATGTAATTGGGTCAGATTTGGATGAAAGGGTTACTGATTTAAAAAAAGATTTACAAAATCCACAATCAATATCAAATATTCAGGTTGGAGGGGGTCAAAGTATATATAATTTTATTTCTCATCCACATACAAAAGAAATTTGTTATTTGAATTCTCCAAAGGGTATCAAATCTTTAGAACTATACTGTAATAATTTAAGAGAAATGAATTAATTTAAACTATTATAAAAAAATATATCTATAATATAATATTTACATTATGGATATTAGTTTAGAAAAATATACTGAAGAATTATTAAAAGGTTATTGTGAAAAAAAAACTAAAACTAAAAAAAATTATAATAAAAATAAAGATTTAATAAATAAATATTCTACTAATGTTTTAGAAGACCATACTCCAGATTCATTAAAGGAATGTAAAATAAGAGACTCCGATCCTTTATTAAATATGACAGATCCTATAGCTAAAACAAGAGAGGATTATCAAAATATATTAGGTGATATTATAGAAGTTGAGTGTAAGCTAGTTGATACAAGCAATACATTATCTCCCAATATAAAAGAATTAATTAATTTTTCTAACAAGAAATTACTTGAATTCAGTAGAAATCCTATTGAGTCTGTAGAAAATTGTAATTTTATAGTTAAGGTAAAAGATAGTCAAGAGGATATTGATTTTAATAAATCAGCTATGTATTCTCTATTTACATCACTATATGATAATTTAAGAACTCTTATACCTATACGAATTTGTCAGAACATTTCTGAATTAAGAATTTTATATGATAGTATTATTCATGTTATTTCATCCGGCGATTCTTCCTATATTGAGTGTAAATTAAGTGAATATATGTTTCAAACAGCGGAGGGAAATAGAGTGTGTCTTACAAATAATAGAGAAAAAATAATTAATACTTCTAAATTTATACTAGATTTGTATAATAAATTTTGTGTTGATGAAATAGGAAAACCCTATATTGAGGAGTTGCGCACATTTATTGATAGTAATTTATATAAAAACAAATATAATTCGATTTCCCCACTTGACTCAGAAAATTATTATTATTTAAGTAATCCTGGTGATGGAGATTGTTTATTTGTAGCTGTTTCAAAATATTTATGCCTTATATCAAATACGGACAGAGTGTATCCAAATAATAAAATATTAAAAAATATAGGTAAAGACTTGCGATATGAAACTTGTAAATACATGTATGAGAATAGATATAAAATTATAAATGAAGAAGGAACTATTGAAACAAATACTGAATCATTAATTTGGCTTCTTAATTCGAGGAAAGGAGAAACTAATAATGATGTATTTAATAATTTAATGAGATGCTTATCTATTAAAAGAAATAAAAGTAAATTTAAAAATCCTACAGATATATCTCTTGATGATTTATTAAAGAAATTTAATCGTGGTGAAATAGATGATTTTACAAAATATTGTATATTAATGGCTCAATATTCGATGGCGAGTGAATATTTTTTATTACAAAATTCTGAAAAATTACAGCTTTCATATTATGCTGGTAAATGTGAAATTGCGTGTATTGCTTTGTTATTAAATAAAAATATTGTTTGTGCAGCAACGTCTACAAAAGCCGAAGATTTATCATTTACATATAATATTGGAACTAAGTATTCATATATTCACAAATATAATATACATGATAATGTAGAATTAGATATATTAATTTACTTAAGAGGGTATAAAACTAAACGAGGAGGGGCAAGTTCAGATCACTTTGAGATGATATGGCCTAAATCAAAAGGGAAACCTACTGGGGTAAATACGCCAAGAGAACTAACAAAAAAACAAAAACCACTGTTTGATTTTAATCTTGTAAATGTAGAAAAACTAATTCCTAATTATGACTCTAGCCCTGAAATATCAATACAGATTCCACCATATAATTTAGATAATTATATATTAGACACTATAGGAGACGACTATATTGAGGAATGTAATAGTATAGTTTTAATTCATTGGAGTGATATGGCTAAAAAATTATCACCAAATATGGATACATTAGAAGACCCGCATTTTATTGAACAAGATAAAGTTCTATTTTCTGAAAATGATAAAATAAAAATAGATAAATATCAGTACACGGTATCATATATATCTAAATTTACCCCTATTCTTGAGAAAGGATATGCCAACAGAGAAGAACTTCAGAGTCTTATAGAAAATATAAAACAAACAAGTCAATTAGATGTCTCGAAACCTATAGAAATTAAAATAACAGATCCAGATGAAGAAGGTAATATTAAACCATTATATACTAATTTTAGAAAAAAAACAGATTTAAAGGCTATTATTAAATCAAAAGACATATCAAGATACAAAAAACCTGTAGAAACATCTGGAGACGACTTAGTAAGTACTCAGTCCCAAGAAGTTATTAATTTAATTAATGAAGATGAGTGGTTCATTTTTGGAAAATATTATTACAAAAAAGAAAACATTATAAAACCATTAAAATTAAAGACTGTATCTTCTAAAAAAATTATTAAAGCTCTTAAAAAGCTTCGTTTACATAAACAACCAAATCCTATTAGAGTTTTAGAAAATTGGGGAGGGGGGAGCTATCAAAATAAATATATATATAGTGTATATACAGACGATGACGCAGAAGATTTAGAAAATGATATTTTACACGGTTTACTTAAAAAGATAGAAACGCCTGATACTAAAAAAGAACCAAAGGAAATAGAAGAAGACCCTGAAGAATCTGTGGTTGAAGAAGAAACTTTAGAGGAAGAGTCAAAAGAGATTATACCAGATAAAACTTTAGGACAATTGGTAAAAATAAAAGGTCACGAAAAGGATATTAAATCTAAAGACCCATCAACTGAATTACAAAAAGCTTGTAAAAAAAAAACTAGAAAAGATGGAGGTTTATATAAGGCTTCTTTCCGGAATTCACTTATTGATTACGTTAAAACCTATTACACAAGTCAATCCAAAATTTTACAAGAGATACGAAAAATAAAAAAGATGAAACACCGTAGTCAATTAGAAGCATATTGCCAAGAAATAGATATATTATAGTTTAATGAGTCTTATATTATTCTCAATGGCCATTTCTTTAACAAGATCACTATTTTTATAGTCATTAAAATATTTAATTTCTTTGATTCCAGAAGCAATTAATAACTTAAAACAGTTTAAACAAGGAAAATGTGTTATATAAGCACATCCATTTGCTACAGATATTCCTCTGTCTGCTGCATCACATAGTGCGTTCTGTTCGGCATGAATAGTAAATTGTTCATGCCCATTAACTACCTTTGAGCGATGAGGACAACCCTTTAAAAAACCGTTGTATCCAGTGGTTATAACTCTATTATTTTTTACAATAACACATCCAACATTAAGACGGGAGCAACTACTTCTTTTAGCAGCTAAAATAGTTATAGCAGTAAAATATGAGTCCCAATCTAATCTCTCATCGGTATTAATTATATTTGTTAAAAATTCAATACTTTTTATTTTTCCTAATATCTTAGGCGATTTTGTATCTGTTTGAGTTGGTTCAGCGTTATTCATAATAATTATATTAAATTAATTAATATAATTCTTAAGTAAAAATAAATTATTTAATAACACTTATTTCCCATAAAAACACGATATACTGCGTAATATGAAATGTATATTTCAGGGAATAAAGTAGAAATTAGTGAGACTAAAGCTCTCATAATAAATGAAGAGTCTCTGCCACAATCCCATGACAGATACAATGCTATTATACTTAAAACACATCTTAAAATAATAGCTGTATATAATTTTACTTTGTGTATTTGTTCTTCATCAGCTTTAAAATTTTCTAATCCAAACATACGTATATATATAAATATAAGAAAAAATTTATGACTTAAAAAACATTAATTTTATAAATATATATGGAATATAAAATGGTGCAAACATAATAGCCGTCATACTCTTAACCGATTTATTTATTAAATTATCATACGGAAATTCATTCCAAGAATATATTCCTGCTAATATACCCATAAGAGCTAAAAAAATTAAAATAACAACAAGCGCCACACATATAATAATTAGCACTACTGTTTTAGTAGAAGCTGGATTATTTATTATATCCTCAGCATCCTCGGGATATCTAGGGAATCCATAATTATCTCTTCCGTCATCAATATCACACATTATTAATATATAAATATATATTTATTTTAGTTAGTATAGCTTAAATTTAAATAATGATATTGTTCAATAAAAAAAGCAGGTAAGAACAGTAAACAAGGAGGTACAATACATATAAACATAGACACTATTATACATATAATTAATGCCCTGTAGCGGATATTTGAGGTTACATTGTTTAAAGTTATATAGGAAGATGATTCTGATAATGAACTGTTTACCACTTCTTTAAATATAAACCTACAATGTGGACATTCTTTTTTTTGTAAATTTTTAACACAGATTTTATGAATTTTTATATTACATTGCGGACACATCCACTGTTGTTTTTTATCCATAATTGGATCAAAACATATAATACATTCATGCATTTCGGGATTTTCATCGACTATTTCTATAAGTACATCACTCATAAGTATCCTTATTGGTGTATTTTTTAATATTATATTATATCAATTATTAAGATAATATGATTTTATAAATTTGTTTTTATATATTAATGAACTCTAAATATTCAAATATACTTAAAATTATATCTAAATTTTCTGATAAGGAAACTTCTGAATATATAACCGAAAATATTGGAAGATTATCAAAAGATTTTAAATTACTAGAACTATATATTAAGAAATATATTGAGATTATTACGGATAACGAGTTTAATAAAAAACAAAAGATTAAGCTTATAAGTAAAATAGGTTTTGATAAAAAAAATTTTACCAAAAAACAAGCCACCCAAATATATAATGGGCTTAATTTAAAAGCTTTAAAGAAAATGTCAATAAACAAACAAAGGGGGGGGTCCTCAACTGGAGATAATACCTCAACTCCTATTATAGAAATAAAAGATATTTGGTCGCGGCAAATGGATACAAAAGTTCCTTTTCCCCCAGAGCTAGAGATAGATGAGAAGCTACCTGAACCAGGGGACAATGAAAATATAGATGGGGATAGTATGGCTCGTGAGGTAGCTGTGCTTGACCTAGCTGCCGCAGGTGCTGATGGAGGGGGAGGATCGGTAGGTTCTACAGGTGGAACAGGATCTACTGGAGCCACAGGTTCTACAGGTGGAACAGGATCTACTGGAGCCACAGGTTCTACAG
>Ga0115008_10004123_pt1 | contig 12055 bp, 10 predicted proteins | sample FraStrMetagenome_FD_87164 | JGI IMG/M metagenome (GOLD analysis project Ga0115008, IMG submission 87164) | Marine eukaryotic phytoplankton communities from Arctic Ocean - Fram Strait ARC3M Metagenome | ecosystem: Environmental > Aquatic > Marine > Oceanic | place: Fram Strait | collected...
CCCGGAGCATCTGGACCATTTCTGGATCAAGGTCGCCGCGAAGGTCATTCTCAAGCGCTTGGTTGGTCCCATCAAAGGCGTCGAAAGAAGCCGAGAAAAGCTCGTTTAGTTCTTCAACTTCTTCCTGATTGAAAACGGAAGGATACGGGAAAATATTTTGCGGATTGATTTGCCCATTGAAAAGACCAAAAACGAACGAGTCGCTTCTGTCTGGAATCGGCTTGCTTCCGGCTGCTCTGACTGTTTGTTTCAGAACATTGCTTCTTTGAAGAACAACTCTTTTCATTTTTTCAGTTTCTCTCGAAAAGAAAAATGCGACTCTAGTTTTTTCAGTTTTATTCTGCAAAACTGAACTTTGGAAGGTGAAAGCGCAAACAAGCAAAAAATCAGTAAGACGAACAAATATTTGAAAAAATGCCCAGTCAGCTTAGATCAAAGTTTTTTGTTCCAGAACTGTACTGCATAATTAACAGCCATGAGATGTAACGCTTTCAGGGTCAAAGATCATTAATCTCGTGAATATTTTGTCATTTTTTTATGACGCGTTGTTATGCATTTTTATTTTATTTCTTTTTATTATAACTTTATTATTTTTATATTTTACAAATGCCAGAAACAGAAAAGTAAAGAACATAAGCAGCTGTTAGATAGAACCCGAAAAAACCGAGAACACTTTTTATCTCTTGTGAAATAATAAACCAGCCATTGAAACTCTTTCTGTCATTGACGCGAGGAAAGTTTGAAGTCGGAACTTCAACCTCCAAGAAATCACAGAGTGGCTTCCATCCTTCTTTAACATTGAAAATCAAAAGTCTTTCTTGCTTTATTGACGACTCGCAATGCTTCTGCCACTCCGAGTAAGCAGTAGAAAGAGCATCTATCGTAAATTTGGGCTCTTTACTCAGAAACATCCTGAAAAAAAAAAGGATTCCAAAAGTCAAAATAGTAACTCTTACCTTGTTACAAGAGTTTCGACCATTCTTGTAAGACTGTATGATCCAACTGGAACAAATCGAAAAAGATGCTTAATTCCTGGAAGACGCGCGAAACTCATCCTCTCGCCACTTTCGTATCCAAAAATCGTTTCTTGCGCCGATTTCGCCCAGATTTGCGGCGAATCCCGAATTGATAGAATTATCTTTGCATTTGGATAAATTTCAATTAAGTCTTCGAAAAACACGTTTCCGGGAAAGTCGACGCTGCTTCTGTACGATGAATTTTCAAAGAAATTTTTCAACATTTTTTGCCGGATTTTGGGATCTTTCTCTAGCCCAACTTTTGTCCAGAAATTGCTGTTTTTATTTTTGATGTTTTCGAACATGTGATAAGTCGGTCCAAACCCGAGTTCGTCGAGTGCGGTTTTGAGGCTTAAAGTTCCAGTTCTGCCAAATCCGCATCCGATAACTTGCAGCTTATTCCCTTAAATTTGTTTTATCAGTTTTCTGCATAGTTTTAAATTACCTGCATCTCTTCCCATTTTCTCTCTTTGCTAGAATTAGCTTTTTATGTTAAAAATTGCTCAATTCAAAAGCAGAAAGCTTTCTTATATGGGCTGGGATCTCGGTCACAGCTGACGGTAAAATTACAGAAAATCGGTCAGCTGTCAAGGAGGTCAGTCGTCAATCTGGTCAGCGGGTGTGTCAGATTCCGCTCTTGAATGTAGAAACCTGTTAGCTCCACCCATTATGGTTCCCATCGCGCGATTTCCCAGCACGCTATTGGCCCGCGCCATTTTCAATTTTATAAATTCTAAAGTTGGGAATTTACCGTCGATTCTTTTCAGAGAAAATGCTTCTTTGGAGAAGGAATATCGTCGTCTCGCATTTTTCTTTCGCATCCGGTAAATATTAACTTATTTAATTTCTAAAAAAATATTTTATAAAATTAAGAAAAAGCAGCTCCGTTGATTTATCTTCTTCTTGGCGTCATTTTCATCATCACAGTTCCAGTTCTGATAGTTTTCCGCGTCGGGGAAATAAACCAATCAGCCTCGGAAACGAAAATTCTAATCCCAGAAGTCAAACATTCAAAAGAAGCTGTTCTTATCCTCAAAAGTTCAACAGGAATGCCAGCTCAATTTTTTTTCGCAAAAATTTGGAATTCGTACCGCAGTTTTTCAACCTTATTTTTGATGATTTTATTGAGCTAATCAAAAGACACAAAAATTTACTCTCCTGGAAACCCTGATTTGGCTGACTCTTCCGAAACTGCTCTTTGCGCGTCTTCTGTTTCGCCTAATTTTGGCGACGCTTCGCAACTTTCGATTAAATTCTCGTGCAATACGCAAGACGTTATCGCTTTTGAGCTATATTCGTATTTGAGTGTCAAAATGAATGGTTTTTCTACACATGATTCGCAATTTTTGAACCAGCTTATTTTCACGAGTGCTTCGACGTCGCAAATTGCTTCTGAAGCTTTCGTCAATTCAGAAGTTGGACTCAGACAGATTTCGTCGATTTATGATAAATCAAGGTAGGCTTAAGAATAACCCTGAAAGGGAATAACGACTAATAAAGGTAGTTACCTTTTTTCTAATTAGTTTTAAGTGCGTTACTTCCAGCAACTGACGAAAACGTGTCGCCAGCATTACTTCCGTCCTCGCAGTTGAAAATCTGGTCGCCGGATTTGGCGCTACGAAATCACACAATCAGGACGATTCGATTCGACGAAAAACACTCGAACACGCGCTGGAATTCTGGCAATACAGGCGATTTTACTTTGACGGTCAATTACGAGTTCCCGATTGTCGTTGCTGAACGAAATGCGAAAGCGCCGACTTGGATTAAATACGGATTTATTCAATTTTTCGCCTTCTTTTTCGGTAAAAACCGAGCTTGGACGTGAAATTAACCTTGTTTTTGTAGCTTTGGCGTACATTTTCGCAGCGCTGACGGACTTGCTCTTTGAATCGGGAGTTTTCGCGAATTACGCCAAGATCGAAAAGATTCAATTAAAAAAAGACTGAATTTGACGTTATTTTTATCATTTTTACTGCCACTTTATTTTTCTACAAGCACATTTTATTTTATAGCAAGTTTTATACCTTTTGTGAAAACTGGCGAATAAGTTGTTCATTTGAATATCGCTCAAAATGGCGGAGCGAAGCGAACCTAAAAGTGCAAAACAAAGCTTCGCGCTTTCTGACTCGCTTCGCAAGTGTACAACTTTTTGGCAATTTTCCCTTCAAGGGTAACATCAATTTCAAGCCTCTGAATTCAGAAAATGTCAGAAGAATACAAAAAAGTGAAATCGGGAAAACTTAAGCTGAAAGGCGACGGATCAGAAGAAAAAAGGAAAGCGAAAAAGAAAGCAAAGAAGGAGAAAAAAGCTCGAAAACGAAAACTAAACGAAGGACAAGACGAAGACGAAGAAGCTCATGGAGGATGGTACATTGTAAGTTTATAGTTTTTTGGGTGTCTGTTTTGCTAAAGCGAAATTCACTGTTGAAAATTGAATTTTCAATCGTGATTTTTCTGTTTATCCGAGCATTCTCGGCAGTCGCGCCGAGCGATCTGCCGCAAGTTTCTTGATTGTATAAAAAGCTGCCATCCCAGAGATTTTTTTCATATTCGGAGATAATCTGAGATGAAGTTTTTACCTTTTATTTTTGCTTCTTCTGTCAAGGAACACGTGAATATTTACCAAAAACTGCGTCTAAAATTAAAAGAGATATAAATTTCGATAAATGTTCACTTGAACAAAGTCAAGATACCGTTTCGACTGCAGTGACGGAAACAACGGCGGCTGTTCTCACTTTTGCAACGCAGCGGAAAAGATTTGCGAATGTCCACCTTGCTGGACTCTTCGACCAAACGAACCGGAAGATTCGAATAGGCCTGATTTTAATTGTGTACCGGATCCGCAAAAAATGGCGATAACATGCGACCAAACAGGAATGTCTCTTGAGCTTGATCGCTGCATTTATACAAACGAAATTCGCGATTCAATCACGCTCGCTTTTGCCAATGAAAACTGCACTTCACAAACTAATGGCGACAAATTTTCGATTTCAACTCCGCTTGACAATTGTTTGACAGAAGCAGTTGTTGAAGGGAACGAGATTGTTTTCAAGAATACAATCAGCGTAAAATACAGATACAACTTCAATGACATCGTCCTCAATTCCGACGTCAACATCAATGCTCAGGAATTGGTGGAGTTTTGGTCTTTTTTTAGAAAAAAAAATCAGAACAAGAATTCTGTACTGTTCTTGTTACTTTTAAAATATTTTTTCACCTTCCAAAAAGTGCCGATTCAATGCATTTGTCTCTGATGTCAGCTCTGATTCCTTCGAAAACTCTCCAGCAGTGCAAAAAGCCGGTGCTTATGGAAGCGAGTCTTTCAGTTTTGACGCTGCTTTCTACACCGATCAAACTTTTTCTGCCAAATCAACAGATGTGCAAATGGTCGGCGAAACCGTGTATTTCGGCATTTCGCCTTCAACCGAAATTGAAGGGTTGAGCTACGTCGTCCAAGATTGCCGAGTGTGGAACTCGGGGAATTCTTTTTACGTTTTCCAAGATTTTTGTCCAAATGAAATTGTCAACAATGACGAAGTCTCTTCAGAATTCGAAACAGCTGATCTGTTCAAGCTTTCGTATCACGCTTTCCAGTTTTCTGGCAACTATGACAAAGAAATTGTGGAAATGAGTATGTTGTGTTCAATCCATATCTGCCTTTTTGGCGGCTGTCAAGTATCTCAAACTACTTGCATTTAAACAAAACTTATTCGATACTGTGTTACATTTGAGAAAATCTTTTCAACTGCTGTTTTATAAATAAATTGACTTTTACGAAAGTAAATCTGACTCATAATTGAGAGTATTTCTAAAATATTATTTATTAAAATAAAGTTTTAGTACAAAGATGTTGAAATGATGAAACCAGGGCTGACAGCGCTAGAATTCGGCGATCGAACATATGTTTACTCGTTGGACACGGGCTTGTTTACGCTTGGCGCGCCCAGAAAAGACGAGGGCGGCGCTCCAGCACCCGAAGGAAATGGTTTTAAACACTGTTTTACATTGTTGCATTCATTTTAGAAACACTAAAATTGCGCTGACTTCAAAGAAAAGCGCATGCGACATTGTTTTCGTCCAAAATATAAAATAGTTTTCTATGCAATAACCGTATTTTTAACCATTTTGAAGAGCAATATTTTCTTTCAAAGATTTCAAATACCAAAATCGCTCTCAAATCTGGCTACGGCAAGTATCTCGGCGTGGATAAAGCCGGACTCGTCAACGGACGAGCTGAGGCGATAACTCCGCTGGAGCAGTTCGAGCCAGGTAACTTCGCGGCGTAGAAAACAAGATCAAGGCTCCACGCAAGCGGCTCTGCTCGCCACAGGTTTTCAATTAAATTTTTAGTGTGGCAAAATGTCGATGGCAAGGAAAATTGCGCCATCATCGCTTCCAACGGTTGCTTTATCGAGTTCAACGAAGTAGGAGATCTCGTTGCAACAAAACGAAATGCCGAAGAGGTAAAAATGTGATTGCATCTGATCCCTTGGATTCTTTTTCATATAAACAAGCTAAAATTGGAGTGAATTCCGAACGCTCGTTAGACATTTTTTCAAAGATTAAGAAAAGTTGAGACATTTTTTTACTTATTTAGAATTCAATTATCAAAAATTTGAAATTTTAACTCTTGCAAGGAAATTGACCATAAAATTGTTGACTTGCATTTTAAGAAAAAGGCTTCAGCTCAAGCGAAAGAGATTAATTGTCAGTTTACATTTCGTTCAGGGCAATTTTCTCTGCATCCGAACAAATATCCCAAAGCCGGAAGTAACCATAATTCCATTTGAAGAGCAAGGCGACGCAGCCGATGTTGAGCTAAAAATGGCGAAGAAGTTCCAGCATTGGCAAGACATGAAAATGAAGATCAACAAAAACGACATCAAAGAAGTCGAAGTTGCGAAGAAAAAGGGCAGATTGCACGCTTGTCTGTTAGACAGGCGCGCTGCGATGAAATCTGACAAATACTGCAAATAAAACTGTCTCGATCATTGCCATTAAAACAGTTTGAATGTTTCTTAGTGAATTTCCTTGTCTCTTGAATTTAACTCGTCGGAGCCCTCTAAGCTCATCGAAAGTTATTCAAAATGCAAATTGAGAAGCTCAGTCCGGCCCACAACGTCTTTGTTTCAATTTCGGCGCGACGAGCTTTTTGAGAACAGCTACTCTGCCACTTTGCTCCGCTCAACCAACCAATTAGTGTTTTCTGTTACAGTTAAGTTGAACTTCTATTACAGGCAGAATTTTTCTGTTTTTGAGAGAATAACAAGCCGCGTCCAAAAAGTACTGGTCGCGTGTTGATACGAGTTTCGGAAAAGGTAAAATATTATTTTCGGGAGCTTCCAAAAACGTCAAACGCGCTTCGTTATCTTTCTGCGCCAGAAAAACACAGACGTTCCACAAGATCGCTTCTAAATCCAAAGAACGGCGATTATTTCATGTTAACCCTTGCGGGGAAAGTAACAAATTTAATAAAATTGGCTGAAGCCTTGGCTTGAGCGAAGGCTTTTAGCAAACGCTTCGCGCTTATAGCTTACCTTCGAACTAAAGTTATTTTTAGCGAGATTGGAATTGTTATCAACATCAAGATCTATTTTTTGATATTTGATATTTTCAGAATGGTTGCTAACGATTATCAGTATATTTTGCAAAATATGCAGAAAGAGCTTGAAGTTCAAGCAGAAAAAGTCGGAAACTTGACGAAAGAGCGCGATAACGCTGGGAAACAGATTGGAGCAATTGAAGCGCAGCTAAGCGAGACCAAAGTTGTCCTCGATGAGCTTGGTTTGAAGCAAATTCATTTTAACATTTTTTAACCTTTTAAAGAGATCGTCGGAGAAGACGCGACAATCTACAAACTTCTTGGTCCAGTTCTAGTTAAGCAGGACAAGGAGCTCGCCTTGCAAACGATTAATAACAGAAAATCGCACATGGAAACCGAGCTGAAGAGGTTATTATTTCTTTATTTTTAGTAATAAAACATTTACTAAGATGCTCGCAAACAGTAAACGATGTCGGCAAAAAGATAACAAAAGAGCAAGACAATCTCAGGTTTGTTTTCTTCATAAATATTCCATGAACCAGAAATTATTTCTTCTTGCGGCTAAGAGAAACCCTCACTGCGGTTCCTAAAATTGTTGTTTACCACTTTTCTGTTCAGAGATCTTCACATGAAGAGCCAACATGTCAAACAAGCTCTCATGGGCGCTCCTCAACAATAGAAAAAAATAAAATATTTATCAGTAATAATTTTCCTTTTTTGCCTACTTTCACATTTAGACCAGATTTTACCAACACATGTTGACCAAACTTGACTCAAATTATCAAATAAATAAAAAGCCGAACCTATTCACAATTTCAACTTCAATAGCCAACTCAAGGAATTCGTTCTAAAACTACGCCGGATTCTGCGGTGTGTTGTGCCTTTCACGATCAAATTCTTTCGGTTTTGTTCTTGACTCTGGTACATTTGCAGCTACACGATTTTTCTCACACAAGTCGCTTTAAATCAGCCTCTTTAAATTTAGAAATAAACGAAAATGACGGATTTTCGTAGTAAATAAAATGTGCGGCGTCACATTCTCGTGTGATTGTGCTTTATTCGGCCACACGTCGGAAATATTCGACTTTGAGGGCAGTTATGTGGGAGCAACGAAAACCGTTTAAGATTTCGCAAAGTACCGCAGCTACGCTCTAATTGCACGAAAATTTCTAGTGAACCAACGCGTCTCATGTTGCAATTATTATAATCAATATATTTTATCAAGATTTGTAGATTTTATTTTGATATAATATCAAATTTTGATCTCATCGCTTTCCAGTCAAAAAACTTCAAGAAAGTTTGTTAAAGATTTATTTACATAATTTCAAGTATTTATAAAATTGCTCCAAATTCATAGAAGTCGTCGTGTTTAATGGCAAGGCGTGTTGTCTTTCATTGAAGATATTTTTCGTCCTTCGATGCGAACCATCTTTGCGCGCCAGCGGTCGTTGACGCACATGTACGAGCTCATTTCGTGATGCTCCTTTTTGAACGAAAAGCCGTCATTGCACAGAAACTGAATTAAAATATTAAAAATATAATCGCGAGTTCGCGCAATGTAAGTTTGTTTAGTTTGTCGTAGCAAGTTTCAAAGTTTACGGTAAACTCGGAGCTACGTGCAATTAATCGAAAAATGAGCTACAAAGTTTGAGCAACAACAGGGGACTCTGGAATAAATCATCAGAATCATTAATTAGCATCAATGAGCTTCTTAAAGAAGCCTTCTTTTTTTTGAATGCGGTAGTAAGTTCTACTGGAACTACAAAAAAGGGTCGCAAGAAATGAGCGGAAAGGTCGTTAATCCGATTTTCCGACGTAACTTTATATTCTGCGCGTTATCAGTGCGCCGCCTGCTCATCCCAATTTCGTCTCGCGGAAAACTCGTTAGACGCTTACGGTCAACCAGCCAGCGCGGAGCTTGTTAACGAGGACCAGAGAACATTATCTTTTTTTAGAATTAAGAGAATAGAAAATTTTGAGCTAGAAAGTTTTTCAAATGAGTTCAAATTTCTGTTTATCAAAAACATGAGCGAGACATTGTGGGAAAGTCAAAACACGTTCTTGTTTGATTATAAACTAAAATTTATTCCAAATGGTACTACAGAACTTACTTGCTTATGTCTGTTATTCTCGTGTCATTTAATAATTATGTTAATAATTGCGTCCGGGGTCTTTTGAGTGGTCTCTACTTAAGTTGTCTGGGTACTCAAAACATACGATCTAAATACTGCTACGTATAAAATTGTGTAAGTGCCGCACTCAAGCTATGACGTTTATACGTAGTTATTAAAAAGACATGTACCTTTTATAAATGCAAAACAAGCGTTTATAAATTTAATTTATTAAATTATATGTATTTATAGTAAACTGAAAGTATTTAAGAGCAAAGAAAGCTCGCAAGAAAGACAACGTGGTTACTAAAAATTACAAGCGGCGAAATAAGAACATAAGACAATTTGTCAATCGTCACATGGCAAATCTCGTTTTGAAACTGAATTTTTGAAGCTGCTAAAGATAGACCTTGTTGAGGATAAAAATAAGCGATTGATCGATTGACGCGGCTTTGGAAAGGATAATCCGCGTTTGTTTAGAAATATTTTTGAAACTTCTCACATTATGTCACTTTACAAAAAAAAATTAAAATTTTCTTGAAACAAAATGAGCTTTTTTGTACTTTGTTATTTTTACCTTGCATTGGCAGCCAATACTGACTTTCCCGTCGCTCGTTTGGCATCTGTTTCCATCTCCATCGATGCAGTAGAGGCTAAAATTGTCGCCTTCTAAATGTCCTACCTCGCATTTGTCGATCCGCTTGTGGCACATTTGCGCCTCGCCGAGATGCTTGAGCCCCTCGTCGTCCAAACCAAAGGAATTCTCCAACAGCCAGCGTCTATTCAACCCGCAGCATGCTTTATTGATCACGCCGCGGCAAACCACTGACGCGTTTTGTACTTCTTTACGTTTCTCGAACTTCACAGGCTCAAAACTGTTTTGAACGGGAGAAGCTGAAGCAATTGCACGATGCTTCGCAGAAAAGATAAGCTCAGAGTGTATATTCTTACTTGATCGTAAACAAACCGCCCTTCGATAACGATTGCTAGAGTCGCAATTGGAGAGTTTTCAAAATGAAGAAAATTTATAATTTCGATACTTGATAAAAACTTGATTTGAAAAAAGGATGGAGCCCTCTAAATCCCAAAATTAGCATAAAATCTGATGTACTGGTGAGCCTGGCCTGCTCGTCGTCAAGACACGTGTATGTAAGCCGACATCTTGGACCTTCGCAATCGCGGAACTCGTAGCGGACCTGAATTTTTAATGAAATTTTCTTCCATTTTGGTTTTTGGAATTGCAATAAGAGAGTTTTTGAAAAGCTCATTTTACCTTTCCATCGGTGGAATTGACAGGTTCTGTTCCACAATTTTCAAATTCCAGATAGCCAGCGAGATGATCGGCTCTTCCGCCCAAGACACTGGCAGTTAATGTCGGAATGGCTACGAAAAATATAAACGAAAAGATTTGCAGAACTTGCTCATTAAACTTTGTTTTATTAAACACCAGACATTCGTTTGAATTATTTTGATTGCCTACTCACCAATTAAGCCGCGCATTGTCGAGACGGAATTTCTTCGGAGAAAAATCGTACAAATGTGGTCCTAAAAGAAAATTAAAGTGGAAGTGGTTTCCTCACGCCGGATTTTGAAATTTCACTAGGACACGTGATCAACGTGATTTGGACATTAGTGAAGACAAGATAACGTAATCGATAATAGGGTGTTGGAATTGCAATTATGCGCGGTGAAATCTGAATCTTGAAATGATGAAATTGAGCTATTTTTAACAAATTGCTGAAAACATTTTTTAAACAATTTTCTAGCAATTTTTTTTGTAACCGTTACAAAAATTATCTTTACCAAAAATCAGAGACTCTCGTTACAAATTTTTTAATCTATTTTTTATTCTGTATATTATAATCTCATATTATTAATCTGTACTTATAAATTTTATACGAAAAAGATAAAAATAGCGATTATTCCATGCTCTTGTACCATTCTCTGAAATTTTTCTCGTTTTCATGAAAATTTTCCATAAATTTTTCATATTCATAATGCTCGTTTTCAATAAGAATCGATAAAAATTATTAGGGTTAGGGATAGGGATTAGGGTTGGGGTTAGGTTTAGGGTTAGGTCTAGGGTTGGTAAAATCAATATTAAATTAAAAAATTCTGGAAAAATTTTCATTTTTTAAAAAACTACCTTAATCAATTTTCAGAGAATGTCGTTACAAATATTGAAACGGTTACAATTTTTTGTAACGGTCTACTTCCATAATTTGCTCGAAAATGATTACGAAAAACAGTCGTTGAGAATCGAAACGTCAGAAACGAAGCTGATCGGCGCCCGCGAATGTTAACTCCGGATAACATAACCTTGGATCAACTTTCCACGATCCTGTCTTCTCAAAACAAAATGCAGCAGATGAAAAATACAAATCAAAATATTAAAAAAATGCTGTATTTTCAAGATTTCTTTTTCATAAAGTACTTCTCCTTCGATAGATAAAACTAGAAGTGGACGAAAGGAAGTGCTTTTCTGCGCCCTTAATTATCTTTCCGGATTTTCAATTGAAATAGAAACCCGGCTTTCAAACAAAATGGAGAGTAGCAGGTTTAATTTCTCAAGACAGACAGACTTGCTCGAGTATTCTGACCTTAAGCACGTTACTGTGCGAATAAAAATATCTTCAACTCATGATTTTTCTATAGAAAAAAATTGATCAAAAAAATAATTTTATTTTTGAAGCTTTTTTCTCATAAATAAAAATAATAAATGGCCTCAATAGAATATAAAAAAATAAGATATCCTTTGAATTAAAAATAATAGCAAAACATACTTTTTTTCAACTTTTTTTTCTTTCTTCTTTTTATTAAATCTCTTTTCTTTAAATTTGGACGAGAATTACTGACAGTACTATTTTACTAAACGCACTTTTTTGTCGAGAACAAAGAAAAATTCCAATCGCCTAGTGCAAATCGCTCAGCCATTTTTCACGATTTCACCTCTCGCACGCCCTCGGAGACTTCAGGACAACGCTCAAATATGAAAGTGCGCGCTAACAAAATTTGATATATTTAGTATTTTTAAAAACAAAGCTCAGTTTTGATTTATATCAATAACAGATAAGGACAAATAAATTATTGTCAGATTGACTTAATAATATTTTAATTCATAAAAAATCGCAATTAATCATTTTAAAAAGCCCGAACTATTTTCAAAGTCATTAATTTTCAGCCTAAATGAGCTTTTTATAAAAAAAAAATAAATTTTTAATAATTCAATTTTATTAAGAACTTGTTTTAAACTAAATTTTCTTCGTTTTCCGTAACACATGTTGCGTCTCGTTATCTGACCGCAGAGCGGCTAGAGACTGCGAAAAAAATCGTCCAACTGTGAATTCACATATGCGGTTTTATTTCAAAGTTCTGTGGCGATA
>Ga0115008_10004124_pt1 | contig 12055 bp, 13 predicted proteins | sample FraStrMetagenome_FD_87164 | JGI IMG/M metagenome (GOLD analysis project Ga0115008, IMG submission 87164) | Marine eukaryotic phytoplankton communities from Arctic Ocean - Fram Strait ARC3M Metagenome | ecosystem: Environmental > Aquatic > Marine > Oceanic | place: Fram Strait | collected...
CATGTATGCTGCCGCTTTGCGACGGTGTAGTAGGCAGTACTACAGTAGTAGCCAGACCGACGCAACAAGTGGATAGGAGGACCGATACTCGCCGTTGCATTTTGCATGCATTCTGCCAATTTGAATTATGAGCCCTTTTAACCCTCAAAAGTACCCCCGCCGCCATGCATGCCGCCATGCCATGCCATGGGCATCGTAACATCATCGAAGCCAGTCGAAGTATCCCAAGAGGAGGAAAAGCAAATCATGACGACAAAGGTCACTTCGTTATTGCTTCGTTCATCTGGGCCAGTCCGGCCTCAGTTCTGGGCAACTCGGTATTATTCCCAGCGAGTGTCGACGAAGACCGCAAGTTGCTGCTCTCATTTTTTCGGCGTCAGTGGCTTCGGTGCACCCAACAAGCTTGTCGTCGTCACTCCAGCACAGTCGCCATTGGTACAAGTAGTTTCCATTTCCCCCTTTCCGCAATGCGGTGTAAATATGAGAAGGGAATTTCACAGCAGCAGCTCCCTCCTGAATGCCCAGAGAAGGCGTCGTCGGGGTGGTGCTTCGTCTGCCGCGCCCGTCGGAGGAGAAGACGGCGACGAACCTCATGTTACCCGTCCAATTCCGGTAAAGGATGCAACAAAGTTTTTGGCAGCGTCGAGAAAGGAATTGGACAGAATAGAGGATGCCATCGAGCCCATGAAGGCGTGCAATGACGTGTTTGATGTTACTCGATCGACCAACGACGAGGGTGAGAAACTTACCATTCGCCTCCAGGGCGGAGATGGCACCTACACCGTCCAAATCGATGAACGAAACTTCACCATGAATCTTACCAGCCCCATGAGCGGTGCTTATACGTATGTTTTATGCTCCAAGAGTGGCGATTGGCTTGGCATGGATGACGCGCATTCCTTCCAAGGCATGCTGACACGAGACTTGATTCGGCAATGTAACGGAGTTCCTCGGTTCTAGCTAGTGTTTGCCGACGGCGGACTTGGAGGAGGAGGAGAAGGAGTAGGAGGAACTGGCAGCGATCTTAGATAACATTGATCTACCAGTAGGTATAACACTGATCTACCTGTGCTTTCCTGCGTTTGCGGCCGCCATTGCGTCACGGCCAAACTTCGCGTTGCGGCCCTTCTCCGTCTTCATGAATCTGTTGAAGGATTCGAGATCGAAGACGCACTGTTCACCCTCATTGCATCGTGGGCATTCTCCACATTCCTTCCTAGTATCCTTCCTTTGCCACGTGTTTGAGTAGACAGATCTCGTCTTCTCCTTATCGTCATCTCCGAGTATTTCTGCCAACTTTGTCCAATTTCTTCTTCCATTATTGCCCCACTTGCACGCCGGATCCTCCCACGCAAGCCAGAATCTCTGATGGTACTCCAAAGAACCCCTGCTGGAATCGGTGGTATTGGCACCCCGACCACGGCGCTTCTCTGGAAGGGATGCTGACACGAGATTTGATTCGGCAATGTAACGGAGTGCCTCGGTTCTAATTTAACGTTTTGCCTTCCTACATGTACTACTACGTAGCTAGTAGCTACGTAGCTAGAAGTGACGTAGCTTGACTCGACTCGACCTAGCTTTGTCTCTCTAGTACCGCAGGCCCCCATTGAATTCCCAAGCAGGACGGTTAAATGCCAGACGCCATCGGACGCTTTCATTCCCGTCGGGATCGCAATGCAGCCAACCCTCGAACACACCGACCAAAACGCTCGTACGTGGCATCGATTCTCCTGCTGCGATTTGCATCTGAATGGACCCATCGTCTTTACTTTCGTCGTCTTGCGAATTCTCCTTTCTTGTAAAGACTTGATCCACATCGTACAGGACTTCAATCTGCGCCACAACAGGCAAATCCTTCTCCCCTCTCGGCGGATTCTCCAGAGACGGATCACTCATCGGTTTACTGTAGTCAATGTCTTCATTAGCGTTTGCGACATCATCATGAAGAGGAAACAACTCCGCCCTTGCGCTCAATAGAGCAATCTAATGTCCAATTGAAATTAATTGTAATAAAAAACGCAAACATGAGTAATCAAACAAAAACGGGTGCAGTTCACTGCCGAAAATCGATATCACCAACGCGATCAACTTACATTCTTGATATCACCGCTGTCTGCCGTGTAATTGAACTTCTTTTCCAGTAAATAGTTCGTTTTCGACGAGACTTCCAAAATTTTGAGATACTCGGGTGTGACCATACCCTTTAGTTCGGCAACCGGAGACTCTGGGTTCTCCTCGGCCTCCTTCTCCCACGTTCGATTCATAATCTTTTCCAGATCTGCCAATGCCGAGTCTCCCCCCAGGGCCGCAACTAGACCAGCTTCCACAGCTGCTTCTTGCATCATAATTTTGCCCTCGGCCGTTGCCGTCTCTTCTTCGCCATTATCTTTTGCCGAAGACGACTCCGTGTTGTCGTCGCTCTCTTCCGCGTCGTTATTGTGCATATCCTCTTGAATGCCCATTTGCACATCATGGAAGCGTATCAACGCCAGCTTGGCGCCCTCCACAAATGCCTGTGCATCAAAGTCATGTTTGCGAAAGAGCGGATTGTTCAGATCATTATAGAGGCCCAGAATTCTCCAAAATCCGAGATCGGCCTGCCCGATGACTTGCGCATTGATGACTTTGCTCTCAGCATTCAACACATCCAGAAAATGGTCTCGATTTTTGGGCGATCGAATCAGTCTGCCACAGGTTTGGAAGGCGGACCCAAGTACGTCCCACGTTGTTTGTGGCGCTAGCAACATGCCCTTTCGGGCCGTGGCTACAGCCTGGGACAAGGCAGGCTTCGTCGCTGAAAGCATGATAAAGGTCGAATAATACGCGGAATTCTTTGACGCCTACGTGCCTACGCCTCTGATGCTGACCTGCTGATTGGCCGGGGGTTGGAAGGTGGAAGGTGGAAGAATGCGCCTACGCCTCTGATCGCTGACCTGCTGATTGACCGAGGGGTGGAAGGTGGAAGTACAAGGTGGAAAAAATGACGCAGGCTCGACTCGACTCGCTCGACTCGCAAGGAGGTGACCGACGACGATATGGTGGCAGGTGGCAGGCAAGGGATGGCTTGATGGTGGTGATATTACATGTATATTATAATAACGTAGATCTACTACATGTACCGGTAGATGTTGCGGCATGTAGTCTACGGTAGATCTACAACGTACGTCGAGTAGAGTAACGGTGAAACGAATTCGGAAGGGGTTCTATTACCGGTACACACGCCGTACACATGTTGTTGTAAATAAATGTATCCATCCAATCAATTCTCCATGTGTGCATCTCTGCAAAAGTTTTAGAGATACATGTGCAGCAACATGTAGGAATTCCTACGTGTACTATTCTTGTCACTCGTTCATTCATCGAGTCGGAAGGATGTCTGACCGGTGTTTTGCAGCTATAGCTTCTCTGTACTCCTCGATCATTTTCCGAGCGACATCGCGCAATTCGTCTGCATCACGTACCGATTCATCGCCGAGGGGACCACCAGAAGGTGCTGCTGCCGAAGCTGTGGAGTCCAGGCTGCCAGGCCTTCTTGCCGGAGGCGGAGACGACATTGATAGGGAACTTAGTACCCCTCCCCTCTGGTGTTTCACCCGAGTATGAAGTGGTATGAGCTCAGAAACTATGCCATCCAGGCTGGCAGTAATTTGATCCACTCGATCCTCCGATGACTGCCCAGCGCTTCCTTCCTCGTAGCTGGTTGCAAGAGCAGTTGCAGCAGTCGTCATAAAAGATGACATTTGCGTCTGTGCAGCAGCTCCCGAGCCAATTCTTCTTCGAGTGCTGGAAGTGGCGGTGCCATAAATCGGATCAACGATGGTACCAATGCAATCAATTGCCGCAATGCTCTGGTTGTACGCCACTCTCCTCCGTTTTGTCTGTGCCTCACAACCACTGTGGCTATCTTCGACCTCCTTCGCATCGGCAAGTCTTCGCTGTGTATCTTCCTCTGCAGTGAGTGTTTGCTGCGAAGACTTGGATGTGCCCTTTCCATCATCACTCATCTGAAGAATATTGGTATCACAATCCGTGCTCCGCCCCTTCCCTTCACTGCAAGTACCTCCACTGCTCTCCAATCCAATACCGTCGTTCAACTGTCCATCTTCCTCTAGGCTTGCCCGATCGCTTATTTCAGTATCACCCGATGATTCCCTGCCTGTAGAAGGGGAAGGTGGTGCCACGAATGATCCTGCAGCTCGCAGTGACGCAGTCAATTCGTTGGCAAATAAGCGTAGATTCTTCAGTTGCTCCTCCCTTGCATCGTCGTTCTCATGATCGGGAGGTTTGGCGAGCCGAAAGATGCGAAATGCGCACGTATCAAATGATACCACAACGCTTGGAGGCACCGATGGTATCCCTTGGAACTCTGTATCACCACCTTGGCTACCATCTGCTTCGGTGGTCTGATTGTTCGCAGCAAGGCCATTGTTGCCTGCCTCAACTTCAATGCGGTGAATGCAGGAGTAATTCACGCAATACGTGCCATTTCCGCCAAATCGAAAGTAAAGAATTGGTTCTGGTGCTGGCGCGGTATCTACTTGTTTGGGGGTATCAGAGAGCTCGCCCATCGGTGGTGCTGCCGACGTTGCGGCGGCGGCGACTGGCGTTGCTTTGCCGGCCGCGGCCGGAGTTGTTCCGACAGGGGACTGTGATGAGGCGAATGCCGTCGAGGCTGATGACGCACCGGGAGACACTCCTGCGATCGACTTGGGCACCAGCACCGACACCTCAAAGGGACACAATGCGGGGTCGTTGTCGATGGCCGGTGCACCGCCGTCGGTACCAGTATCCGCGGCCGCGGTCTCGTCGTTGGTCAAGAAAAATGCTGGACCCAAGGTGCCGGGTTGGCAGCTACTGGACGGTTCGATGGATACCACATGGCCGGGAAACATCAGCTTGCGGATATAGGACCCACCATAGGCTCGAGCCGCCAATGGCGCTGGCCATGTCGAAGGGTGCAGATACGGCAGGGAGCGGAGGTAGCTTTCGCGCTCCATCGTTGCTGCTTGTTTGTGCTCTTTCGATCTTGTGCTCCGCCCCCGCCCGATGCCCGATGCCGCCCGATGCGATGCGATGCGCATCGCGCGCGCCGCGCGCGATGCCGATGATGCCGCGTCATCGTGACATGCATCGCTGGCTAGCTTCGAAGCTGGCTGGCGAGGACGCGAGAGACGCGAGGACTGCCTCTGTGCCACATCCATCCATTGAGATAGGAATTCCTATTGAGATCTGGATCTATCTAGATCTGATAATGTGGCTCATTTAAAGCTACATCTAGTAGAGATCTCTAGGATTAGCTATATATACGCTAGGTACATGTAGGAATTCCTAGATCTACATGTAGATCTACATGTACGGTAGATCTAGAGTGTAGATCATCTAGATCTCACACTGTTTCCTCATCATCGGGTCTCTCTGGCGGCTTTGGAGCCAACGCAGCACCAGCACCAATAATCCCCAACGAAAATAGAGAAAAGGCCGAGCTTAGAACCGGTAAGATGACATTTCCATCGTACGCGCCCGTCGATAATAGTTGATGCCCTGCATCGATTGTCGTCTTTCCGGCAAAGCCAGAAACTCCCAGCAAAGATCCGACTGTCGCAAACAGCAAATTATTGGAACTGAGGCCTGTAAGAGCAAGGACTGACTGGACGGCAACCACAACGCCAGGCTGGAACAAAATGGACCGCAGATCGTCGAGCTGCGGGTTCACAAGGCTGGGGGTCTTTGGAGCTCGCAAGAACGGCACAGGAAATGATGCGTATCGCGTCTCTGGAAACTTCAGCGCCATTACATCAGGAATTGCTGCATAATATCCCTTCTCCTTGTGCTCGCGAAGCAGGTCCTTCATACCGTTCTCGTTGATTATGTAAGCAGTGGTGCCCAGCGCCGAACCAACGCCACAACTCAACTTGACGACATTGGAATCATCTGTCTTGCTAACGAGCAAGTTGGGAACGTACGGAATGTACGAAAGGTGAATCATATCCCACGAGGAATCTGGCCGAGAGGTAAAGGACGAAACTGCATCGAGAGTCGATTGGTCCAGACAGCCACTGGTACCGATATTGTCCTCAAGGACCATTATTCTAGCCTGGCGCTTCTCTCCATTCGCATTGTTCGACTTGTTGCCACCATTGGAAGTGGGCGAGTCCGTGAATATCGAAGAAAGCTGTTGCCAAAAATCTGGATTGTTCTTACTACCACGCGAGAAACCGGTCTGCTCAATTTGATCGATGGCATCCTTCAAAACAGAAATATGCGAAGTGTAGCAACCTCGGATGCGATCTTCATCATCGGTCTCGAATTCTTTGATCTCAACCTTGTCCATTAGTCCGAGATCCGATAGAATACCTTTGGCATTATTCAGACGAACAGAGCCTGGATCGGCATTGGAACACGTGATTAGATACACCGCATCAACGAAGGACCAATCCAGCTCGCCTGTGGCAGTGATGGCTAATGAAGTTGCAGGGGAAATGCCCATTTGGTCGGTTGCTCTTGTGGTGGCGGCAGACATGACGACATCGCTACTTCGAAGGTGTCCTTCAGCGGGTGGCCGCCGAACGGAATTGCTGCCTGCCACAAAAGTCGGCGTAAACGCATCACTGGTCGACGCGAGTATAGCCAGCATACTAGCTGTGGCGCATATTCTTGCGCACATGCCATCGGTGCCGCGACGGATTTTGCGATGTCCAGATTGTTGGCATTCTTCGTCAGGTCCCTCTTGTCTCATCATGTTCTCGTGGTATTTTACGATGCGCGGGACTTAGCGGCGCGGGAGCTGATAAAAGATCAGATGAAACGATCGAGGTGTGACTTTTTTTAGCGCCGTGAGCAACTACCGCTACTCTTTCTCCTCCTGGCAAGCCAGTTTTCTGGCCGGTTCGACGGTTGCGTTGGAGCGTTTGTGTTGAAGTTGCGTGCGAAATAAACGACTGGCGGCATGGCATATGGGCCGGGGGGCCGGGGGGATCGCGGCGATCGTATGAATGCGTACCAAAGTCGAGGCACAAAAAGCAAGTGCCGGGCGATGTTGAACTGCTTGGATCGGCAGAAAATCACGTAAAAACACGCGCGAGAGCGCCGAGAAAAAGTGCGTGGCTTCGTCGTCGCGCGCGGAGCCTTGCTTCCTCGACCCCTTCTTCTCCACCATGGTCTCACTCCTCCTCTAGCCATTTTATTTATATACACGTCAAGATGAAGCTCGCTATCACCGCCCTTCTTGCTGGATCTGCCGCCGCGTTTGCCCCTGCCCAGACCGGCCGGGTCGCTACCGACCTCGCCGTCTCTGAGCTCGAGCTTGGTGTCACCGAGCCCCTCGGCGTTTACGATCCCCTCGGCTGGCTCGAGACTCAGCCCGAGTCCTTCGAGCGTCGTCGTGCCGTTGAGCGCAAGCACGGCCGCGTTGCCATGGCTGCCGTCGTCGGTACCATCGTCCACAACAACCACATTGTCTTCGATGGCTACCTTTCCAAGTCTGCTGACCTCAAGTTCTCCGACGTCCCCACCGGTATTGACGGCATCCGCGCCATCCCGTAAGTGCTCCTTGGACGCGTGTACTATGTAGTACGACGGCGCATGCATCGCGCGTATCTAACCCGCGGACTTATTTTAAGCACGCCTTTCAAATATCTAACCGCCAAATTCTCTTTCTCCCGTCATATCTTGAACATCTCAATGCGCAGCGGAGCTGGTCTTCTCCAGATCCTTGCTTTCTTCGCCCTTGTCGAGCTCGCCTGGATGCCCGCCTCCAAGTACGACGGCGACTACGGCGTCGGATACTTCGGCTCTGACATCCTCGACCCTGAGAACAAGGCCCGCAAGCTCAACGTTGAGATCAACAACGGTCGTGCCGCTATGATGGGTATCATGGGCAACATGGTCGCTGAGGTCCTCACTGGCCAGACCATGTACGAGCAGTACGCCGCCGGCCACGTTTCCCCCTTCGGTGACGGCCAGGGTGTCTTCTAAGTTGTCCCGATATCGTTGCCATACATAATAACATGTCATTTCCTGCAGAAGGAAACTCAGATTCAACAACACATGTGGGCGTTGGGAGAAACGAAGGAGGAGAAGGCTGCTTTTGGGGTCCGCTCTCTTTGTGATGATTTTCTCGAGATGAAATGATGCAGTGCGCACAGTCTCGGGTCCATCTCAAAGGGAATAGTTCATTAGATGAACAGGACTAAACATAAGCCTTGGTAATCTAATTGCAATTAGTGGAATCGACCACTGGAGCCCCGATCGAGTTGCTTACCTACATGTAGCTAGCTAGCTAGTGGTTCGAGAGGGTCCCTTGAGTGGTTTACTTGTGTGACGCACGAAGGCAGACTGCGCTGATTGCATGATTGCATGATTGCATGCATGATCACTCTATCTATCGAATGCGAATCGAGCTATCGCTACGCTAATGTACACGTAGGGATATCCCTACGCAATACTAATAACAACCATGCTAAGCCAAATCTTTTGCGTTGTCTTGCTCTTCTTTGCCTTCGGGGAAGGGATAAATGAGCAGTCACTCTCCAGCACTGAATTACTCGAGCTGGGGGACAAGGCTTTTGGAACGAACGATGTTGAATCGGCTATCCGACAATACCATCTTGGTATTGAATCGTTGTCCGATGAAATTCCACTCCAAGTTGCGCTTTCCTTGTACATACATCTTGGATCGGCGCAATCGCACTTAGGCGACAACGAAAAGGCAGTTGCAGCGTATCGTCGAGCCATTTTATTCCATTCCGATACAGTCGACTCAATCGGAGACGACGAAGATGCCAAGCGCGACGCAACCAATCAGGCAGCACAGGCAGCATATTACCTTGGTATGGTGCACCAGAATACAAACAATTTTGAACAGAGTGCGGATGCCTATGCGCTGGCAAACTCGCTGGATCCTCTGCACTGGGCAAGTGTGGCAAACCTGGGTGCAGTGCTGCAAGATGACATGAATGAACACGCGGATGCTCTCTCCGCATACAACAAAGCATATGAGATCTTAACGCAGAACAATGCACAACCAACTGATCCACCGGAAGATCTTAAAGCTGTATTATCACAAATACAATATCGCACGGGCTTGGCAATCAGCTCGGGTATGGCAGGTAGAAAGTGCGCATTGCAAGATGATCCAACCAAATCGGTTCCCTGCGAAGAAATGGCAAAGCATGCTCTGTCACTGGCAATTCAATACGATTCGTCCAATGAAAAGGCGAAACATATGCTTGCCTCTCTAACAGCTGATGGGACCATGAGTCGAGCAACGAATGAGTATGTCACTGAGCTCTTCAATGGGTACGCAAAAAAATTTGAGCAATCTTTGGTAGGCGAATTAGGCTACAACGGTTTTGAGAGGCTCCGTCGTGGCTTCGATCAGGTCTTTGGTGGCAGTGATAAAGTGCCCATCTTTGACTTAGTAGTCGATGCCGGTAGTGGGACAGGCCTTGCTGGTGAGCAATTTCGCAATGTGAGCAAAACGTTGGTTGGTGTTGATTTGAGTGAGTCGATAATTGAAGAGGGGAAGACTTTGAGGCCGGATTTATACGATGAGGTTTATGTGGGTGACGTTATCGAGACCTTCCGCGAGCGGAAACCTATTGATCTAATCATTGCCTCGGATAGCTACATCTACTTTGGGGACCTTGATCCTGTGTTTCAGGCAATGCGAGAAGGTCTTGGTGATGGAGGTTATGTTGCATTGAGCCTTGAAAATGTGTCAACAATGAGCGAAACAAGCCTAAATTCCGCAAAGCCCGATTGGCGCTGGCAGTTAACACCCAGCGGGAGATTTGCGCACAGGAAGCAATACGTTGAAGCAATAGCTGAGCAACACGCAATGGAAGTAGTGCGTTATGAAACCCTGGACGCATTTCGATATGAAAAGGGAGAAGGAGTGCGAGGTCATTAATTTTGTGCTGAGAAAGGCAGCACAAGAGAAAGAGTTGTGAGCACACCAGAACGACGGTGTAAGGTGTAAGAAACATAAGAAACAATTCCCTATATTAGCAATTATTGCAGACTTTTTCCTTCATTCGGGCCTCTTTTTAGATGATTTCCTACAGTTCTCAATGTAGATAAGGATATGTGGGCCGGCGCTTGCCAATATTTTGAGACCAGATAAATTTATACCGCAAAGCCCGAACCGGAGCCCGAGCCTTTGCCTCTGGCCTCTGCCTCTCTGATGGGGGCAAAGTATGGATGAGCGGATGCCTCCTTTGCCGAGAGGCGCTCCTGGTGATCATACCTCAAGAGCTTGGATACGAAGTCGATGGCTTCCTCCGACACCAGGTGCTGATTCTCAGCCGTGACGAACTTCTGCCAAGGTTTCTTCGAGTGACGGCCCAGGATGCCATCGAAGTGGGGGTCCAATTCAAGATCGTACGTGTCAAGGTAGTGGAACAACTCTTCGGTACCGAGGACCTTGGCAATCTTTACGAGCTGGTCGTAATTGTCATGACCGTGGAAGAAGGGCTCCTTGCGGAAAATCATTCCGGCGAACATGCAGCCCAGACTCCACATGTCAAGAGCATAGTCGTACTCTTGCAGATCGACGAGGAGCTCCGGGCCCTTGAAGTAACGCGAGGCAACGCGGACGTTGTACTCCCTGCCGGGGTGGTAGAATTCCGCCAGACCCCAGTCGATGAGGCGGAGCTGCCTCTTCTCGTGGTCGATCATGACGTTGTGGGGCTTCACGTCGCGGTGCATGACGCCGTTGGAGTGGCAGTAGTCCAGCGCCTTGAGCAGCTCGAAGATATAGTACCGGATGTCGTAGTCCGTCAGGGTGGGGTACAGGACCTTGAAGTCGGTGTTGTTCACGTGCTCGAAGATGAGGGAGGGGGTCTTGCTCTGCGGGTCGCGGACGACGTCGAGGAGCTGGATGATGTTGGTTCCGCCGCACATGTTCTGGAGGATCTTGATCTCGCGCTTGATCTTCTTCTTCTTGACAGGCTTCAGGATCTTGATGACGCACTTGGTGCTGCTCCGGACGTTGACGCCCTCGAAGACCTCGCTGTACTTGCCCCGCCCGATCTTGCGGATCACCTCGTAGTCCTCCTGGTCGCCCCAGTTCACGGTGAGGGCTTCATAGTCCCAGTAATCTCTAGGCCGATGGACGTTGACATCGGTATATACTCTGTGGATGGCAGAAGTGATCGGGGGTGGAGGGTGGTGTTAGTGACAAAGGGGGGAAATATATGCGAAAAGGGCCGAAACTAAAGAAGGTTGATGGACGAGCTGGCCGCATGTGCGCCGCCGCGGGAGCGAGCGCGGAAACTGACAGACATATCATGCGATGCGAGCAGAAATTCGAGATGGAGACCTGCCACATGCCACTTTTTAATGTTCTAGAGATACGCTGGCATGCCCTGGGCAAAGGGTATCCACCAACCACCTCTTCCACCTGGCCCTTTTAGACTCGGCCTCGGCATATCCGGAGCCCGGGCCCGCCGGAGACCCGCAAGAGATGAGAGCCCCATCGCACGCCGGTGTGTCGTGTCGGATACCTCCCGCACCCCGATCAAAAACGCACCTAGCCCTCGACATATTGACGAACGCAGATGTCGTCGCGGACCTTGCTATGCGCAACAGCGTCGAATATCGTCACGATACCCCTTTGGCTTTCCCTCTCGAGCGGGTTGTGTTGTTGTGTTGTGGTTGCAAAAAATTGACTTTATGATCATAATGAGCTTCTCTACGTCGTCAAAAGGAAAGCTTGCGCCGCGGCCACAAATTTTATTTTGTTCTCGGACTCGATCAGGCGGTCATGGAATGCCGGCACGCCGCGGTAGGCACAGACGACTCGACTCGTACTGCACATATCCCGCAACAATACATGCAGTGCAACAGCCATGAAGCAGCTACTTCATTCCACCGACCAGCATATCATTGCCGCTCTCGACGAAGAGGCCGCCGTGGCACTTTCATCGTCGGCCGATGATGGTGATGCTCGGACCGTCGTGGGGCTCAATCCCTCCAAGGAAACTGGCGGTGGAGATGTATCGGGTGGCAATCCCGTCCTTGCCGTGGCAATCTCCCCCTCGAAAGATGGCGAATC
>Ga0115008_10004126_pt1 | contig 12053 bp, 10 predicted proteins | sample FraStrMetagenome_FD_87164 | JGI IMG/M metagenome (GOLD analysis project Ga0115008, IMG submission 87164) | Marine eukaryotic phytoplankton communities from Arctic Ocean - Fram Strait ARC3M Metagenome | ecosystem: Environmental > Aquatic > Marine > Oceanic | place: Fram Strait | collected...
ATATTAATATCAATATAAATGCTTAATGAATAAGAGTACACTAATATTAACATCAATATAAATGCTTAATGAATTAAAGTGTCGGAGATCAATACTTCGTTTTCTTCTGATCACATCATAACCAAATCCAACGACAACGCAATTTTTCTCGTAATGTTTATCATGGACGTTGACTCGAGAGGTTTTGTATGAATGCGTCTTAACTGTAAAGAATTTTAATCGTTCGAGAAACTTAGAAGCACAACGGCTCTGTCTATTTTAAAATATAAGCCCACCAATTTGAACTTTTTTGTGTGGTGAGAGCCCTTAAATATTTATTCAACCACCGATATAAAAGTACTTATTTTGTCAATATCTACAATTGTAACAGTTCTAGATTACTCCATAGGTAAAACTTGTCCTCTTCATCAGTCATCAATCACTGGCTCAGGAGAGAAGTAATAGTGTATTTCTAGCAATCGAAAGTTACAAGGGTAAAGAATCCCCCCAAAACGCAAAAATTTGTACACAACTCTCGTAGGATTGTGCATAGATATATTTATTAGACCCCTATACAAGAAATATCTCACCCATTCAGCAATATTACTTCGAAGTTTAAGCGTTCATATAGATCATTAATACTGCCTTAGAGTGTACACAGCACTTGAAATGGACAACTTTAAACTTTTGGGCGTGAAATTATAGTCGTCACGTAGTGAACTTTATACTTAATGTATTTAGTGATAAAAGACCGTATATTGGACAACACTTTACAAAACTATACTTTTTGTGGCAATGAGAATATGACAAAACATATTCTATATTCATCTAGATTGACTGTTGGAGGTAAAGTTTTAGAAACTGGAAAAAGTTAAACAAATCTTTTGTGCTCATGAATACTTTTGGAGTGTCATGCGGCAAACTTTTTCTGTCAAATATTCAACAATAAAATAACTTTTATCATTTTTATCAAAGAAAAGCAATTTCGTTTATTTTTAAGGAAGTTTTTATTTAAGATCAAACATAGCTTCTAATTTTCATATTTTCCATCATACGATCATGCGTGTTCGAATCCAGGGTGCAAAAGATAATCGTTTGCACAATTTTATATGCTACCAAACGAAATTAGCTTTAAAACACCTTAAAATATACCTAGTGGTTACTACAACATGGCCAAACGCGTGGAAATCTAGATAACTCCCATACACACACAAGAATCCAGAAGTCATATATCTCCCAATTACATACTACAACGACTAAGAACCATGAGTGAAGAAGAAGAAGTCCAGCCTCTCGTCATTGATAACGGTTCCGGAATGTGTAAAGGTAAGTTAAGGTCATCGGACCGCAGACGGTTGACATACGGGGCGATTTGCAGGTTCATGGGATCCTCTTTGGTCTGGGTGTGTTTCACAGCGTCGGTGGAAAACTCTTGGTTACTCTCACACCCTGTGTGACTCGAAATTCTGGAACCTTTCTCGTGACAACACGCATTCTCTCGTTAATTTCAAATTCATCCACTCATGATTTACGTTTGAAACAGCCGGATTTGCCGGAGATGATGCTCCTCGTTCCGTTTTCCCCTCTATCATCGGACGTGCTAAGCACCCGGGTATCATGGTGAGTTCATCGCATCGCATTGCTGGCTAAATTAAGTTTGAAATTTTTTACTTAGAGAATTACTTATGACGCGGACGTTAACTGAATTTTGAAACACGATCTTAGGTTGGCATGGAACAACGTGATGCCTATGTTGGAGACGAGGCCCAGGCCAAGCGTGGTGTCCTAACGTTAAAGTATCCCATCGAGCATGGTATTGTAACTAATTGGGATGATATGGAAAAGATTTGGCATCATACCTTCTATAACGAGCTTCGTGTGGCTCCTGAGGCTCACCCAGTCCTTCTTACGGAAGCTCCGCTGAACCCTAAGGCTAATCGTGAACGCATGACCCAAATCATGTTCGAGACTTTCTCTGTTCCTGCTATGTATGTCAATATTCAGGCCGTTCTTTCTCTCTATGCGTCCGGACGTACCACTGGATGCGTTCTCGATTCTGGTGATGGTGTCACTCACACTGTGCCCATTTATGAGGGTTATGCACTTCCTCACGCTGTCCAGCGTATGGATCTTGCCGGAAGAGATTTGACCGATTATCTTATGAAGATTTTGACAGAGCGTGGTTACTCTCTTGTTACCACTGCCGAGCGAGAAATTGTTCGTGACATCAAGGAGCACCTTTGCTATGTTGCACTTGACTTTGAGGAAGAGATGAAGACTGCTGCTGAGAGTTCAGCCTTGGAGAAGAGTTATGAACTCCCTGATGGAAACATTATCGTCATTGGTAACGAACGTTTCCGTTGTCCTGAGGTCCTTTTCCAACCCAGTTTCATTGGATCTGAAATCACCGGTGTTGCTGACACAACCTTTGCCACTATTATGAAGTGTGATGTTGATATTCGTAAGGATCTTTATGCCAATATTGTACTCTCCGGAGGAACTACTATGTACCCAGGTATTGCCGAGCGTATGTCTAAGGAGCTTATTGCTCTCGCGCCAGCTTCGATCAAGGTGAAGATTGTAGCCCCTCCCGAGCGTAAGTATTCCGTATGGATTGGTGGATCCATCCTTGCCAGTCTTTCAACTTTTGCCACAATGTGGATTAGTAAGGATGAATATGACGAGGCTGGACCCAGTATTGTGCACCGTAAGTGCTTCTAAAGTCGAGTCGTATGAGGCGAATCGGTTTAGAACACCAATATGAAATTTAATACCCGAACTATTTTTGTGCGACATTTACGTTTGTAAAGTACCGACCTTACACATGTTTGTTCTTTGGAGAGTTGTATTAACCTGGCCGAATCACTGTCAGAGTTGTATTCCACCTACATTTGTGGGGGTGGGGCCCATTTCTCTTAAGTTGCGCTAGTCAGATGTAACATTCACTATAGACGACTTCATGCTTCTGTGTGGAGCTTGTTTACATGCTTGAACGATTCAGAAAATTATGGTTTACCCTACAGTAGACGGTAATTACACGAGGTTGTAGTAGTTTTCTTTTACATCAAGCCCGTATCACCCAAAGTGAGGTGTTTGAGAAGGTCATGTGTCGTGTTACTTTCTCTAGAGTCAGCATGGTTCGACAAAAGGTATATTTCTACCCCAGTTAGAAACACAATTTACCTACGGAAGCCCAGTGTCTCTTGTGACGGTGGACACTGTGCTTTACAACTGGGTTGAACTTCGAGAGTGTGCCTCTTTAGACGTAAGGGGGTAAACAAAAAATGTGCCCTTTATAACAAAAGCTCTCTGAAATGGAGTGAAACAGTTGAAGATGTTCTTAATTTAGATGAAAAGGATAAATTGCTTTAAACCCCGTCTGTTGCGCACTGCTGCAAACGATTTTTCGCTCCAAACATAACAAGACATTGCGCTCCAAGTCGATATTCGAATTCGACATGAAAGTCATAAAAGGCTAATCCTTCCAGTTAACGACTGAAAAATTGCACACATTCCAACTATTTCACATGCATATTTATCGCAAAGAAAAAATATTTCTAGGCGGTGTGCGCAGTAGGGAGAGTAAATTTTCCACCCTTCGCTTTACTACATAGTAAAAAAGGAAACAATTGTTAAAAACATAAAAAGAAAGATCGCCTTCACATGTCGATCGCAACAATCCAAAAGACATACCTCTTCAAGTAATAGTAAAAAAAGTCAGCGTAAAGCAGAGTTTGAAGAACCCCGCAAAAATATACGACGTAATGATGTCGGTAGAATGGCTCATTGTATGATCGGTAAATCCAGTTAAGAATGTACAAAGCTCTGTATGCACCCATGAAGAAAATATAATTTCCCGTCAAGTTTTCAACTTCACGATAGCGTTGGAGCGTAATTAGCTGAGGCAAGATAGCGATAGCCTCCAGATAAATCGAGAATGTCCACAACATTTCCATTATGTCAAAATTCTCAAACCCTCGTCCCAGAAAATACGTTATGCAAGCAACGACGAGGCATGGCGCAACGGCAAACTTCCAATGCAGGAATGTATCCTGCGCCTTGTCATACGTCGAGCAAATCGGCTCCTGAAAACGAATCGCAAAAATAATCGACGCGGTCGTGCCAATGTACAAAACCTTCATCACCGAATTGTAAATGGAATAAAATGTGGTAAACAGATCCAAATAACGCGTGACGAACACGACGAGAAATAATTCATGGGTCCTCACGGAAATTCCTTGTGCATTTTTGGCCACTCGAAGTCGTAAAAGCAGCACAATGATGCTAAATACGTGCGACATGTCGCCCGCGAGGCGAAATATGTTCATGCTCATGGGGGATCCGTCTCAAGAGAAGTGATTATTATGGGGAAAGAGGATGAGTATGTTATCCTGTTTGTTGGAAGGAAGGAGATGCCAATGTGATTGATGCAATCGCAGGTGCGTTTGGACTTTGGACAGTTTGGACGACACGCGTAAAGAGTGTTTTTGCCGTTACCGTTAGATCTTGGACTTGGACCCTGTGTGAGAAAAAAAAAGACTCACACAGAGTTGAAAAAAATCAATCACACACACAACACACACACACACACACACACACACACATGAAGAAATCTGATTTTCGTAGAAGCTCCAAATACTATCTAGTTTGGCTACAAAGACGTTAACGTATCACAATGTAAACGACACACAACCACCCAAAAAATTCTCATTCACGTGCAGGGTAGGGTTTGTCAACTACTTGTACGAGTATCTTGTATCTCAATCCTAGATTGCTACACTTTGTTAAATATTTTTAAGGCGCTTTGTTAGTGAAAGGGGAATAAAAGAACGACAAAACTTGAGTCTTGAATTTAATGAGAGATGGTTTGATTTCAGTTATAATAACGCAGTTTCCAATTGATGTTAAAGGGTGAGTCTGCAACAGTTCATGAAAGTGTCTGAGTAGTAATCGTCATCCATTATCGTGTACGTTTGCCCTGCGGTTTGATCTGTCCAGTTTTATCTATCTCAAGCAAGGATATATGGTAGCGAACCAGGTTTCAGTATGGTTTTGCATGTTTTCCCCCTTGCCATAGAAAATGAAGAGGTCGTTAGGGATTCTGCTCAATCTTTTAACTTCAGTATCCCTAGTAGCCTCTCCAAAATTTCCTATACATCTGAAGTTTCAATATAACTTTCATTTTTTCTTATTACTTACTTATCCTTCGTTTACAGTCCAACTTCAGTGTAAGTACATATCTTTCAAGTCAACCGAGCGGTTGCATCCTTTTTCGGTCTTGAAAACACACCTTTCTGGGGTATCACCAACGTTCAAGTAACCTTCATGCGGGTGCTATATTAATTTAGAGTTGACTTATTAGATTGTGGTGCAGCGATTTTTCGCACTTTTCAAATGAACATAAAAGAAAGGTACATACGCAGTTTTTGCGTCATCATTCTTCGATTTTCTTTTGTTCTACCACCATGAGCCAGTCGTCTCCCCTACACTTTCACATTCATTTTATGTTACGAGGAATTTACTCACCCAATATATTTTACATACTTATAATGTAATACCTATTAGGTTATTGTTATTATGGGATGAAGAAGAAAATTTAGAAGAAAGCTAGAGACTTAGCTGTAGTCGATGCTCTCTCTGTAGGAGTCTTTGTCGCTGGAAAATGACGTATGAACTGGTTGGAAAAGAAACGAGTCACAACTTATGGGCACTTTTTTGACTTTTTGAAAGAATAAACTTGATCGTTATAAGGCAAGGAGGATATTTCGGTTAGAATGTAATACATTTGCAAGTGGTAACTGAATTGACAGATATGGTTTGGGAAAACATTTGCTCCATGTTGGATACAAATCAAATTAAGTGTAAATTTATTGTTGTTGAGTTATTGCACAGAGTACGCATGATGAATGTATGAAATACGTTGTAGTGTCAGGCTAAAGATTTCTATTAATTTAAAATCATGGTTTTATCCAGGCGACTGAGTCTACGTCCCGCCTCTTTCATGTTTACGGAAATTGTTCGTACGTCACCACTCAAGTGAACAAGGCCAGCTTTCGCACCTGGCGGTTTTGATACATTTCGGCATCTGGTTAGAGACACCTTTTTATGTAGATTAGTTTAAAAAGAATAGATATGTGGTTTTGACTTAGCTTGTAAACGTGACACATGGAAAGAAATCCAGTAGAACACTTACCTTAATTGTGCTGCCTGCACACTTTGACTGTCGAGCTGCCAATGATGCTGCGTCCATCACAACTTCATTGTCGAGGTTCTGATGCCCGCAGCGAATAACTATGTGACTCCCGGGGCATCCTATTAGAAAGAGCAAATGTGGCAGAAACATTGAGTGCTGATTATTTTTTGCGTTTGCGTAAAGCAAGAACAATTGTTCACCTACCAGATGCATGCATCCACCAATCAGTACCATCGCGAAAATTGGGATTTGTGGAGAGCTCATCATTATCAACTGCTTGTTTTCCAACACGAATTTCAACGTTATCTTTCGAATAATATCGGCGATAGGGTAGGCGCGTCTTCTCTTTAGCTTTCGGGCCTTTCTTTTTGCCACCCCCTCTACTCTGAGGTGGCGGTGGAGAGTCACTCAAACCAAGCTTTGCAACAAGATGCTTCACTTCATCCGAAAGATTTTTCTCTGACTTCTTCAAAGGCTGAATCATTAACTCGAGATTGTTCAAATCCCTCAACCTCTCCTTCAACCTGTCAACCTGTTGTTGTATCATATCTACATCAGGACATTGTTCTAGCTCCTCCAAAGTTGCATCCTTTTTGGATGTCAATATTTCCAGCCTTTGCATTGCTAGATTTAATTTTGATGATGATTTCTGTATTTTTTTGTGACAACGCAAAACGTGTTTTTCCGTCTCTTTCTTCAAACCAGGTATGTTCCATTCAGTCTTTGACAAAATTTGGGCCTTCCTTTCCTCCTCGTCTTCTACTTTCTCCGTAACTACTTCATCAGTTGGCGACATAACCATTGACAGTCTCCCATCTTTATATTTTCTAAGCTTTGCCCTCCAACTACGCGCGAAATGTAATTGTGTGGACGAATGCAGGTTAACATGAGGTGATGAAATCAACGAAGGAAGTACAAAGGCGGAAACAGTAGACCGAGCAAACAATCTTGTCCCGATGAATGCCATCGAAACCATTATAAACGACTTAAAAGAAGAGATGTACATAGCGTATTCGATGATATGCTACCTTCAAACTAATCGCAACCCAACCATATGAATTCTTGTCCGTCACAAGTATTTGGAATTTGGAGTGTGGAGTCACTACATACGCGCAACGCACAACGCATTTACTAGAGAAAGAGTACGCAAGTAGCTGTTCAGATCAGAGCAGATTTTCAAATTACCACAATAATTTAGCCGAATGACTGAAACCCACATGGAACCTCGTTACTCGTTAACAACGAGTTAACTTCGAGCGTACAGCAGACAGCAGACCAGCGGTAAATAGTGAAATGTGTAACAAGTAACAACTATTCAACATTCAACCAAAAATAGTAAACGAAAAAGAATTTAAAAAATTACTGCAAAAACCTCTCTTCGACGGTAAATAGTGAAATGTGTAACAAGTAACAACTATTAAACATTCAACCAAAAACAGTAAACGAAAAATAAAATTTATGCTAAAAACTTATCGACATCGGTAGGACTCGAACCTACGCGGGATAAACCCAATCGATTTCTAGTCGATCGCCTTAACCGCTCGGCCACGATGTCTGGTAGCTTATGACACTTAACTTATATATACAGTTTGGAACGATGGCAGTATTTGTTCTTTCCTCAACATGATTTCAAAAGTTGACTTATTTCAAATTTTTAACACTTTTGGGCAATTCTAGATTCGTATTACGCTCTATTTTCGTATCAAAAAAAAGGGGGAGAAAATCTGTTTACTTTTTTATCCGAGCATTTCGAAATATATATATCGTATTTATCTACATAAACCATAAGATGACTTATGTCAAAAATCAAGGTCTGTGGATTGTACCGTCATCTATATTCTACCTGAAATTCATGTCGATTAGAAATTCGCTCAACGAATTTATTGAGTATTGAGCTACCGTAGAACGTAGAGAAGTCGAACCAAATTCAACTGAAATATTGCGAGCAGTAACTTAGTTGAGGAAAATCGAGTGTTTTATGCTTAGACGAAACTCATGCGGATGATTCAGAGATAGGCGTGCTTTCTCTACCGCCATTTCTTTCTTAATAGTCTTACATTTTGAAGGATATACAATGTTACAGCAGTAGATGAATGAGACTATTGACCTGGCAGAGGTTGGAATATATAAATTGCACGTGCGAAGATTCAGACAAAATCACTCGGCGACTACGACACGTGATGTGCTGGAGTGGCAGTATATGGTCAAGATCATTAGAGAATAATGAACTAATACCCAAGTTAAACTACATTGCACACTATAATATGTTCATTCTATTTTCCAATAACTACCATCGATCATTTGAACAGCACTACATCAGCACAGTTAACAAACGGCGTACCACAGCCGTATATTACAGCCGTAAATGGTAGAAAGTTGAAAAAGTCATCGAGTGGGATTATAATCACGATATTTTCTAAATAGATAATCTTATAGATATCCGAAGAGCGTTCTGATTTGACCGTATCCACACAGGATAACATCCGGAAGCATTTCCAGGAGTACAGTTACATTTAATGTAGTGAAATTTTCTGCCCATCGAGAAATCGAATGGACCCTCGATGTCGATGAACAGTCAGGAACTCGCACATGGTATGATATGAATTAGGAAGAGATTTTTTGTATTCTCTAGGTTGCTGTAAGCGGTAGTAGATATCGGATGATTTCATCTCGCCCGGCTTCCTTTCTCTATTGAAAGTTGCCTCCAGCATTGTAGACACTTCTTTTCCAAAGTAACGGGTCATAACTAATTCGGTAAGACGCCAAACATTTCCTTTACCATTCGCATATAAGAACAGGAAAGACGTAGAAATTAGCGCTTCCTTCTCGAACTCTTCTAGGCTTTGTACATGTATTAAATACTTGATTTCAACAAAATGAAAGTCAAGTGGAACTGCATATTCGTACCAATGGGTTCGAATGTCAAGCCTCGTACATTTGTACGTAAAAAGAGCTTTCAACGTATTACAGATACTAAAATAGAAGGTTGTATGCGAACCTAGAAGTGCCCGATAAAAGAGTTCATATTTACGAGTTTGTCGTACATGAAATATGAGAAGAGAAAGAGAAAATTCACGTTCTGGCTTTTTTTTGAGAAAATTTACGAAACTTCTGTTTTTTGTTGTAAATTTTACTAAACTATGCTAATGACATTTTTGCGTACTCTATTTATGATATTCACAATAAGTAATTTTCCAATTTCAACCTCCTCACCTCTATTTTTTTCCTGCATAAATGACAAATTCACAAAGTTACAGGAGCATACATATTATTATTGACTTATTGTAAAGACGTATCGGTCGTGCCTCCATTGCACACTCACAATTTAAACATCAAATACAACACAACACAACATCAGTGGGTACGCATGTTAAGTTTCTGTATCGGATTAATTGATGTGGTAGACTTCTCATATCGTTTTTGTTTTCGTGTTTTAATTCTTGTGTAAAGGTAGGATCAGAAGGGATGTGAATTGGCAAATAGCACGAGTAGTATGTAATTGCTTGGGTGCAGATTGCTGAGGAGTGGACAGCGCAGCAATGGTAGCGCAAGGGATGCAATTTCTTGTGTTTCAAGGCTAAGTTTTTGCGAATAAAATACTTTAGGAATTAAATCAAAAAAAGTTCAGGTGCAAGACTTGGAAACTCACTAGGGTCTCAATTGGTGGCAAATGTTGCATCGCAGCTGTGGCTTTTTGACTTTTCGCAGAGTTATGCGTCTCGGCCATAAAGGATACACCGGTAAAAGATTATAGAGGGGTGAGGAGGCATTTGCAGAAATAGTCATGAAATTTGGAAGAGTTGTTTGCTGACAAACATTGAAGGTAAGCTCCGAGTTCAATAAAGTCCGGTTGCGACAATTGTTTATATGCGAGAAAATTAAATCGGATTTGATTCGCATATACATGTAACAATAATAATTTAGTAGTGAAGTTTCCTTGACTTTTGTTATTGATTGATAAAACGGTACTATGCGAGAAAAGTAAATCGGATTTGAATTGCATATACATGTAGCAATAATAATTGAGTAGTGAAGTTTCCTTGACTTTTGTTATTGATTGATAAAACGGCACAAAATCAAGTAATTCTGCAACGAGGATCACTCGAATAATGAACGTGAAGAAATTCCAAAAGGAGCATCAGTTGCTCATCACTTAAAGAAATAGATGTTAATAACAGTCAAATAACCTTCTGAATTATCAAACATTGGATCACATTCTCTTTTTCAAGCTCGACAAAAACAAACACATGAAAAACGTATGGTTCGTGTAATGTGCATTGAAACAAGGCTCTAAGAAAACGACCACGGAAAATCTTGTTATATGCATATTCTCACTGTGTAAGATGTTTGATATTTTACTAAATATCAAGTATCCGACTGCAATAAGCGTTAGAGTAGGAAGCAGAAAGTCAATTTGCCCAGTCGCAAAATTATAGTCAAGCATCATTACAATGATGCATCGGGGTATAATCAAGGCATTCGTTATGTTATAATTCGTAAAACGAGCTCTTCTTATCACCTTAATACCTTGCTGTAAAGTGAACCAATTGGTAGATGGTAGGTGGTGTGTCTGGTGGCAGGTGGCACACCACTTACTTGAACGAGCTCTTCTTATTATCATACTCTGCATTGCTGTAAAGTGAATCAAGTGGTAGGTGGTGCGCCTGGTGGCAGGTGGCATACCACTTACTAGAACGGGCTCTTCTTATCATCATACTGCATTGCTGTAAAGTGAATCAAGTGTTATGTGGAGGTAGGTGGTAGGTGGTGTGCCTGGTGGCAGATGGCATACTACTTACGAAAACGCATGTGCGGTGTGCGGAACCCCCTTTCTCTCTAGAGAGAGAGGATGTGAAACACCGTTTGAATTGTGAGTGTGCAATGGAGGCACGACCAATACGTCTCTATGATAAATCATTAAAAATATATATCATCCTGTAACTTTGTGTATTTTTCATTTAAGCTGGAAAAAATGCGAGGTCAGGAGGTTTAAGTTGGAATATTACTTATTGCGAATTTCATAAGTAGAGTATGGAAGAGAACGTCATTGGAAAAACAGGAGTTTGGTAAAACTTACGACAAAAAACGGAGGTTTTGTAAATTTTCTCTAATGAAAAAGTTTGAAATAGGTCAACTTTTGCAATCATTGAGGAAAGAACGAAAACTGCTATTGAGAGCTTATCAGTTTGCGCAACACTTCGTGAGGTAATTTTGCCAGGCATATTATTAGTATAATCTCAGTTTTCAGGAAGAAACGAGCAAAATACATTTTGCTCCATTTTCCTCATTTTGCTCATAATAGACTGAGGTGATGCTCATCATAATTTATCGCAGCGATAGAAATTGAGGTAGAATCTAAATGTCATTAAAAATTTCAAAAAGCTAAAAGAATTTTCCAAAAATTAATCATGGGAAGTAGTACTTGGTTCACAATAAAAAGTATGTAAAAACTTTGAATCTTACACCCTACACCCCCACCTTTCGGATAATGCACCTAAATTACCAACATTCAACCGTGATCTTAATATGTACATCAAAATTATATTTAAAATAATTGAAAAGCAGTTAAGATATTCTCGAGTAACGAGAACGATTTCATTATCCTATTGCAATACCGAAATAAAATCAAACAATTTTAGTATTTTAAAGGAATAAAAGTATTGATAAAGTGCGTTACCAACGAGCGAGCATCTCGAGATGCTCGCTCGTTGGTAACGCACTTTATCAATAAAAGTGAATAACCAAGGCCACCAACCTTGGACATTTACTCCCCCACGGACTCTACCCCTAGAGTAGTGAGTACTTCGAGATGCTAGCATTGGGTAGCACCTTACTATGTGGGTGGTAGGTGACCTGTTATACCGGGCACGGCAAGATTTCG
>Ga0115008_10004128_pt1 | contig 12051 bp, 10 predicted proteins | sample FraStrMetagenome_FD_87164 | JGI IMG/M metagenome (GOLD analysis project Ga0115008, IMG submission 87164) | Marine eukaryotic phytoplankton communities from Arctic Ocean - Fram Strait ARC3M Metagenome | ecosystem: Environmental > Aquatic > Marine > Oceanic | place: Fram Strait | collected...
GGCGCCATATTCCAAGAAATTCAGGTGGGCTATTCTTACGATGCGGGAACAGGAAGTGTAGCCAATCTGTCTCCAAACACCCACGAAATCACTGTATCTTACGTTATGCCTCGCCGAGGCACGGGCTTCAATCGCAGGGGATTTGGCGGCCGTTTGCTCGATAGAAACCTCATCATTCGCAATTGATTCCACGCATGATTTTCCGATTATTCTCCTTGGGTCTGCTTGTTGCAACCGCATTTCCCACCCAAGCTCAATTCCAGTCTTTGGTTGTCGAAGAAGTCGACAATCAGGGTGAGGTCCCTGGACGCACATATCGTGTCTATGCGCAAATGACCGCCGAAGGTGACGTCATTGATGCTGTTTTTGGAGATGGGCAGGACGTATTGGAGGTCACCAGCACAGCTCCATTTTATCAGCATGAGATGGGCGCCAACAGTGCGAATGAGCTGCAGCGATCTGTGGTGCAAAGCGAGACGGGTTTGAAGTACGACAGTTGGGTGACCATTGGTTTTGAAGACAACTACATGAATGCACTGACTGCTTTTTTGATGGACTTCTCTGAGTTTGAGCAGGGGGGAAGGCTTTTCACAGACAATGGTGCGTGGTTTGTGACTCCTGACATGCGTCAAGCTGCTGCAGGTCCAGACGGGAAATTGCTCCTGATGCAGTTGACCACCGAAGGTGAAGTTTCAGGTCGCCTGAACATCCACGGCAGAACACGTCCATTGCCCTTGACCGACAACCCGGACAGTTTGGTTCCGCGCCTCATCGACGTCAGACAGGTGGAGTTGAGCATTCGCTAAGGTTTCTGCTTGCAGAGACAACGAAAAGGGCGCCCATGGGCGCCCTTTTCGTTGTTGGTCTGGGATGTGAGCTTCAATCGTACTGCACGCCTTGTGCAGCTGAGCTGTCGGCCTTCACAAAAGACAAGGCGGCAGAGTTGATGCAATAGCGCAGGCCAGTGGGTTCGGGGCCGTCATCAAACACGTGCCCAAGGTGACCACCGCAAGCAGAACACATCACTTCTACGCGTTTCATTCCCCAACTGTCGTCTGACTCCTCAAGCACTGAAGTTCCTTCTGCGGGTTGGAAAAAGCTGGGCCATCCGGTGCCAGATTCGAATTTGTGATCGGCGTCAAACAAGCCTTGACCGCATCCAGCACAGCAATACATGCCCGGGTCATGGTGGTCCCAAAATTCACCAGAGAATGCACGTTCTGTTCCTTTTTCGCGCAGCACGAAACATGCCATATGGGGCAATTCTTCGCGCCATTCAGATTCAGATTTGGTGACGCTCATCGATGAATCAGCAAGGGATGTGGCCTTGTGGTTTGGTGAGGTCTCGGTTTGGGCTTGACACGAGGTGAGCAAGGCACACGTGAACAAGGACAGGGCAAAATGCGGGAGGCTGTGATGAATCATGAGCAGATTTATGAATGTTGAAGCCGCATTTTCAAATGCGAACCAGTGATGGACTGCACGGATTGTGCCACTTTTTCGGGTGTGCCCGATGCCACGCACTGTCCACCATGGCGTCCACCACCTGGCCCGAGGTCCACCATGTGGTCGGCACAGGCCATCACATCGAGATTGTGCTCAACACAGATCACCGTGTGTCCTTGACGAATCAAGGCTTCAAAGGCCTCTAAGAGTTGCGCCACATCGTGGAAATGAAGGCCTGTGGTGGGTTCGTCAAAAATGAAGACAGTGTGGCCCACGCGGTCACCCTTGGCAAGGAATGCACCCAGTTTGATGCGTTGCGCCTCGCCACCACTCAAGGTGGTGGCGCTTTGTCCCAAAGTGATGTATCCCAGTCCAACATCCAACAATGGGGAGAGCTTTCGGACGATGCCACGGTCAGCGGCAGTGGTCTTTTCTCGGTTCGAAAAGAACTGTATAGCGTCAGATACGGTCATGCAGAGCACGTCGTGAATGCTGAGTCCATCCACCATCACTTCCAATACAGGATCGGTGAAGCGGCGGCCTTTGCAGGCATCGCAGGTTAAGGTCACATCTGCCATGAACTGCATGCCAATGGAGACCCTTCCCTCTCCTTCGCACGTGTCGCATCGGCCCCCGCTGGTGTTGAAGCTAAACACAGAGGGTTTGTAGCCACGGTTGCGGGACAGGGGCTGTGCGGCAAACAGGCTGCGGACATCATCCCAAGCTTTGACGTAAGTGGCGGGATTGGAGCGGCTGCTTTTTCCGATGGGGTTTTGGTCTACGAATTCCACCATCTCAATGCGGTCGAGCTCTCCTTTGATGCCGTCGCTTACCCCTGGGCGATCTCCACCCAATTCTAGGTGCCGCAGGAGCAAGGGGTGGAGGATGCGCTTGACCAGGGTGCTCTTGCCCGATCCAGATACACCCGTGACCACATTCAATGCGCCCAGAAGAAAGTCGGCGTCTACGCCAACCAGGTTGTGGGCCTTTGCATTTTTGACGGTGATTTTCCCCACTCCTTTCCGGCGGTTTTCGGGAATGGGTATTCGCCGTTCTCCTGTCAGGTAATCTGCAGTCAAAGAACCTTTTGCCCCAAGCAAGTCAGCGAACGTGCCCGAAAAGACAATCTCTCCACCTTCTGTTCCGGCTTCTGGACCCAGGTCTACAATGTGATCTGCTGCTCGAATAACGGACTCCTCATGCTCTACCACGACAACGGTGTTGCCCAAATCACGGAGTCCAGTCAGCACACGAATAAGACGGTCGGTGTCGTGTGGGTGCAATCCGATGCTCGGTTCATCGAGCACATAGGTGCTGCCCACGAGGCTGCTGCCCAGGCTGGTGCCCAGTTGAATGCGTTGGCTCTCTCCACCACTGAGTGTAGCACTGCCTCGATTCAAGGTGAGGTATCCAAGCCCCACGTCGAGTAAGAACTGCAATCTGTTGTTGACTTCGAGCAACAGTCGTTTGCCGATCTCAGTGTCTGTTGCGTTGAGGCTCATTCCTCCCAATGTGGTCAGTACATCTTCCACAGGCATGCCCAACAAAGAGGGGAGGGTGAGTCCATCGATTTGGACATAGCCTGCTTCTGGTCGAAGTCTCGTTCCTGAGCAGTGGGTGCAAGGGGCCTTGCCCCGGTAACGGCTCAGCATGACGCGATTCTGGATCTTGTAGCTCTTGGCCTCGAGCTTCGAGAAGTAATCGCGTATGCCCTTCCATGAGCGCGTGCCATCCCAGAGCTGACGTTTTTGCTTTGCAGTCAGGTCGGCATAGGGTGCGTGCACGGGGAAGTCATCATCGAATGCATTTTGCAGCAGGCGCTGCTTGTATCGACTGGCCACTTCTCCCCGCCAAGGCGCTACTGCATTTTCGTAAACGCTTTTTGACGGGTCGGGAATCACCAAATCTTCACTGATTCCGATCACATGGCCAAAACCCTCGCACTTGGGGCAAGCCCCTTGCGGACTGTTGAAGCTAAAAAGGTCTGGAGAGGGCAGTGCAAAGCTCATGTCATCCAATTCGAAACGGTCGCTGAAAGGGGCAATGCGGACGTGTCCATTGGCTTCCATCCAATGGAGTTCGCAGGAACCATGACCTTCATAAAAGGCCGTATCCGATGAATCTGCGAGCCGTTGCTGAAACTCTTCAAGCGCTTCTTCTTCAGGCACAGCCAAACGGTCGATGACCAGATGGAGGTTTTCTTCCAGATTGGAGTCGGATTCTATCCGGTTGGCTTCGCGCTCAATCAAGTCCGCCATGGTGGTGGGCTGCCCTTCGATCAGAATGCGCGCAAATCCTTGTTGCTGCCAGACTTCCAGTTGTTGAGCCAAGGTTCGTCCCTCTTGCAGGGTGACCGGCGCACAGACCATAAACCGGGAGCCAATGGCCGCAATTTTTGCGGCATTGACGACATCTGTCACGGTGTCCTTTCGAACCTCATTTCCTGAAACGGGACTGTGTGTGCGTCCGATTCTTGCCCACAGGAGTTTCAAGTGATCATGAACTTCAGTCACGGTGCCTACGGTTGAGCGGCTGCTGCGGGAGGCGACCCTTTGTTCGACTGCGATGGCAGGTGTCAAGTTGTCGATTTTGTCGACGTCTGGTTTTTCGAGCCGACCAGCGAATTGACGCACATAGGCGCTCAGGCTTTCTACATACCGTCTCTGTCCCTCTGCGTATAGGGTGTCAAATGCCAGTGAGCTCTTTCCTGATCCACTCAGACCCGTGATGACTGTGAGCGTCTTTAGGGGGAGATCCACGTCTACGTTTTTGAGGTTGTGGACACGCGCTCCCCTGATTCGAATAAAACGCGGGGGTCCGGGCTTCATTTTCGAGACGGGTCCTTGGGCAGAAACTGTGGAGTCAGGGGAGGAGGACATGGCGCGAATTTCGGGCTTTGCTTTCCGTATTAACACGCTTTGGGCGAATGGGGTTCGGATATACCCTCACCTTTTCCGTATCTTTAGGAAAGACCCCGCAGAAGCGGATTAAAATCTAGGCTATACGACAAACACTACCCCACTGCACGTTTACTGACTGAAGTGATCCCGAAACAGGGAACGTGCGCAATTTGTAGTGTTATGGCCCAAAAAACAACCCAGGACCGCGCCTTAATCGCGGAATTTCAGCAAGGCAACGAGCGTGCCTTCGATGTTCTCTTCGCCCGTCACCGTGACCAGGTGTACACGAAGTTGTACCTCCTTGTTCGCGATCACGATGTGGCAGCGGATCTCTTTCAAGACGTCTTCATCAAAGTGGTAGACGTTCTCAGAAGCGGGCGTTATAACGAAGAAGGCAAGTTTCTTCCCTGGGTATTGCGGATTGCACACAACGCAGGCATTGACCATTTCCGTCGCCAGAAGAAGATGCCGTTGAGCCGGGGCACGGAGGAGTTTGATTTGTTGGGCAACATCGCCCAAGAGGGAGCCAACCGCGAAGACGAACTGATTGAGGAGCGCATTGTCTCTGACTTGAAAGAATTGGTGGTTCAGTTGCCGGAAGAGCAAAGGGAAGTCGTTCACATGCGGGTTTACAAAGGCATGAGCTTTAAAGACATTGCCGAAACCACAGACGTGAGCATCAACACCGCCTTGGGTCGCATGCGGTATGCCCTGATCAACCTTCGAAGGCTGATGACAGAACAAGACGTTTCCTTGACCTTGGATTGAGGACGCAAACCATCGCCAGACGCTTTATTTGGGAGCCGGGGCAATATGCTCCGGCTCCTTTCGTTTCACCCCTGTCCGCAACAATGCGGCATTGATGACAACGTGCATGGAGCAGCTTACCCCGAATTCCCTTTCTGACACCCCTTTTTCTCCCCAAGTCGACCAATGGTCAGCACCGGAGAGCGCCATTTCATTTGTACTCGCCCATGTGCGCTCCACTGGACGTGGGAGTCAGCGCATTCACGGAACGGTTCATTTGAATTGAGTCAGTTTTTTTCGAAGTGACGCTCTAAAGCGGCGTCTATTCTGCCAGATCCGGCGTCGGGTATCCACGGGGTATCCTCACCGGGCGCGCAGAACCGATAGGCTGAAAACCGGCCAGATTCCAATTGAACTTCTGGAATCAAGCCTTGAGGCGTGGCTGCGCAACGAATGACGTCCGTTTGCGACTGTTCCATGCGGAGGGCTTTCAAATTCGCCAGCCAAGCCTGGGCCCTGTTGTTGTGCAAGAGACGCGCAGCTTCATTGTCTACCCACCCCTCGCTCCAAGCCGTTCCCGGCAGTCCGGACCAAGCGGGATTGAGCCCGGATGCCTCTGCATGATGCCTGAGCCAAGCTTCGCCTTCTGCTTTGGACCGGAACCGTTGCAATGATGTCGCCCGGCCACCTTTGGTCAAAGACAGCCTTTGTATGCCCAGTCGACACGCAAACGTGTCCACAGCCCAACCTTTCCCCACTGTTTTTTGGGCCCGGTTTAATGGGGGGTGATGGCGGCGAATGAGGACGTCTTCTAAGATGAGCGCCATCCATTCAGATCCTGTTTCTTCCCACGTGACTTTATGGACCAAGCGCCTGAGCTTCTGTGAACGCGCCTCCCCACCTGAGCCGTTGAAATGCTGTCGGACCCGTGAAGCCAAGTTCTTGCTCATGCCCACATAAGCCAAATTCCCTTCGTCATCGAAAAAGCGGTAAACACCTGGACTGGAGGGGATGTCCGCCAAAGCGTCGGGTGGCAGGTGCGGAGGCCACCATGATGTGCCGTCACCTCGGCCAAATTCACTTGTGATCTCTTCGGCATGATCCTTCCACAATCGGGCAAACAACTCGGCCGTCGCCGTGGCGTCGCCCCAAGCCCTGTGGCTGGCTTCATTCTCAATGTCAAAGAAGGCGCACAATGCACCCAGGCTATACCGTTGAGGTCCCTTGATCCATTTGCGAGACATGCGCACGGTGCACAAACGCTTCGGGTTGTAGTGCATCCCCGCTGCCTTAAAGCCGGCTTGAAGGTGTTTGAGGTCAAATGAGACGTTGTGTGCCACAAAGACCGCATCGCCGAGAAATTCATGGAGGTGCTCAGCCCAACCACTGAATTCGCGGGCATCTTGCACCATGCTGTTGTCGATCCCAGTGAGCCGCGTAATGCCAGCAGGAATAGGCCGAGCAGGACGGATGAGCTGTACCCATCGGTCCACCTCGTGCACACCGTTGTGTAAGATGGCGGCCACCTCGGTGATGTTGTCGCCTGTTGGGCCACCGCCATTGGTTTCAATGTCCACAATGGCAAAAAGAGGGGAGGAGGTATTCGACATGGATTCAATGGACGAGAATGTGTCCATCGTGGAAGTACGGTGCTAAATTTCCGACATGATGTCCATTGGGAACTTATGGAAGGTCGCGGCCTTGCTCTTTGCGGTGCACGGAACAGGATTGGCTCAGGTTTTCAACTACGAGCCATACAACGACAAAGACCTCGAGAATTTTGAACGGCCCAACAAGCTGCACTTCGGGATGAACATCAATGTGGGAAAAGCCGGCGGAGCGTCCAGTGTGTTCTACAATGGCACAGGGTTCTCAGAATTGGGGGATGTGTTTCGCGAACTCATTAGCATTCCAGAACGCTTGGATTGGAACAGTGTGGCCAGCGGGACAGGAAATTCTGCGCGCAACCGCATTGCTCAGGACTTGGGCCTGTCCGATGCCGGAGCCATGTCGGTGGCCAGTTACCCCATCGACCAGCGTTACGATGTGGGTTTTGGATTTGGTCTGCGCGCCATGCAGCGCTTCAATTTGGAAAACGCCATCGTCCTTGACATCGACCTGTGGAGGCTAAAAAGCCGCGGCGCTTGGCAGCTGAACACGGGCATGCTCCCCGATCAAGGTCAGGGATCCACTGACTTGAGGGACTTTGGGATTTTTGCGACGGAAGAACGCATGCAGCTTCGGTTGGGATACCGGTCTGCGAGTCCAATAGACAACAGTATGAGTTGGATTTTTGAGCTCGGTGGAAGCCTGACCGCGGCGAGGATTCGTGAGCATTACATCGAAGTGGCGGAGTCTACCTACGACCTCATTGTCCCACGTCAGGGGCAAGTGTTTGGTTCTGGAACACCTGAGTTGACTTGGGGCATGGGCTATGGGGGGTATGTTCGAATCGGCGCCGAGGCGTATTTGGAAGCAGGTGCAGGACTAGAGCTGGCATACTGTCTCGGCTATGACGGTGTGGTTCTTGGGCTGTCAGACTATCGGGTTTTCAATCACGGACTCACCTTGACTTGGCTTTTTCCACCACCACAAGTCAGTTCAGCTTCGTTCTAAAATCGCGGACAGGTGGAGCCGATGCGGTATCTTCACGCCACGTGTTATGGAAATTATCGATCGACTCTCAGCAGGGGACCCGGAAAAAAAGAAGTACTACCTCCGGTTGTTTCTTGACACCATGGAACCTGAATTGGGCAACCTCCGTGGGCTCAATGTCTCCGAGAGTCAGGAACCCATCCGTGCCATCCTTCACAAGCTGAAGAGCCAGGTGCAAACCATAGGCGCTGCCGATGCGCATGCGTTGATGTCGGCACAAGAGCAAGTCATCAAAAATGGGGGCCAAATCTCCCAAAGTGAATTGGACGACACCTGCCATCAGCTTTCACAGCTGATTCAAAATCTGCAAGACCTGTTGAAATGAGCAAGCATTTGAAAATCGCCCTCGTCGACGACGACATCCCCAATACTGAGGTCCTTCGTGACTTCCTCATTCGCAATGGCTACAGCCACGTGGACAAGTACCATGATGGAGAAAGCTTCTTGGACACCTTGGACCGTTTTGACGAACGGGCTTTGGTGCTCGACTTTGACTTGAGCGGAGGTGGAGACCTCAATGGACTCGAGGTTCTCGAAGCCGTGAAGGAGCGCAGCCCGCAAACCCACGTCATCTTCTTCAGCGGTCAAGACAGCCTAGAAGTGGCGGTGGAGTCACTGAAGAATGGCGCCGACGACTACATCGTCAAGTCCAATGCGGCCTTTGCCTTGGTGAAGACTTCTTTGGATAAGGTGTATGACCTGCAGGTATTGAAGACCAGTGAGCGTCGCAATGCACGGATCAGCTGGGCGTTGGCCCTTGGTTGGATGATCACTTTGGTGGGCGTGGCACTTTTCGTCGCCAACTGATCCCGACTTTTCTTTTTACAACATCATTCGGGCTCACCTTTTTCTAGGTGGGCCCTTTTGATTTCTTGAATCAATTGTCCAGCCTTGAAAGGCTTCGGAACGAAGCCGTCCATGCCTTGTTTGAGGTAGTGATCGGTGTCCTCTTTCAAGACGCTGGCCGTCATGGCGATGATGGTCGTAGAGGCTTTAATGTCATCGGATAAGGCGCGAATGGCCAACGTGGCTTCAATGCCCGTCATTTCTGGCATGGCGATGTCCATCAGGACGATGTCCCATTCTCCTTCTTTGACCGCTTCCAAAGCGAGCTTGCCATTTTCCGCTTTGCCAATGGTGATGTCTGTGAGCTCTGAGCGGAGCGTGTCTTCGGCGACAATCACATTGAAGGGATTGTCTTCCGCAATCAAGATGCGCAAGTGTGGCAAGGGTGGAGTGCCCGTCTTGGCTTGATTGTTCTTGGATTTTTGCAGACGGAAGATCTCGTGTTTGAGTTGGGCCGCTTGGAAAGGCTTTGGCACAAAGCCATCCATGCCGTGGCGCATGTAGTTGTCGGTTTCTTCCCTCAGGACACTGGCCGTCATGGCCACAATCAACGTCTGGGCCTTTTCGTTGGGCAGTTTGCGAATGGCCGCCGTGGCTTCAAGGCCACTCATCTCAGGCATATGAATGTCCATGAGGACCAAATCCCAGTCGCCGTCTCGGACCATTTCGTAGGCCAGTCGTCCGTTTTCTGCTTTTCCAATCGTGACCCCTTCCAGCTCTGATTTGAGGGTGTCCTCAGTGACAATCACATTGAAGGGGTTGTCTTCTGCAATCAGGATGCGAATGGGCCCAATGTGCTCTTCCAGGGCGTCGTCATCGGATTCCATTTCTTGGACTTCCGCCACAATGGCGGGAAGGGCAAAGCAAAAGTCAGACCCAATGCCATCTTGGCTTTCCACCCAAATGACGCCACCTTGAAGTTCAACGATTTGCTTGGAGATGCTGAGACCAAGACCTGTCCCACCAAATTTTCGGGTTTTCAAGGTGTCTCCTTGATTGAAACTCTCAAAAATCTTCTCCAGTTTGTCGGCAGGTATGCCAATGCCGGTGTCTTTGACCCGGATGACGAACCATTGGTCATGGTCTTGGGCGGGAGCGGGACACCACACGGGCAATTCCGGCAAGTCCCCCACGCTCGCTTGCATTGTGACGCCTCCATCGAGGGTGAATTTGACGGCGTTGCCAATCAAGTTGATGAGGACCTGATTGAGCCTGCTTGAATCGCCAATCAGGTGAGAGGGGAGGTGTGGATCAGCTTCAACAGAAAAGGAGAGGTCTTTTTGTTCCGCGGGAATCCGCATCACATTTTCGGCCACTTCCAGAGCATCCTTCACGGAAAAGGGCTCTTCTGCAATTTCGAGCTTGCCGGCTTCGAGTTTGGAAAAGTCCAAGATGTCGTTGACGATGTCAATCAAATTTGACGAGGCGATGACAATGTTCCGCAAGTACTTTTTTGCGGCATCTGCCATGTCCTCTTTGGAGGCGAGATTGGACATGCCCACAATGGCATTGAGCGGCGTCCGAATCTCGTGGGACATGTTCGATAGGAAAACGGCCTTGTGATTCAGTGCAATTTCCAAATCTGCATTGGCCCGGATGAGTTCGCGCTGCCTGTCGGACAATTGCTGCCTTTGGGTAGAAATCAAGTTGCTTTGGCGCTGGGTAAAGCGATAGCGATATGTGATGAACATCGCAAAGGCAATGAGCAAGGCCACGATGGCATACAGATAGGTTTGGCGTTCAGATTGCAAGCGGTATTGGTCCTCCTGCATGGTCTGCTTTCGCAGGGTGTCGTACTCGTAGAGGTCGAGTTTGATTTTCGCTTGTCGGGCTTCTAGAATGCTGCCATAGGCGGACTCCGCGCTGTCTCGGTTTTCAAAGGCGGTGAACGCATCTCGATAGTTGCTCAAGGCCAAGTGGGCCTGGCCAATACAGTCCCAGCAATCGGTTAAGCGAGTGGCCCTTTTAAAGTCTGTGTACGAGGAGTCGGCTTCAACCTGTTGGACCAGGGAGTCGCAAAGTTCAAAGGCACCTTGGGCACGGTCCATTTTGACCCAAGCTTCGCCGAGTTTGGTGGCGATGTAGAGGCTGCGGCTGCCATTGATGCTTTTGTCGAGGATCAGGCCTTGTTGAAACCAAGACTCGGCATCTTCATATCGCCCTTGATCGTTGGCGATTTGCCCGAGGTATTCCAAACAAGTGATCTTGTCACCAACGGGCAATCCCATGTTCAAAGCGGCCTCATATTCCTGTTTGGCTTCGTCCAAGCGGTCGGCCTCTCGGAGGTATTTCGCAATGGTAATGGTGGTTTTCCCCACTTTTCTGAAGAGGCCATTTTGGCTAAAGATGTCCCGGGAGGACATGAGGTAGTGAATGGCCGTGTCGCGCTCAATGCGTTGCTCGGGTTTCGACAATTTGGCCAGGTTTGCCCTGGCTTGGGCGAGATCTACTTCATCGTTGGCATTGAAGATGATGAATTCGTAATGCCCTCTGGCTGTCCCTTTTTCTTTCAGGTAGTTGCCATGAATGAAACCCAATTGGTCGTGCACAGCGCACAGCATTTCAGTATCTCCAACGGTTTCGGCCAAGTTCAAGGCCATGTTGAAGTCATCGAGGATGCGGGCGAGTTTCTTTTTGTCTTCAAATGCGACATATCGGTCGGTGATGCCGCGCTCGAAATACAAGTGAAACAAGATGTCAGCGTCGCTTTCGCTGAACTCTAGGATGGCTTCCGTGAGGAGGTCATAGGCCTGTTGAGCGTCTTTGAATTTGGTCAATGCCCGTGACTTTCTCGCCAGCACCAAAACACGCTGCTTTTTGGAGAGGGGCAGCTCCAAAAGAAGATCGGCCATCGGAAGCACAGCTTCGGCATTGACCAGTTTGAGCTCTTGGGTAATTCGGTCGAATGACGCCACCCTTGAGGAGATGGAGTTTTCCGGGTTTTGAATGGCTTCTTTTTCCTCGGAAAAGTTGACCTGGCCTGCATGTTGCAAGGGCAGAGCCACGAGGAAAAGGAAGAAGGGGAGAACCGTTCTCATCATCAGTAATCCCCTAAAATACACACCTTATTGCCGGGGAATTGAACTCTCCTCGATTCCCCCCTTGACAGGCTCGAAATTTGGTCTACATTTGCGCTCCCTTTTGGGGAAGCCGACTATGTAGCTCAACTGGATAGAGCACCTCACTACGGATGAGGAGGTTGAGGGTTCGAATCCTTCCATGGTCACCACAGTTTACAGAAAGCCCCCGTTGCAACGTCGCAACGGGGGCTTTCGATTTTGGGGGCAAAGGCCTGTAATTCTGTGAGTTCCGAACTCAGTTGCAGCTGTTGCCGAATTCACTCAAGACCATCAGGAAGTCCTCCACCGAGACGATGCCATCGAGGTTGATGTCGGCTGTGCAGATGGAGGAACATCCAAAATCGCTGAGCAGAATCAAGACGTCGTTGACTGCGACA